>Ga0193752_1000125_pt1 | contig 102145 bp, 77 predicted proteins | sample H1c1metaG_FD_144924 | JGI IMG/M metagenome (GOLD analysis project Ga0193752, IMG submission 144924) | Soil microbial communities from a riparian zone of the East river system, Colorado, United States - H1c1 | ecosystem: Environmental > Terrestrial > Soil > Riparian zone | place: USA: East... | reverse complement strand
CTACCACTGGACAGTTGGTATGACGACTTATAAAAGAATAACACGAGCCGTATGAAGCGAGAGCTTCACGTACGGTTCTGTGAGAGGCTTGAGGGTGAAAGTCCCTCTTGCCTACTCGGCGTTTTTAATTAATGGACGCGCGCACGTTGATATTGGATTAGGCACCCTGTAGGTAATCAATGAAAGTGCTGTTCTTCGTAGAAACGTTCGATACCGAGGCCTCGGAGCACTGGGGCTCATGCTTGCATGCTTCGATGCCACGCATCGAAATCAAGTCCGTTAACATTGAACGAAGGAGTTCTGGCCGGCCTTAATGTCCCATTTCCAGAATTGCGCACTTCAACTGATATCGACGCGTCGCGTCGACGCAGCCTAGCATGAGCCCCAGTGCTCCGAGGCCTCGGTATTGAACGCACCTACAAAGAATTGCACTTTATTCATGGTCAACAAAGAGCGCACCCAAAAATCAACGTGCGCGTCCACTAATTAAAAACTCTGTGAGACTCCGTGTAATAATGGATTTCTTTCCTGGCGATCCTGCACTCTACTTAATAGTCACCAGAGCACATTCCAAAAATAATCGAGATTAAGAGGCCACGACGTACTAGCGCATGAACCAGGTAAAGTTTGCCTGTACCGTTACATTCAATCGCGGCTGTCCGGCTATGTATTTAGAGATTCGAAGAGAGGCAGCAGTGCGCTCGCCAAGCATCTTTCCGAAATCAGATCGAATGAAAAAGTAGTCTGTCTTTTCGACCAGCGCTCTGGAATACATTAAGTGAATTGAGAACCATCCATCCCAATCTTCCAACTGTGCCACAAACGGCAACGAAATAGACAGATTTTGCAATTTATCATCCTTTTCCGAGTCATCCGGGTCAGGAGCTCCGTCGGAACCGCCCTGGCTGTTAACATCTTCGGTTGAGAACAGGAACCGAACTTCGGGATAAAAAGCCAACGCCGGCGACGGGCGATAGGTAAGTACAACGCCCGGCCTATACATCCACGAGCCAGCGCCTCGGCCTAATTTGTACTCACCCGTGGGTGCGCTAACATCTAACGTGGCGGTTACACGCGACAGGCCGAATGTTTTTTCATTGAAATAAGGGACGTACAATGCCGACATTCGCAGATCGCCAATTCCAGTCGTATTCTCGAAACCCTGATAATCGCCATTAAAGATGTTGTGGACAACGGGTATGGACATTCCAAGCAGAAATCGTTCGTTCTTCAGACCGTAGTAGTAGCCAGGTCTGAACGCATAGAACTGAGATTCGTCGAAGTAAAAATAGGATTCTACGTCGGCCGTGAAACGTGTTCGCATACTTACAGGATCGGACGCATTTTGACGGTACAAATCCTGCGCGGTCACCCCAACGGCTGCGCACATTGTCACCAAAATACCCAACAACACTCGTTTCATTCCAGCAATAAGAAGTTACATCAACCCAATGGCTATGCGCTAGTTTGTTTGTATCCCTTGAGCGCGAACATCAAAATTACCACGTAGCAGATTATGGGCAGTAGATAAGCAGTGGCCACATCTACTTCTTCTGCCACCCAACCCATCAGTCGCGGGAAAATAGCGCCACCGACCACGCCCATCACTATAAAAGACGACGCCTTCTCGCGCAAATCATCCAAATTTTTAAGTCCCAGTCCAAAGATCGTGGGAAACATGATGGAAAATGTAAACTGCAGGCCGATAAGGCCCACAAAGGATGCAACGCCAAGCTTCTGCCAGATGAGCAGGCAAAACAAAATGCTGCCCGTGGTGTATATGGCCAGGAGTTTACTCGGCGATAACCAGGTCATCAGGAATGTACCGACGACCCTACCCGCCAGCATCATGACCATGCTGAAGCTAAACCAAACCGCTGCCGTGGCATCTGTCATTCCGGGCATATAAGCGACGGAATAATTAATGAAATAGGCCCAGGTTCCACCCTGCGCAGCCACATTGAAAAACTGTGCTACTACCGCCCACCGGAAGTGCTTGTACCTGAATAGTTCTGCGTATGACCGCTCTTTGCCAGCCGGCCGTTTTGATTCTTGTACCGGGGGCACCTTGAGAAAGTAGAACGCTATGGCGATGCTGAGCACTACGGCGCCAATAGCTGCGTATAATACTTTCACAGACATGAGATCGGTCTGCGTATCACCGGTTAACGTGCCGCCCAGGATGAAGAAGCTTCCCAGCAGCGGCCCGATGATCGTTCCGACCGCATTGAAAGTCTGCGAAAAATTGATTCGCTGCTCTGACTTCCTCTCGTCGCCAAGTGCTGCCGTAAAGGGATGCGCAACTGCCTCCAGCGTCGAAAGTCCGCAGGCCAGGATAAACAAGGCGATGCGGAAAAATCCAAAGGACTCTGCTCCTGCCGCCGGAATAAACAAGAAGGCCCCGATAGCGTACAACACTAAACCCAGCAATACACCATTTTTGTATCCGTATCGCTTCATAAACAAGCCCGCCGGAATCCCCATCACGGCATATGCGCCGAAAATGGACAACTGCACATTGCTCGAGTCCGCTATTGATACGTGTAAAACCTTCTGAAAATGTCTGTTCAGGACGTCGCCCATAGCAATGGCAATACCCCAGAGCATAAACAAACTAGTAACAAAGGTGAATGTCGGGATGTATTTTCGATCGGTTAAGGGGATGCTTTCCATGGTACAGAAGTAAGTGCCTAATGAGCGCTCGTAATGATAAACGCGCTCAGCTTAAAGCTAAGATAAAATAGGTGAATCAAAAACGATAGTAGCTTCATACCGGGATGTTATATTCGTGATCGGATTGACTATTTACCAGCCACGACTCATCGAGGATTGTGAGCTGCAGGCAGGGTTGCTGGCTTGGGTGGGAAAAAAAATCTGTCATCGGGCGGTGATAATTCCTCCGGGGTGTGCACATCATACTAAAGAACTGATCATGGAAATCATGAACGACGTCAAGAGTCCCGCGCTTCAATTGGATGAGGCCATGTACACTGCGCTATATGATGAGGTGTTTCCGGTAATAGCGTCTCTCATCAGTCGTCAGGGAGGGTCACGGTCCGATGCAGAAGATATTTTTCAGGATGCCTTGATTGCCCTTCTGGATAGCTATCAACGGACGATCATTCAAGACCCGACCAGGTACCTGGTAGGAATCGCGAAGCATCTCTGGGTGCGGAAGGCAAGAACCCATGGTCGCTTTCTCCAACTTGATGTTTACGAACGATCCCTAACGCTTCCCGATGAGATCGCATCGGAAGCCGACGCATCCACCCTGCTGCGTTTTCTGCAGCGAGCGGGAGCCAAGTGTCTGGATCTGTTGAGTGACTTCTACTTTGCTGGGCTGTCTGTCGCGGAGATCGCGTCCAGACACGGATTCGCTACCGTCCATTCGGCGTCTGTTCAAAAGCACAAATGCCTGGAGAAGGTCAGAAATATCGTCAAGGAAAAACAACTGCGTCATGAAGACTTCGTGGGATGACCTGGAATTGATCGAGCGGTATCTCGATGGCCAACTAAGCATCGAAGAAGAAGCGCCTTTCCAAGGTCGTTTGCAGACTGATGCTGCCTTCAAAGTAAATGTGCTCGCGCAATCTAACGTCCGTCTGCTTATCAAAAAGCACCATCTCGTTCAACTCAGACGGCGGGCAAAGGTGTGGCACGCACGCTTGTATAACGATCCCGCCAGGCGCCCGCTGCGTCTGGCTATTGAAGCACTCTTTAAATCCTGATTATGACATATGCATCTTTGATTCCCATGGTAGTAGACAACCATGGACGGGGCGAACGCGCCTATGATATCTACAGCCTTTTGCTGAAAGAGCGAATTGTTTTCCTCGGTACCGGTATCAACGACGAAGTTGCCAACGTGGTGGTGGCGCAATTGCTGTACCTGAACAGTGTGGATTCAAAAGCCACAATAAGCCTGTACATCAACAGCCCCGGAGGAAGTGTATATGCCGGACTGGCCATCTACGACGCCATGCAAATGATTTCTGCACCCGTGTCAACGGTGGCGGTAGGCGTAACGGCCAGCATGGGAACGGCCCTGCTCGCCTCAGGCACCACCGGCAAACGCTATGCGCTTCCCCACGCGACCATTCACATGCATCCGACCGGCGGCGGCGCAAAAGGCTACACGGAAGATGTCCGCATCGCTTTACGCGAACAGGAACGCGTACAAGCGCAACTTTTCCATCTGATCGGGAAGCATTCAGGCCACACCTGGAAAGAAATAGAAGAGTTCTTCCTTCGTGACCGCTACATGACCGCCCTGGAAGCAAAAGACTTTGGACTCATCGATAGCGTGCTTGGCGACACCAGCAACATTGTGGCGCTCAGTAGTCCCGAGGCCACCTTGACGTTGATTGGAGCTTTGCGGATAAAAAAGGAACAGGCTAGTTTACCAGAATAGGCCAGTCGTCGGTTCGGAAGCTGGAGACCGGCAATCCTGACTTTCCAAACAGATTGCCCAGGGCCCCATTAGCCCAGGCATACCGCACGGCTACCGGCTCCTTCACCTCTTTAGCCGACACCACCAGGGTACTACCATCGATCTTTGCCGTGGCCGGATAAAACTTGTGGTCCGCTCCGGCTACGAAGAACTCATTCGGCGCGCCTCCCCTGGACAGGAGGCCATCGGCTGCATGATCGAAGGCAATTCGAACGCGACTTTTTTCAACCTTCATGGACGCGTATTGAGGCGATTGATAGACGATGCCTGACTGGCCATACGTTTTTGCCAACGCCAGGTTGGCCAGACGCTCTCCCACCGGTTTTTTAAACTGTGGATGAATGTCTGCAACATTATCAACGAGATCCGAAATAACCACCATGCCGGTGTTCGGAATGCTTTGCATTTGAACCTGCTGCTCTCGAACGAGTGTTCCCTTTTCTATTTCGCCATAGCCCTTGAACGGTGCTATTTGAACATAGTAAAACGGGAAATCGGTCTGGAACTCTTTTCTCCAATCGGTGATGAGCGTCTCCATCAGTTGTTTGTAAGTAGCCGGCGCGGCGGTGTTTGCTTCCCCCTGGTACCACAACGCACCAGCAACCTTATATGGTAGCAAAGGATTAATCATGGCATTGAAAACCACGGCCGACCGCGTTGGGCACCACGGCTTATCGTCGATCTGTTTGTTTGCCGCTTGCTTTAGTACATCATCAGCCTCGATGATTTCGGCGGGTACCCAGGCTTCAGCCGGTGTACCTCCCCAACTGGCGTTAATAAGTCCCACTGGCAGCTTTAGATTTTCATTCAACTTCTTTCCGAAAAAATATCCCACGGCGCTAAACCCGGCAACACTATTCTTGTCACATATGGTCCAAATTCCTTCACCGCGAGTTTGACGCGCATCTGCGGCCGATTTTGGCACCTGAAACAACCTGATCTGCGGATCGTTTATCTGGCCAATGATGGTTTTTCCGTCACCCGCCGCAGCCATGCTCCACTCCATGTTTGATTGCCCTGAACAAAGCCAGACTTCGCCGGACAACACGTCATCAATGACGCGCTTTTCATTCCCCGCAATGATGGTGATTGTATGAGGCCCACCCGCTGGTGGCGTCTTAATAGTCGTCTTCCAGAAAGTTGTGTTAGCTGACTTCGTCTTCATCGTCACCGTGTCCCAACTTACCTTAATCATCAAGTCCTGCGTCGGGTGCGACCAGCCCCATATGGCTACCGTTGCATTCTGCTGGATAACCATGTGATCCGAAAAGAGCCCTGGAAGCCGTAGCTGTGCCTGGCAAATGCCAACCGCCGCTGAAATGACCACCGTGATACAAAGGCTGCGCAGCGCAGATTGGTTAAATTTTCGAATGCCGGGAGCGGTTGATATTCTCATAATGCGTAAGGGTTGACCGTAAGTTGAAGTGTTTTCGTTAATGAATACTAAGGGTTGCGTAAATGATCCGGTTGATAACATGGCAAACTAAATTGCCTTCAGCACGTCGCTGTGCTTGGCAACGACCGCATCAAGCTTTGTAACCAGCTCGCTATAGGTCTTCATCACGCGCCTTCCAGTTTCCGTGATTTGCGTGCCGCCTCCCTTGGTTCCTCCTTTTTGTGTGACGACATAAGGACGAGAACCTTTGGCGTTCATCTCTTCGACCATTGCCCAGGCCTTCCTGTACGACATTCCCATGCCCTTGGCGGCGCTGGCGATAGAACCGGAGCGTTCAATCTCCTGCAACAACTCAAGGCGACCGGGGCCAAAAAACTTTGCGCCATCAATATCAATCCAACAACGCATTTTAATTTCCTTCCTCGCCATATATATCCATATTCGTGCAGTTAATATAATGTGCATCGACAACTTAACGAAACCGATGGTGAAGTTCCCGGGTACGGTTTAACTTTATCGATCAAATTCCCATACTATGAACAAACGAACCTGCGTTCCGGCCATCCTCATCGTTGCGCTCAATTTACTGATGTCGCCTTTCGCCGTCCTTGCACAACCCTCACTCCTGTTCGAAAAACAGTTCATAGCGGCTGAGGCGTTCGAATCGGTGGCGGCCGTTGATGTTGACGCAGACGGGACGCTTGATCTTCTTTCAGGATCATTCTGGTATAAAGGACCCGATTTCGCGTCGCGAAAATTTATTGGATCCATACCCCGGCACAGCGAATATTATGACGACTTCTCGGCCATTGTCCTGGACATTAATGGAGACAAGCTGCCTGATGTTGTAACCGGCGGATGGTTTGGCGCGGCCTTATTCTGGCGGGAAAATCCGGGTAAAGAAGGCGAATGGAAGCAACACGTTTTGGGCCGTCCGGGTAACGTGGAGTCCACGCGTGCCTGGGATATTGACGGCGACGGTGTGATGGAGATCGTTCCCAATACGCCGGGGAAGCCGCTGCGCGTATATCGGCTTAACAACACCTCTCAGACTCGTGTCGATTCCATACAGATCGTGAATAGTCACGGACACGGGCTAGGTTTTGGGGATATCAATGGCGACGGGCGCGGAGACTTTATTGTTGAGAATGGCTGGATAGAAGCGCCGGCCAGGCCGTTCGCTGAAAAATGGACGCTTCACGAGGAGTTCAAATACCAGCAGGCAAGCGTACCCATGATCGTGGCTGATGTAAACGGTGATAAGCTGTCGGATATCATCATTGGCCAAGGTCACGATTACGGTCTCCGGTGGCTGGAACAGGTACGCGCAAAGGACGGTAAGCGCTCATGGAAGCAGCACGAGATTGATCCCTATAACGCCCAATATCATACCATGGAATGGGTTGATCTGGACAACGATGGCAAACCTGAACTCATTACCGGCAAGCGCTACCGCGCGCATGATGACAAAGACCCAGGCGCGCACGACCCATTGGGATTGTATTACTTCCGTTGGAACGGAGAATCGTTCATCAAACAAGTGATCAGCTATGGAAGGCCTGGCGAGGGTAAGGGAACGGGACTCTACTTTCAGGTGGTTGATCTCAACAAAGATGGCTGGAAAGACATAGCCGTGGCCGGCAAGGAGGGCCTGTACGTATTCTTCAGCAAAGGGCCTGCGAAATAAGGCAAGAACATTCTGCGGCCGGTGTCACAACAACGAAGGAAGAGATTTGTTACAGGCGTTCCACGGTCATACCACCGCCAATGTCTAGCACCTGGCCGGTGGCATAAGTCAGCTGACCTGCTGCCAACAGGGTAACGGCATTACCGACGTCAGAAGCTTCCCCCCATCGTGGTTCGAGGGTAAGGCCGTTGGCAATCAGGTTGTCATATTTCTCCTGAACACCTGCCGTCATATCGGTATGAATAATGCCAGGCCTCACTTCAAAGACGCCTATACCATCCGTTGCAAGACGCGTGGCGAACAACTTTGTCATCATGGCCAATCCGGCTTTAGATATGCAGTACTCTCCCCGGTTCACGGAGGCGTGGGTGGCCGACACGGAGGTTATCGTAATAATGCGACCCGGCCGACGTCGTGCCGCGGCGGTTGCTAGCATATGACGGGCCACCGCCTGGGTGAGAAAGAAGGTTCCCTTCAGGTTAATATTCAGCAAACGGTCAAAGTTCTCCGCATCGAGCTCAAGCAAGTCCTTGCGCACGAATGGCGCCACTCCCGCATTGTTCACGAGCACGTCGATTCGGTTCAATCGCTGCAACGCGGTTTCAATGATGTGTGCTCTGTGGGCCGCGTCACCGATGTTCCCCTGGGATTTGACCACGCTGGCGCCGAGACTTCTTAACGATTCAAGCGCCGCCCCGGCTTCTGTCTCGTCGCGAACGCCATTAATGGCCAGGTCAAATCCCGCGGTAGCCAACGCTCGGGCTATACCCAGGCCTATGCCGCGACTGCCTCCTGTTACTAGTGCAATTTCTCTCATAGCTATTCAGCCTTGATCTCCTTCAACATCTGGGCTTCCGGCATTGCCTTGTAATATGGATCCAGCGGAAAGCATCCCGAGAGCATGCCATTTCGAGGCGCCGTGGTGCAGTCCGAAAATGTTCTGCATAACTTATCCCGCTTCAGGGGACGGTGCGACAATATATCGTCCGGCATCTCCGGATAGGACAATACCATCCGTCCCAGGCCAATAAAATCTGCACCCCCCTCACGCAATACGCGCTGGCCCACGTAAGGAAGCCATTCCTGCAAATAGGAATATGCCGATCCGACAACTGCCAGATCGGGAAACGCCTTCTTGATGACGGACGTGGCCTCCAACTGTCGGGCTACCCCAACCAAGGGATCTTCCGGCGGCTGATATCCGTCAGAAGGCGGAAACAGCGCTGGCCGCTGAATGTGTGGATTGTAGTATGGACTTCCCGCGGTCGTGCATAGAAGCTCTATGTTTAACGATCGAAGTAACTCCAGGAACTTAAACGGCTCCTGATAGTCGATACCTGTGCCCGATATGTCGCCACCGAATGCATACGTATAGGAACCCTCCGTTTGCTCAGGCTCCCCGAGTTGTTCGTCGCCTGGTTTGAATGGAATATAGTCGAATGCACTGAGGCGCACGCCAATGTCAAGTTGAGGAACTTCGGCCCGTATGCCGCTAACGATCTCGCGCAGAAACCGTGTGCGGTTTTCAAAACTTCCACCATACTTACCCGGGCGATCGGTCGCGCTCAAGAATTCATGTCCCAGATATCCGTGGCAATGTTTGAGATCAACAAATTGATAACCGGCCCCTGCCGCCAGTTTGGACGCATGAACGAAGTCATCAATTAATTGATCGATGTAATCATCCGTCATCAAGGGATATTCCGCCGACAACCCAAACTTGCGATTCAGAACCGGATGGTGATACAGGATCTGCGGTTCCATCCGCTTCTTGTCATTCGGTTTACAAAATCTTCCCGAGTGGGTTAACTGAAAGCCCACCAGCAAGTCGTCGGCATTACCGAACTTTTGCCGGTGACTTTCATATACCTGCTCGAACAGAGCTTTGTAGACGTCGGCATTCTTGTCGTGAATGAGCAATTGGTTGGGATTGGCCCGTCCGTCGTGACGTACCGCCACAGCCTCGCAGCCCCACAACAGCTTTGCACCGGATATGGCAAAGTTATTCCAACGGCGTTTGGAATACTCGCTGGGTAGTCCATCGGACGTTCCATCCCACCCCTCCATCGGGAGGATGCAAAAACGATTGCCTATCGTCTTACCCGAGCGGAGTACATACCTGTCCTTGAATGGCGTGGCATCGCCAGTCATTAGTTGCTCATCCACAGGAAGCGATGTATTCAGACTGGATAAATAGCCCTGTAGATCGGCAAGGGTTTTTAATTGTGCGACTCGTTTGTACTTAGGTTTGTGCTTACCGCTCATCGGAATTTGGAGAATTGTAGTCGATCATAAATAAAATGCATCACGGTCATCAAACTAAGCCCTGCGCTCTATCAGCGGGCTATAAAAACAGTGATACGGCTCCTGATGTGCGAGCCGCTGCAGATACAGCACAAGCTCGCGGAGGTGATAGTCGCCCCACATGCTGGATTCGTCACAGGGTACCTTTCGCCCGCTGGGGACATTATCCCAACCGTTGGGCCGATGATATACGGAGTGTAGTAACAGTCCCTGGTGATCGGGGGTTAGCGAAAGGTATTTGTCTGACAGTAGGGTCTTCGCCACGGTGAGGCCGGCTTGTATGTAGTGTGCAGCCTTTAACGGATCGGCTACACGCAGAAAGTATCCCAGACGTAAAAGGCCCTGGGCGCCAATAGCGGCGGCCGAGCTGTCCACCGGCTCGAAGTCATTATAAGGATCAGCAGGGCGTTGTGTATAGTCGCCGAGCCGATAGAGTTCAGGGGCCCCGGTATCCCAATAGGGAATGCCATCCATGGCCGTGTTGTCGATATAAAAATCGCAGGTTGCCATGGCGGCTTTTAGCAGGATCAGCACCAGCGCGTCGCCATCGGATGCCAGTTCAGATAGGTAGCGCGTTCCTCCCAGGAACTCCAGTTGTTCGGCAAACCCGCACATGGCCCAGGCAAGTCCGCGTGTCCAGGTGGTGAATCCGCTGAATCCTTGCTGTGCATTGGGGCATCTGAAGTTTCCATCCTTCGTGTTGAACAAGCATTCATGGGCGGTCCTGCCACGGAGATCATACCGGTCGCGGCCCTCGCCATAAAACACCGAGTACCGCGCCGTTGCTTCGAGGTGTTGCACCGCGCGTTCCAGCAAGTTGACACGAACATCGTTCTCACTATGGAGGAAGTGTCCAAGACCATGGCTAACCATGAGAATCCGGCAGGAACGAACCGTGTCAACAAACAGAGACTGCGGTCCATTAAATGAGTACAGGTAACCTCCCCCCTGAATCGGCGTCCAACGCATGGCCTGCACGGCGCCACTTGCCTTCAATGCCAGTTCGTAGAAGTCGTTCTCCCACGAAACAAACGGGATCTTTCGCTCGTGCATCATGCGCCACAGGTTGCCGTAAGTGCTTAGGTTATTAAAACCGTGATCATGCACACCTTCATGCGTAAGGTGAGGCGCCATACGATTGCGCGTGTTATCCCGGCCAATGTTCAGAAATTGTTCATCGGCGGTTGCGTCGAATTGCAATAGCGCAGAACCGAATTGAAAGCCCTGGGTCCATTCCGTCCAGCCACGGCTCGTGTAGCGCCCATTCACGGTATACACCGGTGTGCTCGAATCGTCGTTCCGTTCAATGGAAAGAATTTTCGTTGCGGACAATTGCCAGAATCGTTCTATTGCCGGGCCCAGATCAGCGGGCGAAAGTGTCTTATCAAGGACCATACAATCGGTTGCTTCGCGCCAATATAGCAGAATAGTATCAATCGTCATTGGTGGTGCCTATTCCAAAATATTTTCTTTTCTTTGCGGCTTAATTTGTGAAGCCATCTGAAACGTGAAAATTATGCGACATCTAATTGTTTTTATACTCCTTCTTTCGACCGTAAGCGTGATGGGTCAGTCAAAAAAGGAATTGGCCGCGCAGGTCGAATCGTTAAGAAAAGAAAATGAAAAACTGAAGGTTGACATTGCCGATCTGAAAAAACCCAAGGTCGTGGCACTTGCCGATACGCTGAGACAAGTGAGCTACTCACTCGGGGCGCTCATGGCAACAAATCTGAAAGCTCAGGGTGGCGACTCACTGAAAGTAGACGCGATATCAGAGGGATTCAAGGACGTGTATGCGGGCGACAGCCTGCGGATTTCACAAGACGCGGGCATGCAACTGGTGCAGACTTATATGCAAAAGGTGGCCTTTGAAAAGATGAACCGGGAGAAAGTAGCGAATGACCTATTCCTGGAGACCAACAAGAAAGCTGCCGGGGTTATGACCACGGCCAGCGGCCTGCAATATAAGGTGAACAGCTCTGGTAAAGGAAAAATGCCTAAGGCATCAGATAATGTAACGGTTCATTATACCGGTCGCCTGATTAACGGCACAGTATTCGATAGCTCCCATGAGCGGAAAGAGCCTGCTACATTCAACGTAGGCGGTGTAATCGAAGGATGGACAGAGGCCCTTCAACTTATGCATGAAGGCGACAAGTGGACGATCTTCATACCCGCTTCCATTGGCTACGGAGAGCAGGGTGCAGGATCGCAGATCCCTCCGCACGCCACCTTGATTTTCGATGTTGAGTTGATCAAAGTCAACTAGACGAATCGTCTGTGAGACGGATACTGCTCATAGAAGACGACCCCAATATCAATCAGAATATCCGTGAGGCTCTTCTACGTGAAGGGTTTGATGTACAGGCTGCATTTGATGGATTTCTCGGCGAGAAGATGCTGAAGAAAGACACCTTTGACTGCGTTATCCTTGACCTTAACCTGCCGGGAAAGAACGGCTACGATATTTGTCGTGATTTCCGAAAACTTAATACAACCACGCCGGTACTCATCTTGACCGCATTCGATGAGATTGAAGACAAGGTGCAGGGCTACGAGAGCGGCGCTGACGATTACCTGACTAAGCCGTTCTACATGCAGGAACTTGTCTTGCGTATACAATCCTTACTCCGACGCAACGCCAACGTCCAGGAATCTCCATTGACACCCATTTCCGCTGGCGATATAGTTGTGAACCCAATGACCAAACGCGTGACGCGAGGTGGCACTGAGATCAACCTTACGCCAAGGGAATATCAAATCCTCGTCCGGCTGCTGGTGGCACGCGGAGAAGTAGTATCAAAGAAAGATTTGATCGAGGAAATCTGGGGCCGTAACTTCGATGCGAATACTAATACGGTGGAAGTGTATATCAATTTCCTTCGGAAGAAACTTGACAAACCGTTTGGAAAGGACTCGATCCGAACGCGCGTAGGCTACGGCTATTACCTGGAATTGTAGATGAACATCCGGAAGAAAATCGTGCTCTATTTTTCGTCGGTTACCATCGTGCTGCTGGCTACCGCATTGATTTTCATCTACACGCTTTTTTCGCGATTTAGAGAAGAGGAATTTCAACAGCGACAAGTTGAAAAGATCAGGACCACGCTAAAATTTCTCACCGAAATCCGCAACATCGACCAAGACCTGATCGAAGCCATGGACCGCATCACCATCCACGACATATACGACGAGAAACTTCTCATATTCGACAAATCCAAGAAGCTGGTATACTCGAGCATCGACGATACACCCGTTACCTTTTCGGCTGATATCCTGGCAGCACTCTCCGCCGAACAGCCACTCATGGAAGAAAAGGATGGACTGTATGACGTGACCGGAATATACCTCGAAAAGGACGACAAAGCCTATTACGGCATTAGTAAGGCCTACGATATTTCCGGCTATTCGAAGCTCGACTATCTTCGGTACGTTCTCACGTTTACGCTCGTCGGCATCTGCCTTGCCGTGATCCTGATTGCCTATTACTTGTCGGCCAAAATCACGCGCTCGATCGTAGAGGTTACGCGCCAAATCAATGACTTCAGTGTCGATGGAACACACAACAAGGTGGTGACCACGGGGACGAGCGACGAAGTATCGATCCTTGCTCAACGATTCAACGAACTCATGCAACGGATGAATGAAGCATTCGCCTTCCAGAAGCACGCCGTTCACCACATCTCGCATGAACTCAAGACCCCGATTGCCGTGCTGCTGTCGGACATTGAGCGCATGGAGCGTGAAACAGATCCGGAGCGACTGCATCACCTGATCAGGATTCAAAAAGATAATACCAAGAGCCTTGGTGAGATCATCAATTCGCTGCTGGAAATCGCCAAGACAGAGTCGGGCAATGCCGTTACCACCACCCTGGTACGGGTCGACGAGATGATCTTCGATCTAATCGCTTCTTTCCGGACGCTCCATCCGGAATTTCAATTTGCTATAACCTACGCTGAGTCCGTTGTGAACGCCGACAACCTCTTAGTGCGCGTTAACGACCGCCTGTTCCGATCGGCTCTTACCAACCTCATGCAGAATTGCATCCACTATAGTCAGGATGCCAAAGCGGGAATTACCATCACCACAACCGATGACAGTCTGCAACTCGATTTCACCAATCGCGGAAAAGTCATCGCCGATAACGAACAGGCCTATCTCTTCCGGCATTTCTTTCGTGGGGCCAACAGCCAGGGAAAACGCGGCTTCGGGCTGGGTCTCGTTTTCATTAGTAAGATACTGTCGCTGCACAACGGAACTGTCGCCTACACGGCATCGAACAGCGATTTGAACACCTTTTCGGTCGTTCTTCCTTTAAGCTAAAATTTATGTGCTTTAAGGCTTTTTTAAGCCTGCTACGATCACCTTTGCTGGCTAACTGAAAGGCGATGGGTCGCAACGTCGGAATTTTATCAATCCTGTTATTTTTAACGGTATCGGCATACGCACAGACCGATACCCTGCACGTCAACCTGCACGACGCCGACAGCCTGTTTGCCACGCGGAGCTTCTATCTGCTGGCGGCAGAGATGAATGTCGAAGCCAACAAGGCGCTAATCATTCAGGCCGGTCTGTTCCCCAATCCAATCGCAAGTGCCGATGTCAACGCATACGATCCGCAAAACGACAAGGCCTTTCACGTTGGCAGCACGGGGCAGAAGAGCTTTCAACTCGAACAACTGATTCTGTTGGGTGGTAAACGAAAAGCCGAAATCGAACTAGCGCGAACCAACGCAACGATGGCAGAGCTGGAACTTCGCAATCTGGCGCGCACCCTAAAATTCAAATTACACACGGAACTCGCCGAGATCGGGCAACAACAGGTGCTGTTGCAAAAATATAATTCTCAACTTTCCCTGCTCGACACCATACTGCTCGCCTACGAGATGCCCGTGAAGCACGGCAACATCGCCCTGAAGGACCTTGTGCGACTAAAAGGCGTATATCTGAACCTGAACAACGACCGTGCGGAACTGTTGCAGAAATACTTCGAAGCACAGGCGACCGTACAGACCCTGCTCCAGACAAATGAGTCGATCTACTTCGAGTTTTCAGAAGGCGACATCAACAACTACATCAAACCGACATCGCTGGCGGAACTGAAAGAAGAGGCACTGGAAAATCATCCCGAACTGTTATTCATGCGCGAGAATCAGCGCGCAGCAGACCAATACCTTCGCTATCAAAAGTCACTATCGGTCCCTGACCTGAACCTCAACGCCTCCTATGATCAGCGCGGGGGTGCGTTCTCTAACCAGATCAATACAGGTTTGTCTATTCCATTACCCCTGTGGAACCGAAACCAGGGCAACATTAAAGCGTCTGCCTATCACGCAAGAGAGGCCGCCTATAACCTGGAGGCTATGCGACAAGAAAAGCTTGCCGCCTTACAAAATCATTATGCCCTGTACGTTCAGACTGTCGCCGAGTACCAAAAGGCCGCACGGCTATATAACGAGGACTTCGATGTTACGGTCCGGGGCATGGTGTATAATTTTCAGCGCCGAAATGTGTCACTGCTCGAATTCGTCGATTTCTTCGAGTCGTACAATCAAGTTCTTGCTGAAATCGCACGCATGAAAACACAACTGGTTACATCAGCTGAACTACTCAATCTATCCATTGGAAAAGACGTCTTCTAACATGGTCAACATACGAATCATTCCGCTTCTCATTGTTGCGTGCCTTACAGGCGCCTGTCAAAAACACGAAGCACCGGAGCTCGACACTGCCTTTACTTTGAGCGATACCATGATGGCCCGATCGGGTTTCGAAAAGGTGGCGTGGCTACCCGTCCAGAACGAGGTCAGGCTATTCGGAAAGATCACGGCTGACAATAACAAGACCGCCCAGGTTTATCCCGTGGTGGGTGGCGTCGTGACCTCCATTAAGGTTGAGTTGGGAGACTACCTGAAGGAAGGCCAGGTCATGGCAACCATTCAGAGTTCAGAAGTAGCACAATTTCAAAAGGAACGACTGAATGCCCTGAGCGAAGCGGCCGTGGCGGAAAAGAACCTGGCCGTCGCTAATGACCTGTTCAGCGGAAAGCTCAATTCCGAGCGCGATGTCGCGGTCGCGGAAAAAGAACTCGACAATGCCAATGCCGAGCTCGCGCGGATAAATGACATACACAAGATTTACAACCTGAAGAGCGGATCGGTCTATAGCGTCGTTGCTCCCATCAGCGGATTCGTAATTTCTAAACGGATAAACCAAAACGAACAACTGCCATCCGATCTCGCTGAGCCATTGTTTTCAATCGCCGAGATCAATGAAGTTTGGGCGCTGGCTAACGTCACTGAAAGCGACATCTCCACTATCAAATTGGGCGTTGACGCCGCCGTTCGTACGCTGGCGTTCCCCGATCACATATTCCACGGAAAGATCGATAAGATCTTCAATGCGATCGATCCGGAAACACGCTCCATCAAAGCCCGTGTAAAGATTCCCAATCCCGATTTCAAATTGAAACCTGAGATGAACTGTACGGTTGCTGTTCATTACACGGAATCGGACTCCCTTCCCGCCGTAAGTACTTCCGCCGTAATCTTCGACAAGAGCAAGAACTGGGTGATGGTGTTCAAAGACAAGCATAACATTGAAACCCGCTTGGTGAATGTCTACCGGCAGTTGGGTGACGTCACCTACATTAGTTCCGGTGTTTCGCCCGGCGAAACGGTAATAACAAAGAACAGCCTTCTCATTTACGATGCGATCAACGACTAAGGCATGAACAAGTTCGTCAAGAATATCATTGCGTTCAGTCTGAAGAACAAGTTCTTCACGTTCTTCTGGGTCGGGTTGCTCATCATCGCCGGGGTGGTGAGTTACATCAAGATTCCCATCGAGGCTTTCCCCGACGTGACCAACACGCAGATTATCATTGTAACCGAATGGAACGGACGCAGCGCGGAAGAAGTGGAGCGGTTTGTTACGTCACCGATCGAGATCGCCATGAACAGTGTGCAACGCAAAACCAACGTGCGCAGCATTACGATGTTCGGCTTATCTGTGATCAAGGTGATCTTCGAAGATGATGTAGAAGACTTCTTCGCGCGACAACAGGTAAACAACCAGCTTCGTACGGTACAGCTACCGGAGGATGTGGATCCTGACGTTCAGCCGCCTTACGGCCCCACGGGAGAAATCTTCCGCTATACTTTAAAAAGTAATCATCGCGACTCCCGCGATCTGCTAACCATTCAAAACTGGGTTATCGACCGGCAATTGCGTGCTGTTCCGGGCGTGGCGGATGTGGTGGCCTTTGGCGGCCAGGAGAAAGTGTATGAGATCATGGTCGATCCACTGAAGCTCCAACAATACAACCTCACCGCACTGGAACTATTTGACGCTGTAGGGAAGTCAAATCTGAATGTAGGGGGCGACGTAATTGAAAAGAATGGACAGGCGTATGTCGTGCGCGGCATTGGACTGATCGACACGCGCGAGGATATTGAAAATACGATTGTCGATAATTTCAACGGCAATCCCCTGCTCGTTAAGAACGTTGCCACGGTGCAGGAAAGCAGTATGCCCAGGGTCGGCCAAGTGGGTCTGGATCAGGAAGACGACGTCGTTGAAGGCATCGTCGTTATGCGCAAAGGCGAGAATCCCTCGGAGGTCCTGGCGCGTGTGAAAGAAAAAATTGTGGAATTGAATACCTCCATCCTTCCCCCTGATGTGAAAATGGCAACCTTTTACGATCGCGATAATCTTATGGCGTACTGCACCCATACGGTGCTCAGTAACCTCGCCGAGGGGATCGTATTCGTTACCGTGATCGTATTTCTTTTTATGGCCGATTGGCGTACGACCTTAATCGTGGCAGTAGTCATCCCGTTGTCACTGCTTTTCGCTTTCTTTTGCTTACGCCTCAAGGGAATGAGCGCCAATTTGCTGTCGCTGGGCGCGATTGACTTTGGAATCATTATCGACGGCGCTGTCGTGATGGTTGAAGGAATATTTGTCGCGCTCGATCATCAGGCCCACAGGATGGGCATGAGCCGGTTCAACCGTCTTGCCAAGGCGGGCATCATCAAGAACACCGGGGCTCACCTCGGCATGGCAATATTTTTTTCAAAGCTGATCATCATTTCCGCATTACTTCCCATATTCTCATTTGAGAAGGTGGAGGGCAAGATGTTCTCACCCCTGGCCTATACGCTCGGGTTTGCCTTACTGGGCGCCTTGATATTTACGCTTACCCTGGTACCCGTCCTGTGCTCGATATTGCTTCGGAAGGACGTTCGTGAGAAGAACAATGCGTTCACGCGTTTCGTGAACCGGACCGTGGAGCGGGGTTTCACCTGGACCTTCCGAAGGAAAAAAGGCACGTTGCTGATCGCTGGGGCCGTCTTCCTGGTAACCTTGTTCTCTGCCCGATGGATTGGTACCGAATTCTTACCCACGCTGAATGAAGGAGCACTCTGGGTTGAAGCTAAGATGCCTATGAGTTACTCCCTGAAAAACACGGTCGAAATGGTGAGTCAGCTACGCAAAGAGATTCTCCCCTTCCCGGAAGTGAATGGTGTCTTGTCACAAACCGGACGGAGCAACGATGGGACGGATCCCAGCGGATTTTATTATGTACAGATGCAGGTGAACCTCAAGCCGAAAAAGGAATGGGAACGCAAGATATCGCTCGATGACCTCGTCGAGGAAATGGACCACAAACTGAAGAAGTTTCAGGGTATCAACTATAACTATTCGCAACCCATTATCGACAATGTGGCGGAAGCTGTGGCCGGAATGAATGCCAGCAACGCGGTCAAGATATTTGGTCCTGACCTCGATGTCCTTAACGAATACGCCGATCAGGTACTCGAACAAATCAAAGATGTCCCTGGCATTAAAGACGTTGGCATCCTGCGTAACATCGGACAACCAGAAATGAGCGTGATTCTTGACGAGGAAAAAATGGCCATTTACGGCGTCACCAAGTCGGAGGCACAGGCCGTAATAGAAATGGCTATCGGCGGCAAGACCGCCACGACCAAATACGAAGGAGACCGGAAATTCGCCATACGGATTCGTTATGATCGCGAGTATCGAAAGAATGAGGACGATATCATGATGCTGATGATACCCACGATATCTGGTTCAAGAATTCCTCTGAAAGAAATTTCCACGGTGAAGAAGCTCACCGGCCCCGCATTCATCTACCGCAACGATACACATCGATTTATCGGTGTGAAGTTTTCAGTGCGTGAACGCGATCTGGGTAGCACCATTGCTGATGCACAGGCGCGCGTTAAGGCCCATGTGAAGCTACCGGACGGCTACACGATCGGTTGGACGGGCGAGTTCGAGAACCAGGTCCGCGCAACGTCGCGTCTTGCGCAGGTTGTGCCGGTTAGCCTGATCATGATCTTCACACTCCTGTTCATCATGTTCGGGAACGCCCGGGATGCAGGTTACGTACTGATCAACGTTCCCTTCGCGCTGATAGGTGGCATACTCGCCCTCCATATTACCGGGATCAACTTTGGCATATCTGCCGGCGTAGGATTCATCGCACTGTTTGGTATCTGCATTCAGAACGGTGTTATCCTCATTTCGGAGTTTCACAAGCAAACGCTGCTGAACGGTAATCTCGACAGTGCCATCATCAATGCCGTTCGTATTCGAACCCGTCCTGTGGTGATGACCGCTATGATGGCAGCTATCGGCTTGTTACCCGCCGCGGTTAGTTCCGGTATCGGATCGGAAAGTCAAAAACCTTTGGCAATCGTTATTATTGGCGGACTGGTGACGGCCACGATATTTACCTTGCTCGTTTTTCCAATCATCTATCACAAGGCGTTGAGATTAAGGGAAGAAAAGCAATTGAGAATTAGCAATTGATAATTAATGGGCGATAGCCCATTTCGGAGGTAGTCCATGAGTAGTTGGGATGATGTCGTCCTAGGAACTATTCGAGCATGGTAAACAGGCGGTTCCAACGAATTTTGTTGAAGAAGCCGGCTTCATCATCTAGCGACATCCAGATGAACAACGCCTTACCGACAACGTGATCTTCGGGAACAAATCCCCAATAGCGCGAATCGAGTGAGTTGTGTCGGTTATCACCCATCATAAAATAATAGTTCTGGCCGAACGTATATTCTTGCCGTTGTGTGCCGTCTATCGTCAGCCGCCCGTCAGACAACTCCACGTGCTTATGTCCTTCATATAAACGAATGACCTCACCGTATAGCGCCATCGTGGAATCATTAACCGGGATGGTCATTCCCTCGGCCGGTATAGTCAGCGGTCCATAGTTGTCGCCGTTCCAGGGAGCATAGGAAACGGACGGAAAGATGTCACCCTCTCCTCTCCCCTTCGCCTTTAGCTGCTCTTCGACGTGCATGACATACGGCGCACGATTCAAGGTCTCGAACTGAGACTGCGTGAGGAACATGTGATATACCGCGTGCGCCAGGTTATCTTTACCCAGGTAAAAGTAATCGTTCGTGCTCAGTTCCATGTCGCGAAGCGTGCGTTCCGTAAGCGCATTCTCCGTCGTTACCCGATAGCTGTACTTCATGTGCGCGGGTTTGCCCAGGGGATTTCCATTTACGGATACTTGCTGATCGTCGATGACCACCACATCACCCGGTAGTCCGACACAACGCTTAACATAGTTGGTCTTTAATTGCACCGGATGCTCCTCCCCGTCGTTCAGGCTAACGGGCGGAATATTGAACACTACAATGTCTTCCCTTGTTACCTCGCTGAATCCGGGAAGACGATACGATGGCAGTTCGATCCAGTTGAGGTAGGACGGAATGTTGGTACCCCAAATCTTCTGATGGGTAAGCGGAATCTGCAACGGTGTGGAGGTAGTGCGGGTACCGTAGTGAAACTTGCTCACAAACAGATAGTCGCCCACGAGAATAGTATTCTCCATGGAGGGCGTGGGCACAACAAACGCCTCTACCGTCGTCCAGCGTATGAGCGTCGCTGCTATGACAGCAAATACAATAGAATTGAACCATTCTCTGGCAACAGATTGAGGTGCTGTAGGTGCGGGCTTTGGCCTCCGGAACGTGAGTTTCATGACTGCGATTTTATCTATTGGTCGTATTATCCGACTAAGAATTACATCGATAACGGGCAAAAACGCGATCAGGGCTGAGTGGCATTGGCTGTAAATGGGCATACTTAAAAAGCCGCAGTCGGTTGCTTTTTTCAGTTCAACCGCTCTTCAAATTCTTTTCGGGCATCGCCGTGTCTGTAGTTCGAACCCCTCTCGATATCAAGTGTTGCACGTTTCGATGTTTGTAGAAGGCCACTGGCATCGTTCCGGATTGTCGCCTTGAGTGTGCCCGTGGACGGTGCGGAATAAAAAAATATGGAAGATGAAGGGGCAAAGGAAGCCAAGTATTTTTACCGCGAAGTCGCAAGGACGCCAAGTACCGCGAAGATATGCGCCGGTGGCGCATAAAAGAATTTGGCTTGTGAGCTGTCGAGCAACTCCGGGTACTCTTCTAAGAACTTGTGAGGCAAAGTTCATCGCTCCTAGAATGAAGAAAGCGTTGCTTATTTGTTGTGCCGCAGGCATAACCTTCGCGGTACCTGGCGTCCTTGCGACTTCGCGGTAAAAATACTTTGCTTCCTTTGCCGACCCTTGCAGAGTTAACGCACGATTATTAATCTACCCACGGCACCTTTGACGAACGATAATAATCAATTCCAAGCGCCTTCATTCTTGGTCCGTGGTTGGCCAATCGGACTTTGTATTCATCCCATCCGCGGTTCTCTTCCGGCGACCAGCCTATTTCCGCCAGACCGATTATGCGCGGGAATACCATGTACTCGATCTCATCCATGTTAGAAATAGTTTCAGTCCACAACGGAGCCTCTATGCCCAGTATGTTTTCCCGGGCAATGCCCTTCACGTAAGAAGTTGGATTCCACATGTAAGCGCTGTCTACCTCGATGTAGGCGGCCCAATGCAATCCCAGCTTCGTGGTTGAATCGTACTGCATGTCGAGGTACATCTTCTTTGCCGGCGACATGACCAGTTTGGACCCGTTGCCAACGGCCTCTAAGGCGTGCGCGGGACTCGACCAGAATTGCGCGATAGCACTGGCGGCGCTGGCGCGCGCAGTGGCGTCCGTCTGCACCGCCTGTTCAGGGCGCTTCTCGTTCATATTGATCTGCGCCGTTTCTTCCCAACCAATAACCTGCTTGCCATTATTCTTCACGATGTCGCGGACCCGCGCCACGAATGGGATATAGTGCTCACGCTTGGTGGCATGACTTTCGTCGCCGCCAATGTGAAGGTATGGGCCCGGGGTCAACGCCGCCATCTCGCGTACCACATCGTCAATGAACTTGTAAGTAATTTCCTTCGTCGTGCACAGCGTACTGAATCCAACTTCCCTACCCGTGTACAACTTGGTTGCCTTACCGTCGCAATTTAATTCCGCGTAGGATGCCAGTGCCGCATTTGTATGGCCCGGCATGTCAATCTCCGGTATGATCGTAACAAAACGGTCGGCGGCGTATTTCACAAGCTCTTTGTACTGCTCCTGCGTATAAAAGCCACCCTCGCCCCCGCCTACCTCGGTGCTGCCGCCAATTTCGGTCAGCTTCGGCCACGACTTGATTTCAATGCGCCAACCCTGATCGTTTGATAAGGAAAGATGGAGCACGTTCATTTTATATAACGTCATCAAATCGATATATCGTTTCACATCGTCCACATTGAAGAAGTGTCGGGCAACATCCAGCATTGAACCCCGGAAAGGGTATGCAGGAAAGTCGCGTATCGTACCCGTTGCAACCTCCCATGGGCCATTCTGAAGGGAGTCCTTTTCAATGTCCGCAGGAAGCAACTGTCGAATGGTTTGTATGCCATAGAAAATTCCTGCGGGCTTGTTGGCGGACACGCGCAGCAGGTCCTCACCGATCTCAATCGCGTAACCCTCGTCACCCAATTCTTCATCGTTTACCAGGTCGAGGTAGAAACCGTTACTGGGCGCTTCCGCGCTTTCACTTACCGTAAGTTTGAAACCAGTTGCGGGTCTTAAAACCTCTGCGAGATAGTTGCCGACAAAGTCGAGATCCGAACCTTCTTTAACGGCTATGGTCGTCTCTTTCGAGAGTGCAAAAACTTTCGTTGTTGCGTTAACAGAAACTGGTTTGGGAATGATGTTTTCCTTCGAAAGGTCTGTGGGGGGATGCTGTTTGCACGCCGACACGAGCACCGAAAGCACGATAAATACCAGGGCGATCCGTTGATACATAGTTTATGAATTTGTTGCCGAAAGTATTATAAAATATTCACATGGAATGGAGATTTTATATGAACCATTTGATCAAGATGCTGTTGATTTGAATGTGCACAGTACACACACGATGTGTGCCCTTGCGCACAGAACGCTATCCTTGTTTATTTTACGCTAAAGAAATATCACCATGAGCACCGTCAAAGACAAAGTCGTATTGATTACCGGAGGCACCAAAGGAATAGGATTAGGAATCGCGCAAATGCTGCTGCGTCAGGGAGCCCGCGTGGCGATTACCGGGCGTGAAGAAAAAACGGTTCAGCGCGTAGCTAATGAGTTGATCAAACAATACGACGGCCGTGCTATTGGACTGGTGGCCGACGTGCGAACCTTCGAAGACCAGGAGGCCGCGGTTGCCGCAATCACGCGGCAATGGGGAAGGCTGGACGTGCTTGTGGCTAATGCCGGTGTGGGGCATTTCGCCTCCATCGACACGCTCACCCTCGAGCAATGGCGGGAAACGATCGACATCAATCTAACGGGCGTGTTCTACAGTGTTAAGGCTTCCCTCGAAGCCCTGAAGAAATCGCAGGGATATGTCATTACGATGGCCAGCCTTGCGGGAACCAACTTCTTTGCCGGAGGGTCGGCTTACAATGCCAGCAAGTTTGGACTTGTCGGGTTCTCCCAGGCCCTCATGCTCGACGTTCGAAACGCGGGCATCAAGGTGACGACCATCATGCCCGGATCTGTTGCTTCACACTTCAATGGTCATGAACCCTCCGCGGCGGATGCGTGGAAAATCCAACCGGACGACGTAGGACAAATCGTGATCGACTTGTTGGAAATGCACCCACGTGTACTACCAAGTAAAGTCGAAGTACGCCCAACCATCCCCAAATGAAACAGGTTGGTCGAAAAGGCTATTTGCATAAGCACATTAGATGATTAAGTTTAATGTATTGTTTTCCAAGGCTTAATGGCTACCCATTAGAGTTATTGCTCTAAGTCCTATTCAGCCTTGGAGACAAATATATTGGCCGCGTAATAAACCGATTCGATTTCACCCCCAGATCTGTGAGACCGATGGTTATGCGATGGCCAGGTGGACAAACTTTCTTGGTAAACGTATCGACACTCAATGAACTGATAACCAGCGTTTGCAGTAGGAATTTTTTTTGGCTGCCCGGTATTTTTTAGCCGTCAGATTCAGCCCAATTCAGGAAGTTGGAAGGAAATTAATCCCACATCGGGACGGGACGAGGCGCAAGATTATGTGCCTGGATTGCCTTTATCGCTCTAAATAGTACAAAAGGGGGCATTCTCTTTTATGTGAAGTGGATGGTATAACACTTGCCATCCATAGGCAACCGATTATTAGCGACATGATCCTCTATGCACCCCGGTCCCGCAATGCAGCTTCTGATGGAAGTTGTAGAAAGGGACACATCCGATCCAGGAAGTCAGGTCTCACGACCCGGCTCTTTTTGTTTGTTGCAGCCGCCCTTACGGCAGTACAAGCCCAAGCAGCCGTCCCTGTGGTTGGTGGTGTTTCCGGTTCCATTTCACTGCCAGAAGGAACTACCTCCATCGTGGTAGCATCGGGCGTAACTGTCACGGATTCCGACAACTCGATTGCCAGCGCTACGGTGCAGATTTCTGCGGGCCTGGTAAGTGCGGAAGATGTCTTGACCTTCACGGCATTTGGAGGAATTGTCGGCGTGTATGATAACACGACAGGGGTGTTGACGCTAACTGGCGTAACGACTCCTTTGAACTATAGGAATACGCTGCAATCTGTTCGGTTTGTCAATGCGTCCAGCCCTGCTACCGGAAGCAGAACCATTAGCTTTTCCGTATATGACGGCACCACCGCCAGCAACATTGCTGGGCGCGCGATTGCCTTAAATGATCCTCCTGTACTTTCCGGGATAGAAGGGACAACCATCGCTTATACAGAAGATGATTTGGCTACCATGGTGACCAATAGCCTTGTCGTTGTTGACGCCGATAACGCAACGCTCACCGGCGCTACCGTGAACGGCGTAACTACCGGCGATATCCTGGCGGCAACGGATGCGTTCGGCATCACGAGTTCTTTTGCATCGAATACGCTTACCCTGACGGGCAACGCGACACCTGCCCAATATCAAAGCGTCTTGCGCAGCGTAACTTTCCGTGCGAGCACGCTCAACCCGCCTACGACGCTGCGGAACGTCACCTTCAAAGTAAATGACGGAACCATTTTGAGCGCAGGTGCCGTCCGGCCCATTTCAGTTGCTGCGGTGAATGATGCACCAGCCATCACATCCGTTGTGACGCCCACCACATCCTATTCGGAAGGTGGCACTCCTAAACAAATTTCAACTGCGCTCAATGTAGTCGATGAAGGAAACCTCACCGGCGCATCCGTACAAATTACCGGTAACTTTTCAACCGACGACCTGCTCACCTATTCGCCTGTCGTTGGCTCCATTGTCGGAGCCTACGATGCCTCCACGGGTACGATGCTATTATCAGGTACAGGTACTACTGCTCTGTATGCTGGCGCTATGCGAAATGTTCGCTTCAGCAATATCGATAACAACAACCCTTCCAATTTGACACGCACCTTTACGTTCAATGCAACGGATGGGGTACTCACCAGCGCGGCCGTGACTGTCGACATGCCCTTTACCGCAGTAAACGACGTGCCCGTGCTGGCAAGCCTGGAGGCTGCTCCCCTGGCTTACACGGAAGAACAAACTCCCCTCACGGTAACGGACAACATTACCATATCGGATGTTGACAACACGACCCTGTCGAGCGCCACCGTAAGAATTTCCGCAGGTTTTGTTTCAGCAAGTGATCGCCTCTCCTTCGTTGATGCAGGATCCATCACCGGAGCGTTCAATACCGGCACCGGTACGCTAACACTTACCGGCGTGGCCAGCCTGACTGATTACGTCGCGGCGCTTCGCTCGGTAAAGTATAATAACACAAATAGCGCCAATCCTCCGACCGCTTCCAGAACCCTGCAATTCACCGTAAACGATGGGACGTTGCCCGTCGCGTCGGGGGCAAGCGCGGCGGTTAACCGTTTACTCAACTTTACGGCCGTGAATGACGCACCTGTTCTGGGAGGCGTACCAGCAACAGACATTGCCTACGCCGAAGGCGCGGCGGCGACACAGGTCGTTTCGGTCATTACCGTTGCTGACGGTGACAACGCCAATATGGCGAGTGCCGAGGTCGCGATAAGTCAAAACTTTGTCTCCGCGGAGGATGTCCTCACATTCACACCGGTTGCCGGAATAACGGGGAACTACGACACGTCCACGGGGGTGATTACCTTCACGGGAGTCCGGACCCTGTCGGACTATCAGAACATACTGCGTTCTGTGCGCTACCGGAATACGAATATCAGTATGCCATCGCCACTAACACGGGCGATTTCATTCACTGTCAATGATGGCACATTAAATAGCAACACTATTATCCGCAATGTGGTCGTGTCGCCGGCGGAAATAGTTACCACGACGGAGGAGGTCGCCCTGGATATTCCCGTGCTGGCTTACCATGCGGCAGTAAACGCAGCCATTGACCTGTCCTCCATAACCATCACAACATCCCCTGCCAACGGTACCGCTACTGTTGATACCTCGACCGGCATCATCACCTATACCCCTAATGCGCAATTCAGTTCAGGAGCCGGAAGCCCCGTTACGCCGGCCGACGTGCTAAGGTTTACGGTAAAAGATGCTAACGGAGTACTCTCCGGTGTACTTCGGTACACCATCAATGTATCGCTGATCAACGACCCTCCTTCGTTCACTCCTGGTGCAGACATAATCGAGCAGGAAGACGCCGGTGTAAAGACCGTTGGTGCCTGGGCTACGAGCCTAAATGATGGCGATCCTTTCACCCCGCAAACTCTTTCGTTTACGGTCACGAGCGACAATGCGGGACTCTTCTCCACTCAACCTTCCATCAACGGTACGACTGGAAACCTCACCTTCAAAGGCAAGGACAACACCTTTGGCATGGCAACCGTCTCCGTGACGCTGAAAGACAACGGTTTAAATGTATTGCCGCACATCAACTACAGTGACACCAAAACGTTCACGATCACTATTCAATCCGTCAACGACGCCCCTGTTGCTAATGGCGATACCTACAGTACGAGCTCCGTTGCACCGTTGAGCGCCAGTGTGCGCACGACTGATATCGAAAGCAACACGCGTTTCCTTACGTCAGCCCCTGTGGTGCCCCCGGCACACGGCTCGGTTGTGTTAAATCCATCCGGGACGTTCACTTATACGCCCGACGGCAGTTACACCGGCCCGGACAGTTTCACTTACCAGGTATGCGATAACGGTACCGACAATGGTGTTCCCGCCCCGCGATGCGCGCAGGCAGTGATTGATATCACGGTCAACCCCGTCAATTCAGACTGGAACATAGTAGGAAACAACTCCATCGAACTTGCACCCAATAGTTTCATTCTTACCAAAGATCTGGGCAATCAGCAGGGAGCAATATGGAACAAAAACCCGCTTGATCTCCGGTATTCATTTGATCTGACGCTCAATGCCATTTTTAGCGCAGAGGGTGTTGTAAAGGACACCGCCGGTGCCGATGGAATGGTGTTTGTTTTCCAGCGCGACTTTACCCCTCCTCCATTGGATGTTCCCGATCTTCCTATCTACGCACGTGGTGTGTTTGGTGGTAGTCTCGGTGTTGGCAACATCTCGCCGTCCTTTCACGTCGAGGTAGACACCTGGATGAACTATGACGTGAACAACGGGCAAAACGATCCCTGGTACGACCACATTTCCGTAAGTACGAATGGGGACGTATGGAACTATGTCGGGGCACCGGTCGCTGCCGTCATGGATGGCACCAATCACGCGGTGAACATTGAAGACGGCCTGTGGCATGCCATCAAGATCTCCTGGGACAACCCCTCGAAGACCCTCATCGTACACTTCGACGGTGTGCAAAAAATGGTCGTCACTAACGACATCGCCAACCAGGTATTCGGAAACGATCCGAGCAACGTGTACTGGGGATTTACGGCAAGCACCGGGGGAAAGAGTAATTATCAGGCGCTCAAGGATATCATCATGACGGTGACCAACCTGCCTCCCGACATTGGAGCAGATCCGGTAACCGTTAACGAAGATGCTGTTTTGTCCGGCACGTCACTGATGGCCAACGACTCAGACCCGGAAGGCACGTCGATGACCGTCCTTGCCGAAACGAAGACAACCGCCCATGGCAACGTGGTGATCAGGGCAGATGGCACCTTCACGTATACACCCCAGCTTAATTACCATGGTAACGACTCATTTACGTACCAGGTGTGTGACACCTACGCGAGCGTTGCCTGCAGTATCGGTACCGTTAATATAACGGTAAATCCCGTGCAGGACGCGCCGGTAGCGTTGCCCGATGTCTTTTCAACACTCGAAGACACGAAACTGGTAGTGACCTGCGATTGTGTTTTGATCAACGACTCTGACGCCGACGGCGATCCCCTGACGGGAAGTGTTGTCGAAACCGTGAAACATGGCACCCTGACGTTTCAACCCGACGGTACTTTTGAATATATGCCGGAGCAGGACTTCTTCGGCACCGACACCTTTACGTATACGGCCACCGATGGCATCGACACAACGGCCCCTGTATTGGTTACCATCAATGTTATTCCCGTTAACGACGTACCCATTGCCGCAAATGATGTCGTTGATGCCACGGAAGACGTGCCGTCGCCGCTGCCAATCCTGGCCAACGACAGGGACGTTGACGACATCTTATCAACATCGATGATCAACATCGTTACTCCGCCACAACATGGCTCTTTGCAGATAACTCCGACGGAAGTAATATACACGTCGAATCCAGACTACTTTGGACCAGATGCCTTTGAATACACGCTGAAAGACGCTGCCGGAGCAGTTTCCAATACGGCCACGGTCACCGTCAATGTAAAACCTGTAAACGATGTCCCCGTGACTGTAGGCGACGTGGCAACTACCCCGGAAGACACGCCCACGACCATCGCGATATTGTCCAACGACACGGATGTTGACAATGCGCTGGATCCATCAACTGTGGCGGCCAGCACGCCTGCACACGGTTCTGTTGAGATCAAGCCCGATGGCTCCATCGTTTATTCTCCTGCGAAAGACTACTTCGGTCCCGACACATTCACCTATACGGTAAAAGATATTGCCGGTGGCATATCCCAGCCAGCTACGGTTAGCCTTACCGTAACGCCGGTAAACGATGCCCCTGTCGCCACAAACGACAATGGATCAACCCTGGAAAATACGCCGGTTGATATTCCCCTCATTGAAAACGATACAGACGTTGACAACCCTGTTAATCCCGGCACCCTTGTGGTCGTCAGTCCACCAACACACGGCACCGTGACGGTTGACCCCAACGGTGTGGCCACCTACGTTCCCCATACCGACTACGTGGGGCCGGACACTTTTACCTATACCATCGAGGATCCAGACGGTTTGCCTAGTGAGCCAGGCCGCGTAGACATTGCCGTAGTTCCTCCCAATCGCGCGCCGGTCGCGGTGAACGATGGTCCTATCAATCATCGGTTCCTGCTGGATCTTTCAGTCGACGTATTGGCGAACGATTACGACGTGGACAATGAGCACAGCGAGCTGGTTATCCAGTCGGTGACGCAGCCTGCCTTCGGAAGTGTGAGTATTGAAGGTGACAAGATTGTGTACCGCCCGCAGGGCACAACGTCTGGGCTAGTCACATTTTCCTATACTATTGCCGACCCTGCCGGCCTGACTGCCACGGCTGCCGTCACTATCCAGTACGTTTACAATCCCCTTACTGTATCAGAGGGCTTTTCGCCCAACAGCGACAACAGCAATGATTCGTGGTATATCCTGAGCATCGAAAACTTCCCGAACAATACTGTAAAGGTTTTCGATCGCTGGGGACTGCTGGTGTACCAGAAATCCAGTTACGAAAATACGCAGGCTCCCTGGGATGGTCGTGCCAACATTGGGCAACAGGCAGGCACACTACTCGATCAGGGCACGTACTACTACATGCTCGATGTAGGCGCAGAAATAAAAGTACTCAGTGGATTTGTGATGATCACCCGATAAAAATAAGCAAGCTCTTAAAGAACTTACTCATGAAAACCCCTCGAAAACTGCTGATCATCACGCTTGCCACGGTGGCGATATCCGCAAATGCGCAGCAGACGTCGTTGTTCACACAGTACATGTTTAATGGTCTGGTGATCAACCCAGCCTATACCGGGACACATGGTAACATGACAGCCACTGCCGCTTATCGTTCACAATGGACACGCCTGAAGGGAGCCCCGCAAACGCAAGTGGCATCCTTCCACTCCCCCATCAAATTTTCCCGTTCGGCGGCCGGCGCGCTGCTAACGCACGACCAGGCTGGGGTTACACACCAATACACGTTGAACGGAACCTATGCTTATCACATTCCGGTATCGGCTAATGGAAAGATTTCCGTTGGTGGCCAGGTGGGAATCAGCTACTACCAGTCCAACCGCACGGATGCAAACATTGTAACGAACGGCAATCAGCCGGACCCAACGTACCTGACCAACGATAGCCGCTTCATGCCCAACCTCGGTGTCGGAGCATACTATTACACCAAGCGCACCTACATCGGCCTGTCGATACCTACGATTATCAATAACAAGTGGAACCATGGCGACCTCAATAATGCCCGTCAGGCACGCCACTATTTTCTTTCGGCTGGTCACGTAATGGACGTCGGAGCTCATGTAAAATTCAAACCCAACGTGCTGTTGCGCTGGGAAGAAGGCGGACCCTTTCAGTACGACCTGAACGCCAATGTTCTTTTTTCGGAAGTTCTCTGGGTGGGTGTCAGTTACCGCATGAAGGATTCGGTGGATGGATTGCTGGAGTTTGTTATAAACAATCAGCTAAACGTTGGGTATTCCTACGGATATCCGATAACCCCATTGGCAAGTACGCAATCGGGAACACACGAGTTTGTGATCAACTATCGAATTAAACGCAACAAGAACGTCGTCTTCTCACCACGATACTTCTGACATGAAACACACAGTCATCTCTCTCCTGGTGGTGCTTTTTGCAGGGACATTTGCCTTTGGACAGCACAGTAGCAACGCCTATCGCGATCTTGCCGATTCGTTGTACAGGCACCATCACTATCAGTACGCGGCCACCTACTACGAGAAGGCAATGAAAAAGGCAGAGAACCCCGGCTACCTGATGCTGCAGTTGGGTAAATGCTACGACAAGGTGAACAAGCCACGGGTAGCAGAACAATGGTTCAGGATGGCAGTACAGAAGCGGGCCCCTTTCACGGACGAAGATTACTACTTATATGCCGAGGCACTTGTAGCCCAACAAAAATATCAACGCGCCGATTCCATGCTGGAGCATATCCTGTCGCTCTATCCGGAAATGAACCTGGCGCGCACCGCCCTGACTGATATCCGGAACCTGGATCGGTTTTATGCCGATTCGTCCCTCTGGAAGATCCATTACCTCGCGCTCAATACCGAGGTTGCCGAATTCAGTCCTGTTCGCTTTAAGGATGGAATCGTGTTTTCTTCTGCCCGGCAAGAAGGCGCTTTGAAAAAGAAATACCACTGGGACAATTCACACTTTCTGAACCTCTATTATGCCCGGAAGGTCGATGGCGGATTTGCCAACGCTGAGCTTTTTGAAAAGGATTTGAACACACGCCACCACGATGGCCCGGCGATGTTTTATGACAATTTTCAAAAGATGGTTGTCAATAGAAATCAACGGGTGCAGGCGGCAGGCCGTGAAGAGGTATATGAGTTGCGTCCAGGTTTATACGACGCCCATTTTGATAGCCAAAAGTCTACCTGGGACGTCTCTCCTCTCCCGTTCAATAACTCGGGTTATAGTTATGCTCATCCTTGCATCTCGGAAGACGGAAGCACCCTTTACTTTTCTTCCGATATGTCGGGTGGGTATGGCGGTATGGATCTTTATCGCGTGACTCGTACGGCAGGCGTCTGGGGCACACCATTCAACCTGGGGCCCGCTGTAAACTCGATCGAAGACGATGTGTTCCCATTCGTCGTAAACAAGACCCTGTACTTTTCTTCGAATGGTCACGGTGGCCTGGGTGGCCTGGATATTTTTGTCAGCGAGCAGTCCGCCAACGGCTTCGCGCCTCCGGTGAATGCTGGATTTCCCGTCAACTCATTTGCCGATGATTTGTCGTTTACTACAGACTCGCTTCAACGGGAAGGCTATTTCTCGTCAGCACGAAAAGGCAGCGACGATATTTACGCTTTCGTCAGAGTAGATCCCCGGATCCAATTGCTTGCCCATATCTATGACGGTGAGACACGACAGCCGTTGGCCGGATCCAGTATTCAGGTGATGACCAATGGAAGCGATGACCAGACGTTGGTTGCCGATCAGGAGGGCAATTTCAGCTTTCAGGTTCCGAAGGATATGTCCTACATTATCATCGGTACACACGGCGATCTGATCGGAATGGTTGCCGATATCGCGGATTCGTCGAAGCATCACCAGATACCGGCTTATCGCGACACCACGCGGCTGGCTTGCATCGGGTTCATTAAAAATGAGCTGGGCCTTCCACAAACCGCCGCGGTTATCAACATTGTTGACCAGACGACCGGCCAAACCCTTCCTCATTCATCGAATCAATCCATTATTGCCTTCCGGGGCGAGAAGGGTCACCGTTACCACATCGAGGCGGTCCATGCATTGGGTAACAGGGCATCACATCAATTGGCGATCGCCAAAGATGATTACGGAACGAAGGAGTTCACCATCATTCTGAATAGTACGCCTGCTAAGTTGCCGATGGCCGCGCGCGTCTTTAAAGCAGAGGATAACCAACCCATTGCGGGCGCTCAGATTCGTATCCTCACTTTTGGTGAAGAAGACATGGAGCTCACCGGCGGCAGCGACGGCATCGTGGACTTTCAGCTCACGCAGGGTCAGGCGTATGTGATAATTGCCTCCAAAGACGGTCTTTCCGGCATGCATTCAGGCATGGCCGAGGTCGGGGAGCAAAAGGACTCTGTTATTCACCCGATTCCCGTATATGGTGACAAACCCAACACCGTCCTGGGTATGGGCCTTGTCACGAACAAGAAGGGCAATGGTATTGACAATTTCCGCGCTACGGTCACCAATAAAAAGACAGGCGAATCAATGAACGTACAGGCCAACCGTGGACTACTCACGTTCCTCGGTGAACGTGGTAGTACGTACGACGTCAACGTTGAGCAGGACAATTTCGAGACGGCGTTCGCGGAAGTAAGCATCCCGGCAGATGGTTCCGACGCGCACAAGTTTTCGATCGTTATGAAAGAAAAGGCAGGACGCAGGACGAATGAAGAATTGCTTGCTCCGCTGATGGTCGCAGCAACCATCCCGGCCACACTGCTATTCCTCGACACCGAAGACGGCAAGTCGAAGGCTTTCATTTCATCCAACAACCATCTTGACGAGATCAAAGAAAAGAACGGAGAGCTGACTGTACAACAGGGAAAAGACAACAAGAGTCTCGGCAAGGGAACTATCGCCGAGCTGCGTACAAATCCAGAGAAAATACTCGCGCAAAAAGGATTGAGCAACGTGGCGCCTATCTTGCTGCGTAGCGTATACTTCGATTTTGATAAGCACAATCTTGACCAGGAGGACATGCTCCGTCTGAATGATGTCAAAAAAGTGATTGACAGCCAGCCGGGTTATCAGCTAACCATTTCCGGCCATGCCGACGACCGTGGTAAGGACAATTATAATGAACGCCTTTCCCGGCGCCGCGCTAGCGCCGTGGCTAAGTACCTGATCGCACAGGGCATGAACAAGAACCGGATCGTCATGAAGGCCTATGGAGAGTCGCGACCGGCCATTCCTTGTACTATTGGCGACTGTTCCGAGGACGTCTATCGCCTCAACCGACGGGCTGAGTTTCTGCTTCTTGGGCCGGGTAACGCACCCAATGTTAATTCTGTGCCGGATGCACCGGCCGTGGTCAGAAAAGCTGCTCATGGAGAGCCCGACATGCAGGTGCTATTACGCGAGTACGGAAACAAAGCGATTGAGGGCGTCTCCTTCATGGTGAACGTTGGCGCCTATCGCAAGAAGCATGACTTGAAGTTTCCCGAACTGTCGGGTATTGGTACCGTTGAGTCAGTTAACAAGAAAGGCGTTACGTACTACTTCCTGACCGGATTCCGGACGCTTGGCGAGGCCGAGCAAGCTCGTAAGCAAGCCGTTGCGAAAGGGATTTCAGATGCCTCGATTTCAGTATACCGTAACGGCGACAGAATTAAAATCGACGAGTTCGCTGCGTTGGTGCAATAACACGGCACGACGCAACGGTCATTCTATCACAAATGTCGGGATTCAGGGGATCATGAGCTTCGCCCCTGGCAGGTCCACCGCGAACCACCAGTCACGTTGAATTAACTGAAGATCAGCGCCGGCAACTGGGAATACCCGAAAGCCTGATCAGATACTCCGTTGGCATTGAAAATGCAGATGATCTTATAGACGATCTAAGTACGGTGCTCGACAGGATCTGACTTGGCGGTTTCGGCCCCTCGCCAGCCATTGTTTGCGAGCGTAAATGTTGCGGAAGTACACAAGACATGCGACATTATTACGCATCTGGCCCGCGCGCTGCGAAAGGGTCTGGATGGAATGTCCTATATTCAGTAAAAGTGTCTCTCTGTCATGAAAGTGATCAAGGTGTTGTCAAGGTGGATGGTGTACCTGTTGCTTGCGCTCGTTGCCATGCTCGGTGTTGGTGTTGTCATGCTGAACATCTACAAACAAGAAATTCTCGCCAAGATTAATACAAAGCTCCAGGAAACGGTCGAAGGCGATGTCCGAATAGGAGATTATGAAGTTTCGATGCTACATGCTTTTCCTCACCTTTCCATAACGCTAAAGGATATCTACCTACATGGCCCGAAGTTCGAAGAATACCACAAACCCTTTTTGAAAGCGGCGCGCGTTCACATCAACATAGTGTCCCACGAACTCCTGCTGAAGGAGCTTAATATTAGCTCCGTAGATATTGAGGACGGTGAAATCTTCATCTTCAAAACACGGGCGGGCTACTCAAACACAGAAGTATTTAAAGCCCGTAAGAGCAAAGGCCGCGGTGCAAAAAAGGAGTTGGCCGTCGTCGACCTGCACCAGATTAACCTCAGCAATATCAAATTTACTTTCCACGACTCCCTGAAATTAAAACATCTGGGTCTGGACTTTCACCGCACAGAAAATTTCCTTAGTTACGAAAATGGGTCTACGGGAATTCAAACCCGCGGTAACCTGACCTTCCACGGCTTAATGCTTAACGTCGAAAAAGGCAGTTTTTTGAGGGAGGTTAATGTACTGGCCGAGCTGAATGTTGAGTTGGATTCGACCCTCTCGCGACTGGCTGTCCATCCTTCGAAGATGGTCTTCGACAAATCCACGGTAATCCTCTCCGGAAATTTTCACATGAGTGACGACAAGCAATTCGATCTGTCTATCTCGTCCGACAACGTCGACCATAAAGAAGCCCAGCTTATTGTTCACGACTCACTGGCCAGCAAGATTAGCCGCTTCTCCGTGGAGGGACCCATAAAAATAAAAATTGATGTAAAGGGCGTCATGCAGGCCGGTGTTAAACCCGCGGTGAACGCTGCATTTTCACTTCAGGACAGCAAGGCAACGGCAGGCAAACTTAAGGCCGAACACGTTACCTTAACCGGTACTTTCATCAACAACCTCAACAAAGACGTTCCAAACGACGACAACAATGCGCGCCTTCACTTTGAAAAGTTTAAGGCGGTGGTCGATTACATGCCCGTAGAAGCAACGGTGACGCTAACAGACATGAAAGACCCCCGGCTAGACTTAAAAGCTGTCTTCGACACGCCCTTGAAGGACCTGAATGATAATTTTGATTCTACCACCGTCCGCTTCAAAAGCGGTCATTTTCATTCGTCGTTCACCTACTCGGGAAAGCTCAGCGAATACATGGACGACACGCGAACAGAATATGAAGGGAAGCTTTCCGGACAGGCAAGCATTACCGATGGCGCACTGAACTATAACCGCCGCAGCTACCGGTTCAAAAACGTAAATGCCGTCTTTGATTTTACGGAAAGCATGTTTTCGATCAAGTCGCTCAGCTTATCAGTTAACAACAACGACATCGCTATAACGGGCGTTGTAAACGACTTCATTCCATTCTTTGTTCAGCCTAAGGGCAACGCCAGGGTGAAACTCTCCATCGTGTCGCCACGGATCGATCTCACGGGTTTTTCGAAACCGCACATCGTTCTAAGCAAGCAACGCGCAAAGGCAAAGATGCAGCAGTCAAAGGAGAAAATGGTCGATATCGTCGATCGCTTAAATGAGCAGCTGGATTTGAACGTGACGTTCAACATTGCGCAGTTCGTAAATCGGAACTTCAAGGCCTCTCAATTAAAGGGTCAATTGTTGCTGGCTAACAATCAGTTTCAGCTCAAAGACCTGGCGATGAACTTCGGCGGAGGCAATGTTTCATTGAATACGCGTATCGCGCAGGTCGACAATAACATCAGTCCCATTTCCATCCGGGCGAAAGCAAAAGATGTCGACCTCAAGGACTTTTTCAATGCCTTTAATGATTTCAATCAGAAAACTTTTACGCACGAAAATGTCGATGGCAAACTCACGATGGACCTCAATCTCAACGCCGCCATCAATGAAAAATTGGATCTTCAGTTAAACGATCTCAACGGAGAGTCCTCATTTACTGTTAAGGATATGCGTCTGAGCAAGTTTGAACCGATTCAGAATCTGAGCAACTTCTTAATGAAAGGGCGCGATTTTTCCGATGTCTCGTTCAGTGAAATAACTTCGAACGTAGTGATGCGGGGTAGCAAAATGAACGTCGGCCGCATGGAGGTCGAATCAACGGTTATCAGCATGTTCATCGAAGGCATCTACGATCTGGGCGATAGTACAGATTTAGCCGTGCAGGTGCCCCTTAGTAATCTGAAGAAACGTGACCAAAATATCCCGCCTGAAAACATTGGCACTGATTCGCGCGTAGGGCCGAGCGTTTTCCTGCGCGTAAGAACTGGCAAGGACGGTAAAACAGTCATCGCTTACGATCCGTTTAAGAAATTCCGCAAGGATAAAAAAAATAAAAAGAACGCCGCCACGTAAGGACGTTCCATGTAGACGTGAAGGAATTGTTAAATGATATTCCTGGTTCGATTCGACGATGGAATTCAGAACACAATTCACGAGCTTTAAGCCAAACGTCATCCATGGATACCCGAAGAGAATTTCTAAAGAAAGCCGCCATGCTGGGAGCGGCTGGCGCCGGCCTCACCACCGCCCTTCCCGATTCAATTGCCAAAGCGATGGCCATTAACCCACCCGTTGGCAGCACATTTCTTGACGCCGAGCACGTGGTAATTCTGATGCAGGAGAACCGATCGTTCGACCATTGCTATGGAAGCCTTCAGGGGGTACGTGGTTTCAATGACCCGCGGGCACTCACCCGCGCAAACCAATTGCCCGTTTGGTTGCAAACCAACGAATCAGGTGAGACCTACGCGCCATTTCGTCTAAACATTAAGGACACCAACGCTACCTGGATGGGATCTCTCCCACATTCCTGGACAGACCAGGTAGATGCCCTTAACCAGGGAAGGATGGATCAGTGGCTGCTCGCGAAGAAGTCGGGGAACAAATCGTATAAGCACATGCCGCTTACGATGGGCTACTACACGCGGGAAGACATTCCCTTTTACTATGCGCTGGCAGATGCCTTTACAGTATGCGATCAACACTTTTGTTCGTCGCTAACCGGCACTACGCCTAACCGGCTGTACCTCTGGACAGGCACCATTCGCGAGAAGGCCTCGACCGATGCCTATGCAAATGTCCGAAATGAAAACCTCGACTACGATAAACTCGCGCGATGGACGACGTTCCCGGAGCGACTGGAGGCTGCGGGAATACCGTGGAAGATTTATCAGAACGAACTGAGTGTGGGTGTGGGCTTTGAGGGAGAAGAAGACGCGTGGCTGTCGAATTTTACGGATAATCCCATCGAATGGTTTGAACAGTATCACGTCAAATTTCACCCCGCCTATAGGGAATCCCTGCCTGCCCAGATCAGAAAACTCAATGAGGAAAAGGAAGCGTTGGAATCGCGACTGAGCGCTGCGGGCAACATCAGCGACGCAGATCGTCGTAAACTGGACAGTATAACCAAGGAACTGCAGACGATGGAAAGCGATCTTGCGCTATACACGGAAGACAACTTCAACAAGTTGCCTGCGGCGCAACGAGCCATTCATACAAAGGCCTTCATGACTAATCGCCATGATCCGAAGTACCATGAATTGACCAAGATCCAATATGACGATGGCGGTGTTTCGAGGGAGGTAAAGGTACCGTCCGGCGACACGCTACATCAATTTCGGGACGACGTAAAGAACAATAAACTGCCAACCGTTTCCTGGTTGGTAGCGCCCGAGAACTTTTCCGATCATCCCGGGGCTCCCTGGTATGGAGCCTGGTATGTATCCGAGGTCATGGATATATTGACCAGCAATCCCGAGGTGTGGAAAAAGACCATATTCATTCTTACCTATGATGAGAACGACGGGTACTTTGACCACGTCCCGCCTTTTATGCCTGTAAATCCCCTTCGCAAACAGGGAGGCAAAATGTCATCTCGCATTGCTCGCGATACTGAGTTCGTTACGCTACAGCAAGACATGACCAGGAAGGATGCCGCTCATAGCCGTCAAAATTCCATTGGATTGGGCTACCGGGTGCCGATGGTTGTCGCGTCTCCGTGGAGTCGAGGAGGCAATGTATGCTCACAGGTCTTTGACCATACGTCGGTGTTGCAGTTCCTGGAAGTGTTTACGAGCTATAAATCGAAAAAGTCTATTCAGGAAACAAACATCACCAACTGGCGCCGCACGGTGTGCGGCAATCTTGTATCAACGTTTCAACCTTATAAAGGCGAGCCCGTAAAGTTACCTGTGCGCCTGAAGCGCGATGAGTTTGTTGAGGGCATTCACAGCGCTCAGTTCAAAAAAGAGCCGCACGGCTTTCACCCTTTCTCTTCCGACGATGCCAAACGGGTTGCTTCCGGTGACCGGAGCTTGCTGGCCAAACAGGAAAAGGGTACGCGCGTGGCTTGTGCCCTACCGTATGAGCTATACGCAGACGGCGCGCTTACTGCAGACCGTAAGAACTTTGAAATTTCATTCCAGGCCGCCCAAACGGCTTTCGGCGCCGCATCAGCGGGATCACCCTTTCAGGTATATGCGCCCGGCGCCTACCGTGAAGGCGATGATGCCTATAGCGCTGACCTCAACTGGCAATATGCGGTGTCTCCTGGTGACCAGCTCCAAGATCAGTGGCTGCTGACGAACTTTGAAGGCGGGAATTATTTTCTTCGGGTCCATGGACCAAATGGTTTTTTCCGCGAATTCAGGGGGAATGGCGATGATCCTCAATTGAAGTCCGTATGTACCTATGAGTGGAACCAAAAGAAGCTTACGGGAAATGTGATACTGGCCATCAGCAACTTTCAAAAGAGCGACGCAACGGTCATCATTACCGATCATTCTTACGGACAATCCGTAGTGAGGCGCACCATAAAGTCTGGCGCAAAAGAGGCGGTACGGTTGGACTTATCAGCGAGTCACCAATGGTACGACGTCTCGGTCACGGTGGAATCTTCTGAACACTTTGCCCAGCGATTCTGTGGAAAAGTCGAACATGGCAAACCCGGGGTTACTGATCCTGTGATGGGGCTCTAAGGGCATCACCGTATTTTACCGTTCCTCACAACCTTGGTCACGTATGTTGCGTTATAGCGAGCATTCCCTGCTCCTATGAAATCTGTTCCTGTCATTGACGTCGATGAATTTGCCCGATTCATTGTTCACTCTGAAACGATCGACGGTACCACTCAGGTCATTTACGATCATCCAACCTATGGCCGGTGGGAACAGAAGTTCTTCGAACTGGGAATGGGTCGCATTACCGAGCAGCGCGCCGAATTGCACAGACCGGTCGCTGTGCGGATAAAGGATGACAAGCTTTCGCAATTCGTACATCACTGCATGTGCATTGACGGCTTTCTCGGGACAAGCTTCGAGGCCGGAGTGGATTGCGAACTCACTCCGTCTACTTACCATTTCCTTCGTGTAAAAGGAAGCAGCTACATCCTATCGTTGGGTAAACATTTTCACAACATACACATAGAAGTTTCGGAGGAATATTACAAACGACTGCTTTGCGATTCGGAGGCATGGTCGGCCAGGCTCAAGGAGCGATTCAGCGGAGAAGGCTCTTGCGTTGCCGGCGCTTACTCCTTAACACCGGCCATGGTCCGAAACATTTATGAGATCTTTAACACGCCGATGAGTGGCATGCTGAAGCGTATGGTGATCGAGGCAAAGATGCTGGAGCTCATCGCCCTGCAATGGGGTATGTCGATCAATACATCTCAAAAAGACAAGAGCAAGAACAGCCTGCTCAACGAAGTGAAGTTCTATCTCGACGACACGTATCTGGAAGAGCATTCCCTCAAGGAAATCTGTATGCGGTTTGGCATTAACGAATTTGCCCTTAAGAGCGGCTTCAAGACGCAGTTTGGAACAACGGTATTCGACTATCTCATTGGTCGACGGCTGGACCACGCGCGGGAGTTACTTGTGCAGCCGGGCTATTCGATCCAGCAGATCAGCTCCCTCGTTGGCTATAAATACTCAAATCACTTTTCGACAGCGTTCAAGAACCGTTTTGGCAGTACGCCACGGGCCTTTGCCGGTCGTGTTGACGCGTAGCCGTCAAAAGTTAAACGTCGCGTTTCATTGAGAGTCATTATCTTTCAGGATAAAATCTGTCCAGTGAAGATTCTTATAGTCGACGATGAAGCGCTCGACCTTTTTATTGCCAGGACCCTCCTTCAGACGGAGTTCGAAGTGGAAGGGTTTACCACCCTCAATGAGTGCGTCGCGTGGGCCAGTCTGAACGATTTTGACGCCGTGCTCATCGATTACTATCTCGATACCGACACTTACGCCACGCATGTTCTCGCCGCCTTGCAACAAGTGAAACCCGTACGGATACGAAACGCATTTGTGCTATCAAATTTTGTGGATAGCAATCAATTCAACAACCTCAAGAAGGCAGGCTTTGAGGACGTCATCCATAAGCCCATTTCTCTTGACGTCATCCGCGCCAAACTCGGGGTGACCCCATGAACCCGCATCAGCTCACGGGGAAATACGACAACCGATCGATATAAAAGGCGTGAGCTATTTTGGATTGGCACACAATACCTTACCTTAGCTTCATATATTTTTTAAGCTGTTCTAAACCACTCATTTTTTGATCATGCATTTCTCCTCTTTCGCCAGGCGCTTTAGCCTTGCTATTCCTTTGATGTTCCTCACTGCCTTATCCTTCGGCCAGGGACAGTTCGCCGGCTCGATGAAAGCCATGGTAAATCAGACTTACCGAAACAGCCGCACCATTCCCGACCTGGAAGGATTCGATTTTCAGGAGGGTAGTCTTGTGACGGGCATCAACGACTCAGAAGCGATGCTGGTCGACGTCTTTAACAAAGGGAATACCGCCATTGTATTTTTCAGCGTGATGGAAGACACGACGGCGCACAAATACACCATCATGGACGTGGTTGAAGTGAAGAATATTCAGCCCGGATGGGAAGTGCGCACAGGCTTCTGCCGTCAGCGCGGAGTCGGGAGCGCCGATATCGTGGCGGTGGTGAAGACTTCGAATCAAGCGTACTTGAAGACGGTGCGCGAGGCCTGGCGCTTCAACCGCGACAAGCGCAAGTTCTATCCCGTTAATGTTAAAGAGGTTGACTGCCAGCAAGGATGGTGATTTTTCGTCTTCCGGCGTCCATTGAATCCGTTGGCTAAAGTAACTTCCAAAGTTAACGCCTATCTTTGTCCAAGTGTACGCCATGCTTAGTTACGTGTCCTGGGATTTCGACCCTGTTATTTTTGATCTTGCTATTTCGGGACACGATTGGTCATTGCGCTGGTATGGGGTCCTGTTTGCCCTGGGATTCGTTATCGCCCAGCAAGTGTTATTTTATGTTTTCACGCGGGATGGAAAGTCCCGACAGTCCGTTGATATTCTTACCATCTATCTTATTGTTGCCGCCATAGTCGGCGCCAGGCTTGGACATTATCTCTTCTATGAATGGCCGCTGCTCATCGAACGTCCGGCCGATTGGATTGTTGAACTCATCACACCCCCATTCGCCGGTCTCGCCAGCCATGGAGGGATGATCGCCATCCTGCTGGCTGTTTATCTGTATTCAAGGAGATACAAAGATCAACCGTATCTCTGGGTACTTGACCGGCTTGCGATCGCGGCACCTGTTAGTGGCGCCATGATTCGCCTGGGTAACCTGTTCAATTCAGAAATCTACGGCACTCCCACTGATATGCCCTGGGGATTTGTGTTTGTTCGCGAAACGGATCCTGCGTTGTTCCCCCTCGTACCGCGACACCCGACGCAAATTTACGAGTCTTTGTTCTGCGTGTTTCTCTTCCTGCTTGCGTTGTACCTTTGGAAGACGCGGAGGCATTCTTTACCAAACGGGGTAATCTTCGGGATCTTCATGACATTACTGTTCACGTCCCGTTTCGTAATAGAATTCGTGAAAAACGACCAGGTGGAGTTCGAGGGCAACTATCCGCTCAACATGGGGCAGTTGCTAAGCCTTCCTGCCATCGCTATTGGCGTGGCTGTTATTCTCTACGTGTATCGCGCCGGCAATAAGGATAAGGATAAACCGATCCAGCAATCCTGATTCACTTCTTCAGCGCTTCCCAAAGTATTTCTACGGGGTGCAATGCTTTTCGTCCCGTGCCATCTTTGATCTGATGCCGGCAGCTTGTACCCGACGCAGCGATCACCACCTCTTCTGACTGCTTACGCACGAGCGGGAACAATACCAGTTCCCCGATCTTCATAGAGATGTCGAAGTGCTCTCTTTCGTACCCAAATGAGCCGGCCATGCCGCAACATCCTGAAGGGATGAGATGTACTTCATTGCCCCCGAGCTGCGTGAGAATCTTCTTGGTAGGCGTAAGCGACGAAAGTGACTTCTGCTGACAGTGTCCATGGAGCTTAATGAGGCGCTTCCGGATCTCGAATCGTTTGGGGTCTATGTTGCCTGCATCGAGCTCGGCGGCCAGGAACTCTTCGATCATAAAGGTGTTCTTGGCAATCGCCTGCGCGCGCGCTTTCTCCTCGCCCCGCAGCAGGTCCGGGTATTCGTCGCGAAAACTTAGTATAGCGGAGGGTTCAACTCCTACGAGCGGTGTGTCGGCGGATACGTGTTGATAGAACGTATTTACGTTTTTGCGTGCCAGCTCGCGTGCCTGCACCAGCAGGCCCTTCGATAGAAAGCTCCTGCCCGACTCGGCATGGGGCAGGCAGTTGACCTTGTATCCCAGTTCATCTAATAGCCGCACCGTTGTAATCCCTATTTCGGCTTCGTTGAAGGTCAGGAGCTCATCCACGAACAGATAGACCATCTTTACAGGTTTGACGGTCTTTGGCTTGAATTGTTTTTTAATCCACCCATGCCACGTGTTCTTCGATAACTTCGGCATGCTTCTCCCGCCCGCAAAACCGACCAGCCATTTGGCGATGTTCCCCGTGAATGCGTTACTGAAAATCAGGTTGTATCCCCAGGGCATCGCGTGCGCCAACTTCATCATAGTACCAAAATGCCCGATCATACGAGTCCGCAGGGGCACGCCTTTCACCTTATAGTACTGGTATTGCCACTCCTGTTTCAGTTTTCCAATATCGACGTTGGAAGGGCATTCCGACTTGCATCCCTTACAGCTGAGGCAAAGGTCCATTACCTCCTTAATCTGCTCGCTGGCAAACGGGTTTGGACCGTGGTTTCTGCCAATCATTTCGCGCAGTACGTTGGCACGCGCACGCGTCGTTTCTTTCTCGTTGCGGGTAGCCATGTAGCTCGGACACATGGTTCCTCCACTCATTTCCGTTTTTCGGCAGTCACCCGAACCGTTGCATTGCTCGGCCGCGCGCACAATTCCCTGTGTTTCCGAAAAATCAAGTATTGTGTCGTATTGTGGTGTTGACTGATCGGGTTCGTATCTCAGGAACGTGTCCATGGGAGGCGTCTGCACGATCTTACCCGGGTTGAACAGGTTATTCGGATCCCACTCCCGCTTCAGTTGTTGAATAAGTTGGTAGTTATGCTCGCCAATCATTTGTGGAATGAATTCGCCGCGCAGGCGGCCATCACCGTGTTCACCTGACAGCGAGCCATTGTATTTTTTTACCAGTGTTGCCGTCTTTTCGGCCATCACGCGGAAGAGCCTCACGCCATCGGCCTTTTTAAGATCGATGATGGGTCGCAGGTGGAGCTCACCCGACCCAGCGTGCGCATAGTGAACACTGTATAGTTTATTCTCCTTCAGCAACTCGTTCATGTCGGCGATGTAATCCGGAAGGTCGTTCACATCAACCGCCGTGTCTTCGATAACCGGCACCGGTTTTTCATCACCCGGCACATTCGACAGCAGCCCTAACCCGGCTTTTCGAAGGTTCCACACTTTCTTGATGTCCTCGCCCGTGACGATCGGATAGGAATAGCCAAGTTTGTGCGTCTTAAGGTCTTCCACCAAAGCCAGCGTGTCACGCCTGATTTCGTCCGCTGTAGCGCGTGTAAGCTCGGCCACCAAAATCGCCATCGGATCGCCTTCAATGAAAAATCGATTTTCCTGTTGCCCGCGGTTTCGCTTCGTTGCTTCAAACACGTAGTGATCCATCAGTTCTACGGCCGAAGGATTGTGGTTAACGACCACAAGGTTTGCATACAACGACTCGTCTATACTCTTGCAGTGGATACACACCAGCGCCTTGTGCTGAGAAGGAATGGGTGCAAGATTGATCTTAGCATTCAGGATAAATGCCAGCGTTCCTTCCGATCCCGCGATAAGGCTGCAAAAATTGAAATCGGGTCCATCTGTACTGAATGGCTTCATGCGTGCCAGCATATCGATCGCATAGCCTGTATTCCGTCGAACAATAGAAGGCTTCGGAAATCCGTTTTCAATTTGTCTTTGATTTTCGGGATCCCCCAACATTTCCGCGATGTGCTTGTAGACCTTTCCTTCGAGACCTTCGGCGCGTGCACGCTCGCGGAACGCATCGACGCCGAGGGCGCCAAATTTCACCCGGCGGCCATCCGCCATCAGGGTGTCCACTTCCAGTAAATGTTCGCGAACGCTGCCGTAAACAATCGAATTCGTCCCGCAGCTGTTGTTGCCAATCATTCCACCAATCATCGCACGGTTGGCCGTTGACGTCTCCGGCGCGAAAAAGTATCCCGTAGGTTTCAGAATCTGGTTGAGGTCGTCGCGCACGATCCCTGGCTCTACAATCGCCCAGGCTTCCTTCGCATTTACTTCAATGACGCGGTTAAAGTACTTAGACACATCCACGACAATACCAGCACCCACCACCTGTCCGGCAAGGGAAGTGCCGGCGGTTCTGGGGATCAGTGAGGTGCCATTTTGCCTGGCAAACTGGACGAGCCTTTCTATGTCTCTTACCGTCCGGGGCATGCAAACAGCCAGGGGCATTTCGCGATAGGCCGATGCGTCGGTTGCGTAAAGGCGGCGAGTCGTCTCGTCGTTAAAAAACTCTCCTTCGAATTCCTTCAGTAGAGGTCCAAAATTCATGCGGCAAAACTAATTAAAAACACGAAGCGCTGCGTCATGGCTTCTTAACGTCCCGCAAATTTGCCGTTTGTGAAAAGGCCATCATTTGATCCGGTTCAAAACGATATTTTAGGCTTTTCGATTCATAAACCATGCGCCTGGTCCCTTCTGGTCTTTCGGCCATCATTATTGTCGCCCTGTTATGTGCCGTTGCGTGCAGTAAGTCCGTTGACAAGGACCGCATTTGGTCGGTGTACAAAGCCGATGCGCTGAGCAGTAGTTATGCCGACCTCAACGAAATCAACAAAGGAAACGTAGCGCACCTTGAAAATGCGTGGACATTCCATCCCGAAGATGCGCGAGGATCCCGCATCGGCAACGCCGAATGCAACCCCATAGTCGTTGATGGTGTCATGTATGTCACATCCGCCCGCCATCGTTTGTATGCAATCGATGCAAATACCGGCAAACTTCGATGGTCACACGACGCTTTTGAAGGTGGTGAAGGCGGCGGAATATACCGGGGCGTTACCTATTGGGAGGATGGTGCCGACAAGCGTATACTCTATACGGCAGGCGATCAGCTTTATGCCCTGGAGGCTGGGACCGGAAAGCCAGTCCTTACGTTTGGCGAGCAGGGTAAAGTGAGCATGAATGTAGGGCTGCGGGGTGATCCTTCGGTCATATCTGTTCGTCCCACTTCGCCGGGAATCATTTATCAGGACCTGATCATTATGGGCGCTGAAGTATCAGAGCTGTATGGCGCGGAGCCCGGATATGTACGCGCGTACGACGTCCGGAGCGGAAAGCTGGCATGGACATTTCACACGATCCCACACCCCGGTGAAAAGGGCTATGAGACCTGGCCCCAGGACGCCTGGAAATACGTAGGTGGTGTAAACGACTGGTCAGGCATGAGCGTAGATGAGTCGCGAGGCCTGGTCTTCCTTGCCTTGGGCTCACCGTCGTATGATTTCTACGGGGCAGACCGCCACGGTCAGAATCTGTTCGGCAACTGTGTGGTAGCGCTGGAGGCAGCCAGCGGCGCCTATCGCTGGCACTTTCAGACGGTACATCACGACCTGTGGGACTATGACCTGCCAGCGCCCCCCAACCTGATCACGATCAAGCGCGATGGGAAAATGGTGGATGCCGTGGCTCAAACCACAAAGACCGGTTTCTTGTTTGTTCTCGATCGTGAAACAGGGCTGCCTTTGTTTCCTGTTGAGGAGCGGCCCGTACCCGTGTCCCACATTCCCGGCGAGCAGGCCTGGCCCACGCAACCGTTTCCATCGCAACCCCTGCCCTATGCGCGGCAGAACATGACCGAAGAAGATCTGACCGGCTACACGCCGGCCGCACACGACTCGTTGGTAAAACGTTTTCGCGGTCTGCGCTATGAAGGAATGTATACGCCGCCAGACACGCGCGGTACCTTGATGATACCCGGTACGCGGGGTGGTTCCAATTGGGGAGGCGGCGCCTTCGACAAAGAAACGGGCCTGCTTTATGTTAAGTCCAACGACTCGCCGGAGATCGACGTGCTGCAGCCGGTGCAGAAGGCTGAAAACGAGAAGGCAACAACGCCCTACTTCCGTGGCAAGGCAATTTACAATACCTACTGCACCGGCTGTCACGGCAGGGATCGACGCGGTGACCCGCCGATGTATCCTTCCCTGGCAGACCTGACCACCAGAATGCCTGTCGACGCAGCACGCACCATCATCGATAAGGGCAAGAGCCGCATGCCTGCATTTGGTGCTCTATTGAACACCCGGGTTGACGACGTTATCGCTTTCCTTTACGAAAACAAAGGAAGGTCTTCACAGAAAGAGGCTGACATCTTTGAAATCCACAGCAACCTGCAGGGACAAACAGGCAGTGTCAACGATACGGCTACTGTCTACCTGAATATTACGCCTTTCACACATTTCAATGACATCGATGGCCACCCCGCGATCAGGCCACCCTGGGGTTCCTTGAACGCTATTAACCTGAACACAGGGGATTACGCATGGAAAACGGTTATTGGCAATCATCCTGAGTGGCAATTGGATTCGACCCTCATAACGGGTGCCGAAGGCTATGGCGGACCGATCGTCACATCAGGTGGATTGGTATTCATTGCCGGAACCCGCGATAAGATGTTCCGCGCTTACGACAAGGACAATGGAAAGTTACTGTGGGAAACAAGCCTGCCGGCAATTGGCAACGCGACACCGTGTACCTACTGGAGCGGCGGGCGTCAATACGTTGCTATCTCCGTTTCCGGTACAGAAGAGCATCCCGCAGGATATGTGATGAGTTTTGCATTGCCTGCCGGCAAGTAAGGTCGTCACCGTGCCAGCAGGGAAATTAGCCTGAGGAGAACCCAGAGAATGGTTACTCCTGCCGCCACGAATATCGTGACGCGAACCACGGTTCGTGTATCGCCTTCGCTTTTCCGCCACTGGACATCGTCTATCTTTTGGGCTACATAGCCAACCTTTTCGGCGTGGTTCAGCATAAACCATCCCTTGTTGGTTAGCGAGAGCGTGGCGTCGTCTTCTTTTAACGTACGGTCATGAATCAGAAAATCAATGTGTCGCTCCACAACTTCCCAGTCAGCATCGATGTTCGAATAAAACTTGGTATCGCGCATTTTGGCCCTTGAGATGGATTTGTGTCCATCAAACTTCCTGAGGATGTTATCGCAGATAATATTGTTGATACTGTCCCGTGCCATACGATCAATACCAGTTAAGTCAACGGCGATCGTTATCGAAGATAATATTTTGGGCTGACTGCTTTAGGCGCCAAAGCGTTGACTGCGCGGTTGTTATCGATGTACGCCCAAAAATGACGCTAACCGGAATCGCTACCCCCCTGAACAAAGGGGGTGAGGCCGTGGTTACCTTTCACGAAATATTGCATAGAGGTTAAAAATTGACCCCTATGGATTTCCGTGCTGTAAAGATCATTCTGGCGACCTTCCTGTTAATAGCGTTTGTAACGCCATTCTTCAGGCTTTCGGTAGCCCTGCCCAAGAAAGGCAAAGACGAAAATGTCACGTATGTAAAACCGGTTAGAGCCGGCAATCTTACGTTTGAACCGGGCTCACTCGCCCTGGCAAGACGCGGCGTTCCGAGTGACTCTACCGCAACCAACTAGTTAGCGCCCTTCACCTTCATCTTCATGGTGTATACCGACTTCGATGCCGTAATAAACAACGTCTTTCGATCCTTTCCTCCGAAACAAACATTGGCGGTCCAGGGCTCGTCGATTGCGATATGGCCAATCTGCCTGCCTTGCCGGTCAAACACCGTTACGCCCTTGCCGGTAAGGTAAAGGTTCCCCTCGCTATCAATGGTCATGCCATCAGACCCCATTTCAGTGAATAGTTTGCGCTCACCGAGGCGACCGTCGGCAAGTATATCAAAGACATAAGTCTTTTTTCCGCGGATGTCGGCCACATATAAATGCTTCCCGTCGCCAGAGCCGACAATCCCGTTTGGCTGCATGAAGTCTGTTGCCGCAATGCTTACCGTCTTGCCATCGGGAGTAAGGTAATAAACATCCTGTCGCTCGATCTCCTGTTCCGTGCGTGTCCAATAGTCGCGCTTGTAAAATGGGTCAGTGAAATAGACTCCGCCGCGGGGGTCGATCCACAAGTCGTTGGGACCATTAAACTTCTTCCCTTCGAAGTTGGCGACCATAACGGTGTGCTGCTTGTCCTTATCTATTTTCCAAAGTTCATTATTCGCATCGGCACAGCTCCATAGGTTGCCGGCCTTGTCGAGGTACAGACCGTTTGAACGTCCGGCGCCTTCCAGGTAGGTTTCAATCTTCCCGTTCGTCGACCATTTGAAAATGCGGTCATTAGGTTGATCTGTGAAATAAACGTTCCCCTTGCTGTCGACTGCCGGGCCCTCCGTAAATGCATAGCCGGTTCCCGCTCTTACAGGTGTAGCACCCTTTGCAGCGACTTTATCGGCGTTGTCTTCCTGCGCTGATAGTTGGACGCTTGCCATCAGGGCAACAGCTAAGAGCAGAACGTGGCGAGGGGAGCGATTCATAGGTAGTCTGTTTTACAGGGCAGGGAGTTGCCCAATGACGAATATAGAAGGTCGCGCGCTGTTCCAGTCAACCATGCATGGAAAAAATACACCTGGACAAAGTAGGGGGCATGGGTGCATTACCCCCGACGAATTGCCGGTCATCAAATAGCTGTGGCATGCGGGCAATTACTGTTATATTTATTCTCAAACCACGCATCCTATGAAAACACTCCGTCTCACCTGCTTCATGGCACTGGCACTACTGATGTTCACCAGCATGAAACAAAGCGAAGCGCCCGCCGAAGGTTGGGTGACCATCTTCGATGGTAAATCACTTAACAATTGGAAAATTAGCGAGCATCCGGAAACCTTCTCCGTGAAAGACGGTTCAATCGTCGTATTTGGCGAACGGGCCCACCTGTTTTACGAGGGTCCAGTAGGCAATCACAACTTCAAGAACTTTGAGTTTAAAGCCCAGGTAATGACAACGCCTGGTTCCAACTCAGGAATTTTCGTGCATACCGAATTCCAGGCCGACGGCTGGCCCTCTAAAGGATACGAAATCCAGGTCAACAACTCGCACACCGATTGGCGTAAAACGGGAAGCGTGTACGCACTCCAGGACGTGAAGGTTGCTCCGGCCAATGACAATGAATGGTTCACTGAACACATCATCGTAAATGGCGACAAGGTGACCGTAAAGGTGAACGACAAGATCATCAATGAATACACGGAAAAAGATCCCGCGAGGATCCGGACCGGCACGGTTGCGCTGCAGGGGCACGATCCCAAGAGCAAAGTTTATTACAAGGATGTTATGGTGAAAATCTTGCCTGATTAAGGAAAGACGATCAACCTGCCCTCGCGATTTCATTGCCTTAAGGCACCGGAGGCATCTTGCCTGCAACCAAGGCCGGGTCACGCAGTAGTACTTTCCCCAATAGCCAATAACCGCAGGGACGAAAGCCGGCGCGGCTGAGCATACCTTTCGAGATAATATTGGAAACGCGGCAACGGGCAGCGGGTACGCGGCCCATTGCGTAGGCCATGCGTTTAGCCTCTTGTACGATGAACGAACCGTATCCTTGCCTTCGGTGAAGTTCGGGGACGTCGACATACACATCGGCAAATGGAAGATTGTAGTTTAACATAAGTCCGCCTGATCCTACTATATCATCTTGCATCGTCAATTCGAGCTTGAGTTCCCGCGACAGCTCTTGAGCGCTTGTCTTGTTTTCGAGTTTCAGCCCCGGTATCGACCAATGGGTTGAAAACGAGTCGTTGAATAGTATCGACTGTACCTCAATACAAGTCGCGTTTTCAAAAAACACTTTCGAAGTGTTTGGATCGTTCGTCTGACACTCCAGGTTGGTCACTCCTGAAACGCGAATCAGTTCCTGCATAAACAACCTTTGGTGATGTCGATACCCTGGCAGAATAAAGAATTCAAAAATAGTATCGCGATCCTGCCTGCGGTCAATCCCCCAAATACAACCGTATCCAACGCTAATGCCATCAACACGGAACAAATAGTCGTCTGACCAGCCATACAGGTGACATTTATCGTGTATGAACTGGGCCTTCATTTCATTCAGGAAAAGCGTTCGAAGTCCCTGTATGTCGTCTTGCTTACATCGAGAAACATTTATCATACACCCCTGATTTCAGAACGAACTTAATATTGAGCAGCATTCGTGGCCACTGGCAAGAGCACAGCATCATCGTAGTTGATCGCCTTATAATTATGGCTTTCCGGGAGCAAAAACTGCCGCACCGAAATGATCGACGATCCTGTTGTATGCTTCGGCCGCCGCGCCGTTTCCCCAATCGTAAATGGTAAACTCACCAATACCGAGCCCTTCCGCATTCGTTTCACCGCCATGTCCATAGTTCTCCATCATGAACCCGTAGTCCTTTTCATTGAAAAAAGGATATACTTTTTCCCATTGCTCTTTTGTTTCCGGATTCTCCGGACAATACATCATGACGAACGATGCTTTAAGCGCTGCACTGCCCCGCTGGATGTATTCGGGCAACTGCAGTGTACTGCCATATCGGATAATCAACTCAGCAAAAAGACTCTGACGCGAGTCGTTCCATTCGCCGTCGCCATTCATTACACCGAAGCCACCGAGTGCACGTATGGGAATAAACGGTGGCTGCCAGGTTGCCTGATACATCAGCAACTCATCCAGTACACGCTGTCCCGTGCGTAAGTAACTTGAGTCTCCTGTTGCTGCATGCATATTCAGCAACGCTTCGGCTGTCCAAAACATCGACAACGTATTTTGCTTGAACGCGTCATTGCGCGCAATTTTCTTACCCACCAAACTATCGAGGACGCGACTGCATGACCAATACGTCTCAAAATCTTCCCACTGCCCTTCAGGGATCACGTGCCTTATGATTGCCTGCATCGCTTTCGTTGAGGCATTGAGGTATCTGGGGTCTTTGGTGACCTCGTACATTTTGAGCAGGAACGTCACTGACATCGAAGATTCCGGCGACTGCATTAGGTACGGCAAAGGGGCTTGAGTATGCTGGTCGAGCCAGGCGGGAAAAAAACCTGCGCTATCCTGAAGGTCCAGTAACCGATCCGCATATCGCTTGGCATAGGATACCAGGCGAGGATCGCGTTCGAGCTCAAGATGCCACTGGAGCATGAGGTAGGCTGTCCAGCTCATGTCCAGGATGTGGTATGGTGCCTCGCGGGCAGACTGCCACGCTTTGACCGGATTTCGGTTTGAGTTGCCGAAGTATAGCGTTGACCATCCCTTCGACCTGGCAACGGTTTGGCCCTGATCGGACACGTTCTCCATTTCAGTTCCCATTACGGAGTTGAAAAGTCCATGATTCTGGGGAAACGCCAACGCAAGCTCTTTGGTCATGCGTGCCTTATGCATCCATTCATCGTTGCCTGTGCGGCGGGCGTATCGAAATAGTCCGGAGGCTGAACGAAGCGAGCTGAACCAGGCCTGATTCCATACGGACCGAAACTCGCGCTCATTAACGGGCCCTGGATAGTTAGGACTTTGTGTCACGTTTACGATGAATACCGGTGCCCCTACACGCCGGCCGTTCACCGAAAATTCCTGCCATACCTGGCTGGCCCATGTTTCGAATGCCCATCGATAGGCGTGCTTCACGTAGGGCTCCATATCGCCGGGCACGGGCTGTCCTTTGCTGGCCAGGGGACTAAACCATTTGTCGTACATGAACGCCAGCGGCATCCGCCAGGGATCGGAGAGCACCTTCTTGTCTGTTGAGGTCATCACATAAAATCCGAACCGAAAGGGCCCAGGGGCTATCTTCTGGCCTGGCACCCGGCGAAATAGCACGTGCTCCCTCACAACGCTTCTACTGATGCCCAGCGACAACGTGTTCGTCGTGGCATCCAGGTCTATGTACCAGGCGGGCGCTCCAGTCGTGCCGATAAGGTCAAGATCCGGTATCACAGCGAGGTAGTGGTTTGAATCGCTTACCACCAGTGTGGGTGCACGAAATACGTGCTGCGCAATGATATGATCGGAGGTCGGCGCAAGGTGTGGCGCCCAGTGGAACGTGGGGCTAAACGACGGACGAAGGGAGACCTTCCAATCGTCGAGCTGCAACGTGTCTTCGAGATCGACACTCACCAAAACTTTGATAATTCCGTTCGGCAGATGCTCCACCGTAAACACTGGATCGTAACTTCCAAAATCAGAAACGGCCGTCTCCGCAACAAACGCGGGTATCGCCAAATCAATCCTATCCTTTTTCTTAGCATTGCAGCATCCACAAAGAAAGCCTACTGCAAGCACTAGCAGAGGACCGGTTACACGAGTTTTATTCACAGGCATGGGGGATAACCGAACCAATTTTGGCATTTTCCGGCTATCCGAGAAACAAATTGGATCGTTTGTTCATACCGTTTCGTTGCCTCTAAACCGTTTTTCATAGGTAGGCAGTACAAAGTTGGTCCAGGATCGTTAACTTTAGTATTGTCGACTGTCCGTTCATCTTAGCCCCGCTCCTATGAAAAAGTCGCTCATCATCTTGATTGCCTGTTTCGTTCAGGCAACTGCATTGGCGCAAGCTACGGAAGAGTTTATGGTTCGCACAGGACAAGAGGCTTCTGAAGTTATTCCACGCGTGCAGCAATTTTATTTCCCGGATTTTCGGCAAGGTCAGGTATTCTATCCGCAGGGAAAGCGCTCCGACGTGCTTCTGCTCAATTACAATACACTACTTGAGGTCATGCAATACATTGATCAGAATGGCGACACACTTTTCATCCCGGAAGAGAGCAACATTTTTAAGTATGTCCGAATTGGTCAGGATATTTTCTACCACCATTTTAGGGAGGGATACTTCAATTTGCACTCCCGCGACGAAAACTACAACCTCGCTACACGAACACGGTGGAAAATAGAACGCCGCGACATGATGGTTTACAATGGCTACGGTATGTCTACCGTCTCGCCGGGTTCAACGGTCTCAACCAGGCGTGTGGGCGAAAGCGTGGTGACCAACCAGGATATGGTTTACATCGTCGAATCAGAGTTTTATGTTGTTGGCCCTCGCGATGCTGTATTCCGCGCGAACCGTTCCGGTTTCCTGAAGGCGTTTGCTGAAAACAAGGAGCAGCTACAGGACTTCATTCGCGAGCACCAGACGAACTTCGATGATGAGCAATCTTTAAAGGACCTGGTCAGTTATAGCAACGGGCTGATCGCTGCGACGGGCGAACCGGTCACCTATAGGCCCAAAGGCAACTGAAATCCCTCATCGGCAGCTGCCACATCCCCCTGGTCAAAGTTTGATAACGTCACGCCGACAAGCCTCACCCGCTTGTCGTCCAGGTCTAACGCACGTAGAATTTCGCGGGTGTGCTGCTTGATCGTTTGTTCATCGTAGAAGGCTTCTGCGGATGATTTCGATCGGGTGATCTGTTTAAAATCATGAAACTTTATCTTGACGGTGATCGTCCTGCCCATGAGTTTCTTTTTTACGGCACGATCCGAAACGATCACGGCTATACGGTCCAACTCTTCATTGATCTCGTCTATTGATCTGAGGTCGACTTCAAAAGTATCTTCCGCGCCAATTGATTTCGTTTCGCGATGGGGAGTCACCCGGCGTTCGTCAATGCCGCGCACGATGTCGTAGAAGAATGCACCAGATTTTCCAAAGTGCTGTTTCAACTGGTCGCGCGAAAGCTTCTTGAGATCTTTACCGGTGAACAATCCCAGGCGCTTCATCTTCGTCGCCGTGACTTTTCCCACTCCGAAAAATTTTTCAACCGGAAGGGATTCCATGAACGACTCGACTTTCGACGGGCCAATGAACGTCAGTCCATCCGGTTTGTTCATGTCTGACGCGATCTTCGCGACAAACTTGTTCACAGAGACCCCGGCAGATGCTGTTAGCTGGAGTTCAGTGCAGATGGCCTCCTTAATCTGACGTGCGATATCAATTGCCGAGCCTATTCCGAGCTTGTCTTCAGTCACGTCGAGGTAAGCTTCGTCCAGTGATAGCGGCTCTATAAGGTCTGTGTACCGGCTAAAAATCTCCCGCACATGAAGAGAGACAGCCTTATACGCTTCAAATCGCGGTCGTACGAAAATGATATCGGGGCATCGATCTTTGGCTTGACGTGATGGCATAGCTGAACGAACGCCGAACTTTCTCGCTTCGTAGCTGGCGGTTGCCACCACTCCTCCCCGACCCGTTGGCATGCCTCCTACGGCTATTGGTTTATTTCTGTAGGCCGGGTTATCGCGTTGTTCCACCGAGGCGTAGAAGGCATCCATATCAATATGAATGATCTTGCGTCTCCTGGTTGATTGGCCATGTCCCAATGTCTCTTCCGCGTCACCGCACATAACTTTCTACTGGATGCTATGCCAATTTGCCAACTTGCAGTCGTCGGTGCAAGTCTTCGTATGATGGGCGAAGTTGTTGGCGCAAGTCTTCGGGCGAAGTTGTTGGCGTGAAGTCTTCCTATGCGGACGTTGTTGGCGCAAGTCTTCCTATGCGGACGTTGTTGGCGCAAGTCTTCCTATGCGAATTTGAATTTAGTAGTCGTTTGAAGGGAGACTTGTGCCCGCCACGTTTCTGGAGATGAGTCCATCACAGTCTTCAGACTGGCTTGAAATTCAACGTCAGTCTGAAGACTGATGTGGTTCATCGCTCAGATGAGAGTATGCACAAGTCTCCCTCCAAATGACTACAAATTCCTCACTCAACCCGGGAAGACTTGCGCCAACGGCCGTGACTACAACTCCTCACTCAACCTGGGAAGACTTGCGCCAGCGGCCAGCCAACGGCCAGCACCAACTGCCCGCAACTGCCTAAAACGAAACAATCCTCATGGCCTTCTTCGAGAGGGCCTAGAGGATAGTGTCGTTGATTGACCGGCTGAGCGGTGTTCTGCTGCTGCGGTGATGTATCCGCCTTTCGGCGGGAGCATGCTGAGGCGTCGGTGCGAACGAGTATGCCTCAGATGCTTTTAGTACAATTTCTTTTCTTCTATCGTAGTTCCGTTGATGATGCTGTGCATCATGCCGAACATCCCGATGACCATGATCACCACCAGGCCGACAGAGAAAGCGAGCGCATTCTTTTCAACCAGTGGCTGGAAGTATACATACAAGCCTGCAAATACTGTTGCCGAAACAACCATGAGGAAGAAGAACATTAGAAAAGTTGGTTTCATAATCTCTTTTTTTAATTGGTTTGATATCTATCCTATTGTAAATAATGTGCCACGTGCCTGAAGTGCGAATTCACGTTAATTTCAACGTTTTTACTTAGTATATGTCTCGAATCGGGATGCTTCTACTACCGATGATTCCATTTCCCGGAAAAGCCTCCACGCTTTATACACGATCCGCAACCCAATGGCTATCCGAGAACCATCGGCGCGGATACATAACCCAACGGCTACACGGGTAACTCTATGGCTACAGCTTTTTTTTTGGCAGTTCATCGAAAACGATGCAGAAACAAAAAAATCCTGCCCTTTTCAGGAGGCAGGATTTTGCGACCGAGTTTAAAAAGCGTGACGGAATTAAGTTGAAAAAATAAGGGTTTTAGTTCGTCAGTGTCTATTTCGTTATCGTACTGGTTTCTGCAGCCGGGAGGTGTTTGATCATCCCTCCGATGCTGATCATCACCGATGCCAGCATTCCGAAAGTGAGGGGTGCCTGGGTTTCCACGGCCTTGGCGCCCAGTCCGTAGACCAGGGAACACAGTACCGCGGTGCAGATCAGCATGCGGAAGTAAAATCCAAAATCTAGTTTCATGGCGGGGGTCTTTGCAGGGACTATCGGCAATACCGTGCCAGCAAGGCAATTCCGGGTTTGTTGACCAGAATCGGGTTCTTCTCAGGAAATCTTCCCAATTCCGGAAGGCGCGTTCCCGAAATTGCCCAATAGATGTCTACATGTCAGAGTGCAGGAGTTTTCATTTCAAATAGTCCCATGATCCCGGAAGCGGCAATCTGGAGTCCTACGCAAAAAATTAGAAACGCCATGATGCGATTCAGGATCTTTTCGCCCGACGATCCGAGATAACGCACAAACAATTTGGTATTAAAATAGAAAACATAAATCAGTACACACATGAAGAGGACTGCCAGCAGGATGGCGCCGGAGTTGATCAGGTAATGGCTTAAGGCTTTATTGGCACTGTGTGCACTGAGCGTGAATAACACTGAAATCGTACCAGCCCCGGTTGTAATGGGGAAAGTAATCGGATAGAATAATTTGTCATCGATATTCGTGCGCGTGGCTTCAGACGCGTCGGCGCCCTCCTGAATTTGTTCTCGTTGTTCCGCTTTATCGGAAAGAAATTCCCAGCCGGTCTTGCATATCATGATACCACCGGCCGTTCTGATGACGGGAATCGTGAGACCGAATAGCTCAAGGATCCAATGACCCGCAAAAAGCGTTACGGTGCAGATGCAAAAAGCGTAGAAGGTAATTTTCATCACAGCACGTCTCCGCTCGGCATTGGTGAGCTTATCGAAATACGGCATGACTATAAAGGCCGTTCCAACCGGATTGACCACCGGAAATAGGGCGATCACCCCAATGAACAAAAGCTGAACGAAGGATTGGACTTCCTGACTCATCAGGTTGGCTTATGGAACTAGCTTTGATGGTGCGGACCCCCGCCACACCAGGCAGTTCAGATTCTCTTAACCGGAAAGTTATGCAAAGTTTATCAGATACTCATCCAGGCAGTCGACATCAAAAGGAACTTTAACGGGCATCGGCCATTTTGAAAACAGGACGGTATGCACGGCAGCCAAATGACGTGACAGGTTATCTGCCGAGCGTACGGTGCATGAATGCAAGCGCATGTTCCAGGTACACTCCCGAATAGAACACCTCGCCGCCATGCGCCGCACCGTGAACGACATCGAACGAGAAATCAAGATTCAGCTCTTTATATTTTCCTTCCAGTTCATGTGACTGATTGATCGGCATTTGTGGATCCTGGTCGCCGTGGACAACCAGGAGTGGCGGATCATTCCGGTCTATATGAAAGACGGGGCTGGCCAATTCAGCGAGCGCTTTTGCATTTTCAGGCAATGCGCCCAGGAGGAGTTCGAGCGCAGGCTTTCGAACACTGAGCCCATGCGGGGTCGATTGAGAAAGAATGGTCGTCAGGTTTGACGCTCCAAAATAATCGATTATCGCCTGGACGTCGGAGGATTGATCCAGGTTGTTGCCGACAGTGCCTTCGAGCTCCTTGTTTCCATTGGTTACACCGACAAGCGTTGCTAAATGTCCGCCGGATGAATCGCCAGCAATAACAATCGAGTCGCTGCGATAGCCATATGTTTTGGCATTTGCCCGCAGAAAGCGTATCGCCGCTTTTATGTCATGGACCGAAGCCGGAAAACGGGCTTCCGTTGACAGGCGAAAATCAAGGCTGGCGACGGCAAAGCCATTTTCGAAAAATGCTTTCGGAACCTTCGCTTTCGAACCGGATCGCCATGCCCCTCCATGAACCCAGATTACCAGCGATGGGGACTTGACCCCGGCAGGCACATACAGGTCGAGTGCCAGGTCTTTTCCATCCACACGGGCATAGACAATATCCTTGAGCTGGCGGGCATCCTGAGACTTTGCGGACCCCGCTATTCCCAGGACAAAGACCGTGAAGGCCAACGCCATGGTTATGATATTCCGATTGTTACCAGGCGACGTAGATCGTTTTTCGTGTTCCATAGCGGCAAATTGATTCTGCTCCTCAAATTAATTCCAATCAGGCATCCGGTAGTGTGTCACTTCCACAAAGTATTCACAGGATGCTTCGTATATTCCTCGGGGTTGGTTTCCCAGCGTGTCGTCTCCTTGTGCGGTGTACCGAAAATATTAGAACGCCATCCCAACTGATATCCCTGACCATCCCACTTCAGGATCTGACCGTTTTGTTTCAGCATTGATGTCAGCATGTTTCGATCAATATCCTGAACTGCCTTTTTTTGCTTTAGGGCCAGTGCTGCTGCGATGCCTGCGGATTCTCCCATTACCATATACGTGGCCTCCATACGGATCGAGGAGTATGCGACATGGCTGGCGGACATACAAAGTGGAACTATCAGGTTCTGACATTCCTGTTTCTTCGGTATGATGGCCCCGTAAGGTATCTGATATGGTCCTGGAGAAGCCAGCACAAATACATTTCCTTCATGAGCCAGCGTACCATCGTTTAAAACAACCAAACGGTTGGGGTAGATGTCGATCTTGTAGTATCCCAGGCAGATCGGTGTAGAAGGTTGTGTCTGCAATTGAATATCCTGTTGCGTCATCACGTATTCGCCTACCATTCGCCGTCCGCCCCGAATGTACAGAAACGGCCATCCATTTGTATCTTCATTGATTCCCGCGATAAACCGAAGCTTCGTTCCTGAGAAGTCTGTGAGGGTCTTCACGTGATCGATAAACCCCTGCCATATCCTGGCGCGCGTTGGCCAGTCTCCATCGGGGTAACCAAGTTGCATACCGGGAAGGGCGCCTGTCATCAACTCATTGCGATCAAAGTTCTCATTCGGCCACGATAGCTTATATCCGGCTTCTTTATAACGTTTAAGCAATTCATAAACATCTTTATTTTTTGTCGCCGGTGCTGTAATGGCCGGTCCCGTGTTTTTTTCTTGGGGATCAGGTTCCCATGCCAGTTTAAAATTGTATCCCATGAAGAACCGGCTGGCATCTCCGTCTTTTCCCGCCGGATCTGCCGTGATGCAGGAAAGCAAACCGCTTTTGGGATTTCCTTTTTCGACATAGGGATCTACTCCCGGGAATGTCCTGCTGATCACCGTACCGGCCAGCGATTCACCATACTCTGTTTTGGATTCTTTGCCTACCCGATAAGACACTTTGGAAAGGGCCATTAGGTCCCCCTCGTAGCTGGCATCGATAAATATTTCGGCCGTGACATAGAGGAAGTCATCCGATGCACGCCGGGAAGACGGTACGCCGTTTTCGCCAGGAGGCGCGAATTCAAAAACGGCTTCTGTAATCTTCCCCTTCGAAAGCTTCACCTCAGTCACCCGGTGATTGGTTTGGACCTTGATTCGATCACCGTATTGATCCATGAGGGCCTGAAGGGTATTGATGTTAAAATGACTGGCAGCCTGATAATGTTTCAACGGCGGCTGTGAAATATCTTTCATATAATGAATACCCGTGAGACCGCCCAGGTGTGCGCCTGTCGGAGCATCCTGCTGCATGCGAAACCCGGACCCCAGCAATCCGCCGATCTTCTGTATGGGCTCGACGATGACAACCGAATAACCTTCGCGGGCGGCAGCAACGGCGGAAAAGATACCTGCCGCGCTTGCTCCGTAAACACAAACGTCGGCGTGAATACGTGTAGGGGTACCGTTGCCATGCGCGAATGTGGGTGTATGATAAATAACAAGAACGAGGAGTATAACGGGGATGACAATTTTCATAATAATGTAAATGTGGTTTTACGTTTACAACCAGCGCCGGGACAGTCCACGTTTTTTATTCCATACTGCGCAGGGTATGGCGTTGGCTGGTATTCACCCGCGAGACTATAGCTTATCCGTTGCCGGTGTAGGCCACTGGAGATACTGGCCGGCATCTTGAAGCAACTTCCTGTACGCGGCGCGGTCGATATCCTGAACTGCACGGCCTTCGTTCAGGGCCTGAACTGCGGCGATGCCTGCGGATTCACCACATATCATGAATACGGGTTCCATACGCGCGGACGCATATCCCTGATGTGTGGCTGAAAAACAAACTGGTACGAGCAGGTTGGTGCATTCATCCTTATGTGGCACGATGGAGCGGTACGCAATAGGGTAAGGAACATTCGTAGGACCTTTACTTCCACCAATGAACATTTTACCTTCGAGTGCGACATACATAATTCCCTCCTTCTCGACGGCGATGCGCCTTGAAGGATAAGTATCGATGCCATACTGGGCCAGACCAATGGGATCGTCGATGGTTGTTTTATTATAAACATCATCTGCCTTGATGGTGTACAGTCCCACCATTCGCCTGGATACGCGAATGTATAGCTGATGCGGCCAGCCCTGGGTGTCGGGATGATGACGTTTGTCCAGCCCGAGGGCGGCGGTTTGCCTTCTGAATTCCTCCGGTATTCTTGGATCCGTGCTCATGAACTCATGTAGGCCACGAAGATAATCCTGATGATATTTCCAGATACGTGCCTTGGTTGCGTAATCGCCGTCGATGTATAGCTGGCTTACGCCAACGGGTGCCATAGTGATCAGCGAATTGCGCTGGTAGTTATACTCTCCTGAGTTTAACCAGCCAGGAAAGATACTGCGCAACTCTTCGAAAAGTGTTTCTTTATTTTGATCATTTTTTTTCGCAAGGTATTCCGCGTATCGGCCGACCAGTTCATAATTATCGGGGGAATAATCCGCCGGCGGGGCGATCGCAGCACGGTGTTCAGGTTCTGATGTCACATAAAAGCGGAAGTTATACGCCTGTGTATAGTAGTCGGAGGATCCAACAGGCAAGCCGTGATCATATTGGATCAACGGAAGGAGGCCGCTCTCTTTATTTCCCGGCACCAGGTAAGGATCGATCGGAGTCAGGTTAGTAGCCTCGCGTACGCCCGCATTTTGTTCGTGATAATCCACACTCGATTCTCTTCCGGTCATATACGAAACGCCGGATCGGGCCATGAGTTCACCTTCATAACTGGCATCGATAAATATGTCGGCCTTCACGGTCAGGTCTTCGAATGCAACGGCGTCGGGAATCGGACAGCCAAGCGTATCAAAAGGAGCCAGGTCGAATAAAGCATTTACAATTTTGGGGCCTTCTTTAACAGTCCTTTGGATCCTGTGATCATAAATAACTTCTATCTCATTCTCCTTTAGCAACGCAAGAAAATCTTCTCGTATTCCTGCCGGACTCATATTGCTCATTTCCTTCCGAATCAAAGAATCGGTTATGTCCGGTGGTGGATTCTTCAGGCCAAGCTTTTTCATAATTGCGCGCGTCGCGCCTCCCACAGCAGCAAAATTCGGACAGTCCTGAATGGGCTTTATGCCGGATCCAAGAATGCCTCCCACCCACTTGCTTGGTTCAACAATGACCACCCGGCGTCCTGCTTTTTTGACCGCAATAGCCGCCATGATACCAGACGCCGTAGCCCCATAGACACAGACATCGGTTGTGACGTTCTGCCCTGGCGTTTGTAAGGGGTTCGCATTCTTATGGTCACACGCCGACGCGACGATCAGGACGATTGTAGCCAATAACACAAATTGATTGCGCATTTGAATTTAGTATGAGATCAGTTTCTGCAATAGAATTTATTTGATTTATAAGGAGCATATGCCTCCCTACGCTGACCCTTTACAGAACAAAATGTACAATACAGGATCCGTTCTTCAGCAGTCCTTTATTGTACATTTCCTTTTTGTAATATCCGGGTCCGATCGTCGCAGTATTCTACGATCCGCCGGAGTAGCCAGGATTCTGTGTGAGCTTGGGGTTAATGTCTCTTTCAGATTGCGGAACAGGCCACAGGTAATCTACATTTTCGCGGAAATACGTTTCTTCACAGAAGTAATATCCATTTTCATTGACGACAAATTTCGTATAGCTGGGGGCCTGCGCCTTCGTGCACAACTTCATACCGTGAACACGGCTTCTGAGATTAATGTGGGCGATGCGCCAGCGGAATAGATCATAAAGTCGCAGTCCTTCCCAGGCGAGTTCAACCCTCCGCTCTCTTCTCAGGATCGTGGTTAACTTAGAAATATCGGTCTCGGTGACCGGGGGCATCCCTACTGCCGCACGGCCACGAACGAGATTGATGGTTTCGTCCAGCACACTTTGCGTGACACTTCCGGTCTCGATGTTGGCTTCGAGGTAACTTAGCAGGACCTCTGCGTATCGGACCATGACAAAATCACCACCATACGATCTGACGTTTCCACTGAATCCCTCGTCGGCAAATTTCTTTAATGCATAACCGCTCCAGGGCCGCCGTGTCAGCTGATCGGGATAGACCGTTGCCGATGAATCCGGATGAGAAACATATAACACATTTTTGAACCTTGTTACCCGGTCAACGAAGAAGGATGCCAGGAGCCGGGGATCCCGGTTTACATAAGGATTGTCTACGTTATAGAGAGGAGATTCGTTGATCGGTTTTCCATCGATACATTCAAAGTCCTCGACAAGTTCATTGTAGGGACTAAAGTGATGAAACCCTCCCCACGTGAAACCAAGGCAGCTCAACGGCATGGAAGTACCATACACATCCTGCATGCGAACACTGGTCATAATGACTTCGTTGCTGGTTTCGCCGGATTCTTGAAAGAGCTCCTTAAATCTCGGATCTATCGAATACGCGCCGAGGTCAATGATCTGCTTATAAGTCGCTTTAGCTTCCGGCCAGAGGTGTTCCGCCATTTGGAGCCTTCCTAAAATTGCCAGCGCCGCACCTTTTGTCATTCTTCCACGTTCGTTGTCGGGGCGTATCACCGGGAGATTGGCAAGCGCAGTCTGTAATTCATTGGATACGAAAGCAACGACCTCCGATTTTGGTGTACGGGTGGCGTTGTTTGCCTCATCAACCGAAAGCACTGTTGTAACGAGTGGCACATCGCCCCAGTAAAATGAAAGATTAAAGTAATCAAACGCACGGATGACCATCACTTCAGCCTTCATCGTCGCTTTCTTGGCCTCATCCATTTCGACGGCATCAATGTTTTCAAGAAAGTTGTTACACTTGGCGATCTTGAGATACGTATTTCTCCAGAGTTCACTGATTACCCCCAGAGAGGAGGCCATATCTCCATTGTTAAAATCAGTAACCACATCATCCTTTTCAAAGCCATTGTCGGTTGTGGCTTCAAGAAGCCGGAGATGTGTGTCCTGGTTCCAGAATGAATAGATCTGCTTTTGTGTGTTCGGTACGTTAAGGGTTTCCAGGTAGTAGACCCCGGTCAGCGCCAGCATGGCATCCTTCTCGGTCTTCCAGAATGTGGCGGACGACAAACTATCCAAAGGTTGTTTGTCAAGAAAATCTTCGCATCCCGCAAGGAACGAAAACAAGCTTATCAAAATTATGCGGGCGACATTAGGATTCGTTTTATTCGATTTCATACGTTGTTAGAAGGAAAGGTTGACACCAAAATTGTAAACACGAACAGGCGGATACCCAATGCCCGATCCGGGATCCCATCCTACACGGTACTGGTCGAACGTAGTTAAGTTCTTGACGCTGGCGTAGAATCTGAGACTTGTCATCTTCATTTTATCAACGAGCGTTTGAGGAACTGCATACCCCAGTTGCAGGTTGTTGATGCGAAAGTATGAGGCATTGGACATCACGTATGTAGATTGATAGAATTGCTCCTCTCCCCCGCCGAGAATTGATAACCGGGGATAGACAGCCTTTGGATCTGGATTTTCTTCCGTCCAACGTCCGTCATACATCCATTGCTGCGGATTGCTTCCCTGAATGAATGCATTTCCCTGATAACCGGTGATGATGTTGTTCACTCCCGCCACTCCCTGGAGAAGGACAGAGAGATCAAATCCTTTGTAGCGCGCGTTGAGGGTAGCGCCGAAGTTGTACTTAGGGAACCTGTTACCGATGATCTTACGGTCGTAGTCAGCATCGACAATTCCATCAGGCACCCCGTTGGGGCCGCTTATATCTTTGAACTTTATCGTTCCTGGCTTAGGCGTGCGTGGCTGGGAAGCGTGGCCGTCGATATCGGCCTGGTCCACAAAAAGTCCTTCTGACACATAGCCATAGATTGATGCCAGCGAAGAGCCTACGAACCATCCGTTAGCGATGTCTTTTTCAACATTGGAAAGACTGACCACTTCGTTCTTGACGTAGGAGAAATTAGCGGAAACGCTATATGAAAAGTCACCTAATGAATTTTGATGTCGTATATCGAGGTCAATACCTTTATTGGAAACCACACCTGCATTTTGCACGGAAGGCGTCAATCCAAGAACGGAAGAGGCCGTGATGTTGTAAAGTATGCCGGAGGTTAATTTATCGTAATAGTCGGCAGTAAAGCTCAGTTTTCCACTCAGGAAACTTGCATCAAAGCCTACGTCATATACGCGTGTAGACTCCCAGTTGATATTGGAATTCGCCACCACTGTAGCCGCAGCACCTGGAGAAATCACTTCCGCCGCACCAAAAGGCGCATTCAATCCAAGTGATAGAACCTGCTGGTACGGATAGTTTCCGATATTCTGATTGCCGAGTTTGCCCCACGACGCTCTAAGCTTAAGCTCGTCCATCCACGGAACGGAAAAGAAAGATTCTTCGGATATTCTCCATCCTCCAGACAGGGAGGGGAAAATGCCCCAGCGATTATCTTCGGGAAACCTTGACGAACCGTCGTACCTGGCGTTAGCTTCGAATAAATATCTTTCTTTGTAATTGTAGGTGACCCTGCCGAAGAATGAACGAAGGGCCCACTCGTAGGCGGATCCGAATGCTTGTTGATTTGCCTGTGAGCCGGCATTGATCTCATACAAGGCATTATTAGGAAAATTGTCCCGGTATGCTTCCAATGAATCCGCCTTGAAGCTTTCTTGCGAAAAACCAGCAAGCATATGCAGGTCGTGGCTGCCGATCGGGAGGTCATAGTTTACAAAAATCTGATTTGTAAACAAGCCGTTCGTCAGGTTGCGTTGCCGGAGTTCAGAGGGTCCTTGCGTGATAAACTGATCAACCACCAATAATGGCCGGAAGATCTCGTATTTTCTCAAGTTGAAATCGTATCCCGTCTTACCCGTGATCTTCAGCGATTTGGTGATGTTGTAATCCAGGGAGACGTTGCCATAGAGATCGGTATTGCGCGTGTTTATGTAAGATTCACTGTCCATCCAGCCCTCCACGGTAAACCCTGTCTGATTGCCATAATAGCCGTTGGACATTTTACCCGGGATCCCGTTTGGAATCTTTATTGAGTAGTCAATCAAACCCTTTACGCCAAGTGCCGGATTTCTGTCCACCGCTGTCGGCTCTCCGTCTTCTGCGGACCGTGCCGAGAGAATTACGTTTAATTTTAATTTGTCAGATAGCTTATTGTCAAGGTTCACGCGCATGTTGTAGCGCTTAAAAAAAGTCTCCGCGATAAGTCCCTCCTGTTTAAGGTAACCAAAGGATACGAGGTACGAACTTTTGCTGGTACCCCCGGACGCGCTGAGGTAGTGATTGGTTTGAACTCCACTGCCCGAGGACAAAAGATCATCATAGTGGCGTTTGTTCGGGAATTGCTCTGGATCCTCACCAGACTTAAACTTCGCGATGTCCTCAGCCGAGAACTCGGGGCTGTTCCCGTCATTTGTCAAAGCTTCATTCACCATTTCAGCATACTGCCATGAATCCACGATCTTGGGAATCTCGGTGGGTTGCTGGATCGCGGCATAGCCGTGATAGTTTATTTTGACTTTTCCCTCTTTGCCTTTTTTGGTCTCTATGAGGATCACGCCATTTGCGGCCCGCGTTCCATAAATGGATGCAGATGCGGCATCTTTCAGGACGGACATACTGGCAATGTCGTTGAAGTCCACATTATCCATGGACGAAGCCAGTCCATCGACCAGAACCAGGGGATTCGTTCCGGCTCCGCTGAATGTTCCAATACCGCGTATTCTGATATTCACACCTTCTTTGCCGGGCTGTCCTGAATTCTGCACAAGGGTTACACCGCTGACCTGACCAGCGAGAAGTTGGGAAGTCTGCGTCACGTTCAGTTTCTCCATATCCTTCGTATCCAATGTCGCGACCGCACCCGTCAGGTTAACTTTCTTTTGCGTTCCAAAGCCAACCACCACCACTTCTCCAAGGGATTGGATACTTGGTTTAAGATCAATAGTAAATTCTGTTTGATTAGTTACGCCGATCTCCTGCGTGTCGTATCCGATAAAAGAAAAAATAAGCACGCTATTTTCATCAGCGACTACCAACGAAAAATTTCCCGACGCATCGGTAGTCGTTCCGTTGGCGGTTCCTTTTTCGATGACATTCACACCCGGCAGTGCGCCACCGGATTCGTCCTTCACAGTTCCCTTTATCGGACGCGCCGGCTGACTGGATGGAGTCTGCTCAATTGATCCAGGCTTGCGGTCCATGGAGTCCTTATTCTGCCTTGGTTCCTCCGGCTTTTTCGTAAGGTCTGGTGAAATCGCATAGGTGTGGTCATTGATCTTTTTGAATTTTAAGCCCAGGGGAGTCAATAACCGGTTTATGGTGATCTCGGCAACCTGATCATATTGGATGCGTTCCACTACTTGTTGCGTGGACACAACGTCAGATTCATATACAAACGAAATATTATAGTGTGTCTGCAAATCGTTCAGCAGGTCCTGCAGTGATAGCTGCAATTTTAAAACGCTTGCTTTTTGCGCCATAACCGGGGCCCGGCTGGGATCAATGGATGCAACCTGGCCGAATACTGCCTGGTGCATGCTGCAGGCCAGGAACAGTACTATCAGGAGGCACATCCTTGCTACGGTAGACTTTTTCTTCATAGGTTATTGATTAGAATCCATTATTAATATCAGTTTGTACTTCAATGTTCAGCAAGCATTAAGGGAAAGGCGACCCGTTGGCCGTCTTTCGTGGTTCTTACATAGTTTTTGACAGCAGAGGGCGCTAACGGGAATTCAGACCTGTTGATAAACGAAATTCAGCAGAGAGCTCCCTGGGCTATCGTGCGACTGCGATTGCCATTGGAAACAATCTTTTTCCACTCTTCACGTTTTTTGCGTGCTTTCCTGGTCTATTGCAAAACCGCAATTCGACCTTCGCACCGCTTATTACAACGTCGTGAAAAACAGGTCTCCGGACAGGGGGCTATCACGTAAACTAACAACTAACGATAACGATTGAATATTCACCTGTAAGAAGGTTTGCGACGGTTCGAACCCTAAACGACTGAGGAAATTTTTCTTTTAGAGATCGATTGCAAAAGGGTTATATTTATATAAACGTTGCCTCGAAAATTGAGAAATAATATGGGCCTGAAAGCAAAGCGAACACATGACTCAAGACGAATGGAAGGCAGTCAGAGCGACTCTGAAAAAAGATGAAGGCAAAGCTTTCGAACTAATTTACAATCATTTCTGGCGTAAGTTTTATGCAGTTTCTTTTAACTATGTGCGCGACAAAGGGACCGCGGAAGAAATTGTTCAGGAAGTATTTCTCAGGCTATGGATCAAACGCGACCGGCTTCATCACGTCGACAATATCAATGCATTCGGTATGCGGACCCTTCAGAACTACATTTATGACTATTTCGACAAGAAGGCCGTAGCGGAACGTTACCTGCTGATGGCTTCGCTGAATTCGGTCCGGCACGTTGATAATATTCATCCTCAACTGGAGTATGAGGAAACTTACAAGCTCATTAATAAAGAACTCGACAGCCTGCCAGACACCACCAGGAAAATTTTTCGGTTAAGCCGTTTCGATCAGCTCTCCAATGAAGAAATCGCTTCAGCCCAGCAACTTTCAGTTAAGGCCGTGGAATATCACATCACGCGGTCTTTACGACATCTTCGCCTGCGACTTGCCAACCTCCTTCTTCATTCGATTATTCTGGTCTTCCTATTGTTGGATGGCTTTTAACGACCCGATGAGCTTGTTGGCCCGCGGTGGCTATTGGCCAACGGTTGCGGCCTTATCCTTATAATCATCAAAGGGACCGAGGTCATCTGTCTTAAAGATCATGCCTTCTGTTCGCAACTGGTATTGCAGGGCCTCTACCGGCAGACTGGCGGGGTCCACCTTATTTCTTATCGAGAGCGCTGCAGCCGTACCAGCCACATGCCCCATTTGCATCCACGTGGACTCAAGTCTGTAGCTGCAAAAGGCTACGTGCGATAAAGATGCGCAAACCGGGACGAGCAGGTTTTTAACTTCGGTGGATTTTGGCAGGATAGCGCGATAGGGAATTTCAAATGGCTCAGTCACCGTATGCCAGATCCTTCCTTCGTTGGTGAAGGATGACTTTGAGACGGCAACGCGCTGCACGTGATGAGAGTCTATCCAGTGGGAGCCCAACGTGACGGCATCGTTTTTTGTCCGGTTTACAAGAATGTCGTCTTGGGTCATGACAAAATCGCCCACCATTCTCCGCGCTTCACGTACATAGAGATAATAGGGAAAGTTTTCGTTGTCTTTGAATTCATCGCGGGCAAAACCATACGATAACATCTCCTTCCGTAACCCTTCGGGTATCTGTTTGTCATGTCCGAGGAAGTATAAATATCCAAGGGTATAGTCCTTGTGATCCTGATAGATTTCTTCCCTTTTTTTCTGATCGCCGTCCGGATACTCAACATTGCCGCCAAACAGTCCAAGCGAAATGCTTGAATGCTGCCTGTTGTTAAACTCCCATTTTCCATTCCCTCTTCCATATATGCCGATAAGATCACCGAGCTTTGTTCCCGGATTCTGCTTCAGAAAATCACCCAACAACTGATATCGCAACGGGTCGTATCGAGACGGCATAACGATTTCACGCATATTGAGCGGATCTTTAGACATCGTGGGACGGAAATTGTAGTTTATTACCCGCTTGTCAGAACTACCCGGTACAAGGTTTTCGTTGGCAGAAAAATAAGGAAGGAGTTTTCCTTTTTTATCTATTGTGCGCCCGGACAATGTGTCGTCAACGAGGCGGATACCTGCATATGATTCATGATATTGTGTGATCGATTCACGTCCGAACGTATAGGATACTTTCGCTGCAGCCATCAGGTCGCCTTCATAGGTACAGTCGATATGGATACCGGCCGTAAAGTGTGAGCCGTCGCTAAGGCTGATGCTGGTTATCCGGTTATCCGAAACGGAAACGCTGGTCAAAAATTTTTCATACAGGACATCCACTCCGGCGTCCTTCAGCAGCGTTAGAAACTCCTTTTCAGCAATATTAGACTCAAAAAAAAATGCCGGGTCGCCTTTCCTGAATTTCATCTCCCTCCCATTGCGGAACGTCTCGAAATATTCTTCGCTGAAGTTCAGCCCCATTTTTATATAAAACTCCCGGGCGATCCCGGTAATAGCCTTGTTGATCATATGCTCACTCTCGGCAGTGTTGACCCCGCTCGTGGACAATCCCCCTACATGGCGTGTTTGTTCGATCAGCAAAACACGAGCGTGATTACGCGATGCCGCGACTGCGGCGATAACACCTGCCGGCGTTCCACCGTACACAATCACGTCATAGTGCCCGGCCTGTTTTTCAACTGGCAATCCACGGGCGTTAAAAATTGTTACCAGCAGAAGAATTGCCGATGTCTTCATCCACGCAAAGGACATATTCATGTTAAAATATTTTACCACGTTCCGTATGTATTTTTAGTTCCGGCCGGTTGACGGTCAGGGCACTGATGACTTCCTTGGAGATATTGGATTCATTTATGTATAGGTCCCTGAGGGCGGGTATGTGAAGTACATTCAGCACCTGTCCGTCGACAACGCCTGATTTGGAAAGATCGAGCAGTACCAGATTCTGAAGTTTCGACAAGTGGATCAACCCTGACCCTTTGATCTTCGTTTGCTGCAGATACAGCTCAGTCAGGGAAGTCATCTGGCCAATGTGGTACAATCCGTCATCGGTAATATCACTGCTGATGAAAGAAGCCTTTGTGATAAGTGGGAAGACCGGCTGGATATTTAACAGATCGTTGTCCCCAAACCGGGATGGCGGAAACGACATGGAAAGTGTAATTCCTTTTTGATTGGTCGGATCGATCCTGAGTACGTAATTATCGCGGGATACTGTTTTGATGAGCCTTTCCATACTCTGGCCTTTCAAATAGCTGGCATGCTGCATCGTCTCAAGGGCTTTAAGATAGCTTTGCATGACCGGTGCTATGACCGAATCCTGCGTCGCTGTCTGAACCTTCAGTGCAGGGTCGGCGCCTTTGTCGATCCACCAGGCAAGCATGAACATTTCGTCTTTTGTCATGGCGATCTTTCCTTCAGGTGGCATACGTTCATCGTCATCTAACGGTAGCGTTACCCGCCGGTGAACGTCGCTTTGCGCCGAGGAGCCAGGCGTCAGGGTGGGTCTGTCGCTTTTACCACCGTTAAGCAGTTTTTGGTAGGACGTCATTATCAGATCTCCTTTTGCCTTGTTTTCATTGTGACATGACATACATTTTTTATCGAGTATTGGCAAGATCACGTCTTCAAACACGACCATTTCTTCCGCAGGCTTGGGTTGCCAATCATCACCCGCAAACGAAAGATCGGGCATATATTCAGTAAGGAACTCGCTGCCGTGGGTGAGGGAGCCGCCGGCATGGCTCGTATAAACAAGCATGACGTTCGCAATCACAAGAAAGCCAATGTAAGCGCGGTACAACCGCTTGTTGCCCGACTCGCAGTAGGACAAGAAAAGATAGATTGAAAAGGACAACGATGACGTGAACAATATCCCTCCCCAGAGGTGATTGCTCACAATCGCTCCCGTATACTCTCCGGTGGAGAAAAGCATCAGGCCCATGCCAACCGAAACGAGTCCACCCGCCAATCCAAGGCCCAGCATGGTGGCGATCGTGGCAGCAGAAACGGTGAACAAGGCAATTTGTTTTGTTCCCTCCAGCAGCAGTGCCATAAACACAAGCACAACCGGGAAATGGATGATCAACGGATGAAAGCGTCCCAGAAAGACTATAATTCCAGGTGCTCCTGCCTCCATGGGTTTTACCAGAAGACAGGAGAAAATCCCGGCAGAAATCAAAAGGAACACTAATCTAAACCCAAAAACAAATTTTTTAAACCGCCTGAAATACAAACCCGCGACACGCTTTAAATGCTCAGGCATAGATATCATGCAGCTCCCCGGTGCTGTCGGCGAAAGACTTCAATGGCATATCCATGATCCTGGCAATAGACAAGTACAAATTGGACAATGGCGTTTCTTTATTGAGGTGCAGATTCTGACCGGTCTTTAACGAGCCACCGGCCTTTCCGCCCAGTATGATCGGAAGGTTATAAGGGGAATGTGTATTGCCGTCGCGTAGTCCGGAGCAAAGCATGATTACGGAATTGTCGAGCAGGTTGCTGTCGCCTTCGGTCAATCCGCGCAAGCGTTCCATGAAGTACGCGTACTGCGTCACATGCCACTGATTGATTTTAGTATACTGCTCCAGGGAAGAAGGATTATTTCCATGGTGCGAGATCTGGTGATGACCACCATTTACACCGTCGAGGAATGAAAAGTTTCTGTTGCTAAGCTCATTCCCGAACATGAAAGTACCTACTCGTGTCGCATCACTCCAGAAAGCCAATGCCATAATATCCAGCATTTGCCGCGCTTTTTCAGTAATGTCCGCACCTGCACCCAATGCGCCGCGGCCTTCCACGGCGAAGTCGAAGGTTGAAAAATCTTTTTCGGAGTCGGTGTTCTTGCCTGACGCTTCGATACGCTTGTTCAGCGCGATCAGTTCTTTTTGGATTTCGGGGGTAATGTGCTGTTCAAACGCTTTCAATTTTTCTTCATCCTCGATGCGTTTCTCTACCGACCTTATTGATTCCAGGTACTCCTCGAGCTTATCCTGATCACTGCGTCCCAGCTTTCGTTGCAACGCGTCGGCATCATCCTTTACAAGATCGAGCACACTTTGCCTCCAGGCCTCATTGTTCTTCTTAGCATCGGGCAAATACTGCCGGAATAACCGGTTAAAGGCCATTCGTGGTTCGATCTCCCGTGTACATGGTTGCGTCGGGGTCTTCCAAGAGATCACCGATCCATACATCCGGGTATATCCAACATTGGCATTAATGCCCGAGTCGATACGGTCAATTCCATATTGCAGGGAATCAAAGAGTGTTCCCGTGCCTTTTGTCTGCGCGATAAGCTGATCGAAAGAAATCCCCTCACTGCGGAGATCATCACCAGTGGTTGGGTAGATCGGGGCACAGGTCAGAATACTGGCGGCCTTGGCATAATGGCCGTCGGAGCCTTTGAAGATGGAATCCTTGTTCATCATCTGATCCATGATGATGATCTGGTCCTTCATCTTGGCAAGCGGTTGCAGGGCTGGCGAAAGCTCGAAGTTCCGTCCGAATCGTTTGGGTGTCCAGGTGTTCTCGTTTACACCGTTCGGCATAAACAAGCACGCAAATCGCAATGGCCGCTTCGATACAGTGCCGGCGAAGGCCTTGCCAGGCGGAATCATCGCCTGAAGCAGCGGAAGGGCAACACACGCTCCAAGACCTTTCAACATCCGGCGGCGCGAAATATATCCTTTATTCATAACCTTAGTTTTTTGCAATACTCTTATACTTTTCCAGCTTGTCATTTACAGCATAACGGAATGGGGGGCTGCAAACGAGTTTCAAAATGAATTTCTCTGAATTGAATTTGTTTTCCAGCAGATTGTTCACAAGATTTTGTATGTACAGTTCGTCCGTGAACTCCACATTCCGGCCCAGGGCATACGTGAACATTTTTTCGGAGATCACCCGTGCAAAGAGAGCCTCCTTGGTCACCAGTATTTTCTTTAACTCCGCCGGACCGTTGAATACTTCCCCGCTGGGCAATGTGTCCCACGCGATGATCGGTGTGTTGCCATACCCATTTCGCCATCGTCCGGTAGGGTCAAAATTCTCCAGGCCGAAACCAATCGGATCCATCTTCTGGTGGCAACCCTGGCAGGAGGGTTTGGAGCGGTGCAGTACCAGGAGATCGCGCATACTGGCATTCTCCGCGGCAGCCTTTTCCTCTGGAAGCTCACCTGCATCCGGCGGCGGTGGTGGAGCAGGCGTACCCAGAATTTCTTCCAGCACGAACTGTCCGCGTTTAACGGGGCTCGTACGCAATGGCAGAGAGGTAGATGCCAGAACGCTTCCCATTCCTATGACCCCCCCGCGGACGTTGTCGTGCAGTACGACTTTTCGGAGTGAATCGCCCTTTACACCGGGAATTCCATAATAGTTGGCAAGACCTTCATTTAAGAAAGTGTAATTGCTATTGATGAGATCAAGGAAATTTTTGCTTTCGGTCAACACATGATGGAAATATTGGACCGTTTCATTGTACATCGCATTGCGGACTGCGGGCGTGAACTCCGGAAACCTTGTAGGGTCCACAGGGCTTGACTCCCGGAGAGTAGTGATTCCAAACCATTGGGTGACGAAACTCTCCGAAAAACGGCTAGTCTTCGGATCATTGAGCATTCTGATGACCTGTTGTTTTAACACGACAGTATCCAGCAGGTTGCCGCGATAGGCGATGTCAAAAAGTTCCTTATCCGGCGAGCTCGACCATAAGAAGTAAGACAGCCGCGTTGCAAGCTCGAAGTTGCTCAGCGGATAAGGCTGATCAACTGGCTGCTCCTCCTCATAGCGGTATAAGAATTTTGGGGAAACAATAACGGCCTTGAATGTTTCCTTAAGAGCCAGATCAAACCGGTTCTCTTCTTTAGTCCCTTCAAAGACCTGCTTGAAAAGTGTGACGTAGTCTTGCTCTTCTTCCGGTTCTAAAAATCTGCGAAATGCATTGCTGGCAAAAGGTACGATTACCTTTTCAGCTGCCGCCAGAGCTTCCTTGGAAGGATCCTGTTCCGAGAACAATCCTTTCACCCAAAACACCAGGTGTGTCCACCAGTTTTCAACATAAGGATCAGGAACCAGTTTTGCCCAAACTTCGGGATCAGCATACGCCTTATTTAGAATTTCATCTGCCGCTTCAATGTATTGCTCGAACCGGAGCGGGGTCATGAACAGCGTGCGGGAATAGTTATCAAATCCTGCTCCACCCGATCCATCTGAAGAGAATTTATCCTTTGCATCAAACTCGACGCCGACGAGATTCAGAATCGAATACTCGTACTCCTTGTGACTTAATCTCCTGATAACGACCCGGCCCGGATTTTCAGCGCTCAGCGATTTGAAAAGTATTTGATTGATTCCGGCGACCAGGGTTTCGCGCTCTTCAAGAGTCAGTTGCTTTTCGCCTTCTGGGGGCATATTCCCGGATTCTATTTGTTTCACAACGTTCATCCACAAACGTCCGCCTTTCACCATACGTCCTTCATGGGAGTCGACGCCAAAGAAAAATGTCTGAAGATCGATGCCACCTTTGAGATTGGAATCACGGTGACATGAAAAACAATTCGCCTTTAAGATAGGCTTGATGATCATTACTGGATCCACCTCCTCCTGCGCGCTCGCAGATAGACCTGTCGCCATGGAGATGAGCACGAATGATATTTTGACAAACCACTTCATATTGCAGTCCCCTTCATGGTCCTCATTTTTGATTGACGCTCTCGTGAAACGTAACTTTTCGGCTATCCTTCGTTACACTGATATTGAATGACTCGGCGATGGCAGCCAGCACGTCACCCACTTTTTCCGACTGAATTTCACCGGAGAGCCTCCGGTTCAGCAGTGATTTACTTTCAAACACCACGTCGATGCCATAGGTATCTTCGAGCAAGTTGGCCACCTCGCCAAGCGGTGTTTCTTCAAAGAAGAGCTTATGCTCTTTCCATGAGGCATATTCATGCGGGTTTACGGTAGTTGTGCGGAGTGTTGACCCTTCCAGTGTCGCCATTTCTCCTGGCCTCAGAATCGCGGACCCGAATGACTGTTCCTCAACCGCGGCAAGCCTTACCTTGCCTTGCTCAAGCATCACTTCGGGCTTACCACGCCGCACCTTTACATTGAACCTTGTTCCCAGTACCTCAACATCCAGTTCGTCGCCTGTATGGACAACAAACCGCTGGTTATTCACGGTGTGCTTCACTTCAAAGAATGCTTCTCCCTCAACCGATACCTCGCGGTCGTTGAACGCGTTCCAGGAGTTACCGTACCGCAGCGTGGAGTTGCCGTTCAGGATCACTGTTGAGCTATCTGGCAACAATACACTGACGTGTTCCCCGTAGCCCGTATGTACTTCGGTAACATCCTTGTTGATCATCAGCCACAAAAAGGCAACGGTGGCCAGCAAGGTTAATGATGCCGCAACTTTCCATAACACACCCGTGTGCATGACACGCCGTTTTCCCTTCGGTCGCAAAGTCTCAAGCTGTTCGATCTTTGCCCTTAAGCCTTCCCATATATCACGTTTAATGGACTGTTTCTCAACCTCAGGCACGCCGGCAAACAACGATTGATCGTGCTGAGCCCATTGCCAGAAGGCCTCCAATTCCTTTTTTTCCTCTGGTGTTGCCTGTTGCTTTCGTAGTTTTTTTATTAGGTATGCAATGCGGTCTTTATCCATAGCTGACATCTGTTTATTTCGAATAGGTCTTTTCTTAATGTAAGAAGGTTTAAACTGGCCCCGACCCTAAAGGATCGGGGATTTTTATTGCGTTAACCGCAGATTCCTGACGCCCCCGAAGCAGCCTTTGCACGAGGCAGGAGAAAACCTGCCAGAAATAGGCGAACTGATTCAGATTCAGTGATTTCGGAGGGCATGTATGCCTTCTGGATGAATGAAATGCGACGGAGATTGACAGGTCGGTGGTCACCGGTTTGTGCACGCGTATGGGTACGAAATTATAACAGGCTGGTAAACAGATCGGATGACCTCTATGGTCGCGTACATTTCAATGGAAGGTATATCGACTCGCGAGGGTGTGAATGGTGGCAAATGCTCTAAGCTGCAGCCATCATTTATCGCTCATGAACAGGTAACCGATAGTGCACGTTAGTGACCCTGTGTGGAAAGTAGCGCGACCTCGTTGCAATAGATTAATGTCTCAAATCAAACCGAATGGCTTGCCAAGATGCAGTAATGAAAAGCGGAGAGGGAGGGATTCGAACCCTCGGTACAGTTACCCGTACAACGGTTTTCGAGACCGTCCCATTCGACCGCTCTGGCACCTCTCCTGTAAAGCGGCGTGCAAGCTAAACATCCCGTGGGAAATTGTACGATACAAATTCGGAAATTGTGCTGCCAGGCAATCAAACCTACCTAAGAGCCCAGGTTATTCGAAGCGGAGCGATTCAATTGGATCGAGTTTCGAGGCCTTGCTTGCCGGATAGGATCCCGCAATCACGCCGACAAACACGCAAACCAGCAGCCCGATAAACATCCACATCCAGGGCATTACAAAGATCTTGATATTCATCAGTCTTGACATCCCGTTGCCGATTGCCGTTCCAAGAATGACGCCTGCAATGCCCCCGAGGAGGCACACGACGATCGCCTCAATCAGGAACTGCTGTCTGATACGCTTGGGTGTTGCGCCCAAGGCCTTTCGAACGCCGATCTCGCGTGTGCGTTCCGTAACTGAAACAAGCATGATGTTCATCAGGGCAATGGAAGCGCCTAACAACGTTATGAACCCAATGCCAAAACCACCAAAGCGTAGCCCCCCCGTGATGGACTCAAGCTCCTGGGCCAGCGTTTCACTTTTCTCCAGTTCGAAAGAGTTCGGCAAGCCCGGCCGATCGCGGCGTATCGAGCGCATCACCCCCGTGGCCTCACCCATGGCATACTCCATCTGGGTAGGATCGCCTATACCCACCGTTAATTCGTACTCCAGTCCCCTGCCCTTAGCCATCTGGTTGCCTTTGATAATGGGGACGAACACCATATTGTCGTAATTATCGTCCGATAGTTGTCCCTTCTCCTTCAGCACGCCAATTACCCGAAACTGAGCGCCGGAAAAAGTGACCTCAGTCCCTACAGGATTCTCTGTCTCGTTATACAGCGTCGTAAAAACTTTGTACCCAATGACAGCTACCTGTGAGCCATATTGCGACTCTACTTGCGAAAAATTCCTTCCCTTCTCCACTTCCAATCCCTTGATCGCCATATAGTCCTCGTTGATCCCCTCCACGTAGACGTTGGGATTCGTTTTCTTCGACAGTCTTTTGACTTCCGCGATTTGAGTAATCAGTGCCGACAGACTGATGGTTGCCGGAACCTTGAACTGATCAATGAAACGGAACGCCTCATTCATTTTCATGGGCGGATAAACCTTCTCCGTAACCCCTCCGCGATTCTGTCCGCGGTTCATCCTCGAGCGGATGTCGAATGTATTTACACCCAATGACTGAAGGCTTTCGTTGACGGACGCCTCAATGCCGTCGATCGCCGTTAGTATTCCTACCAGTGACGTGATACCGATTGCCACGATCAAGGCGGTGAGTACCGACCGCAACAGGTTTGCCCGTACTGACCTGAGGCCTTCTCTTATATTTTCAAGCAGATTCATCCGTTGGAGAACAATTTTCCTTTCATTATACGTTGATCAAAGGGTGCGAATGTTACAGAAAACGTCCGAAATATTATTGACGGGCGTGTTTTTTGCAATAATCCCGAAATTGTCTGACTTTCTACCGCCAGGAACGCTAAATTTATACTACTTTTTAACGTAATGTGATGAACCGTAGCCTGTTACTGATCATTCTTTTGGCTGTCGTCATGGCGGCGAAGGCCAATTCGATATTGATTCCGATGGATGAAAAGCAAGCCAATCACCTGAAGGCTTACGGGATCGCTTATTGGATTCTTCACAGTGAAATGGAAGTAGACTGGCTGCTGAACTACCGCGGCGGAAGTTTCATGTGCGATTTCCATCCCGCCATCCAGAACGAGCTTGTGGTGCGCGGCGTCAGCTATGAGATTATTTCTTCCGCACAAGCCAATCAGATCATCTCTGAAATATCCAGCCCGAGTGCCAACTACGACATCATGAAGCTGGAAAAATATCCGAAGATCGCCGTCTATTCGCCGAAGTCGAAATTGCCCTGGGACGATGCCGTGACACTGGTGCTCTCGTATGCCGAGATTCCCTACGATGTGATCTTTGATGACGAGGTGATGAATGGCGTGCTGCCCAAGTATGACTGGCTACACCTCCATCACGAAGACTTTACGGGCCAATACGGCAAGTTCTACATCCAGTACAACAACATGCCGTGGTATATCGAACAGCAAAAGGAAGCGGAAGATCTGGCGCGCAAGCACGGCTTCCATAAGGTTTCTCAACTAAAACTTGCAGTGGCCAAAAAGATGAAGGAATTCGTCAGCGGTGGTGGATTCATGTTTGCCATGTGTTCAGCCACAGACAGCTACGACATAGCCCTGGCGGCAGAGGGTATCGACATCTGCGAACGCATGTACGATGGCGATGGAGCCGACCCCAACGCCCAGGCTAAGCTCAACTACAACAATACACTCGCCTTTACCGACTTCAAACTGGTTACCGACCCGCTGCAGTACGAGTTTTCTGACATCGACAACCAACCCAACGAGCGCGGACTTCGCCAGGACAATGACTACTTTACCTTGTTTGAGTTCTCGGCAAAGTGGGATCCTATCCCTACGATGCTGACACAAAATCACACGCGCGTGGTGAAGGGATTCTTCGGACAAACCACCGGATTCAAGAGCCATCTCATCAAGCCCGACGTGCTGGTGATGGGTGAAAACAAACAGATCAAGGAAACGAAATACGTGCACGGCATCCTGGGCAAGGGGTTCTGGACGTACTATGGAGGCCACGATCCGGAAGATTACCAACATCAGGTCGGTGAAGAACCGACGGATCTCAACCAGCACCCGAATTCTCCGGGCTACCGGCTTATTCTGAATAATGTGCTGTTCCCCGCAGCAAAAAAGAAAAAGCAGAAGACGTGATCAGTGCATCCGGTCGCCTCTGACCGTGAGGTTCTTTACGATATCGGCCTCAGCGGCAAGCCATTCACGCCAACGGTTCATCACGACGTCTGCGGGTTGAAAAGTTTTGGCCAACTGGAGGAAATTCTTGTAGTGCCCCGCTTCGGACACCATGAGTTCGTAGTAAAAATCGGCCAGTTCAGGGTCGTCGATGCTCTTCCAAAGTATTTTGAAGCGTTCACAGCTCCGCGCTTCGATCATCGCATTCATCAACAGTTTCTCAACCAGGTGTTGCTGACGGCTTCCCCCCTTCTGCACCACGCGTGACAGGGCTTCAATGTATTCATCTTTTCGCGGCGGGCCGAGGCTAAATCCGCGCTTCCGCAACTGGCCCACTACACGCTCGAAATGATTCCACTCTTCGGCCACAACCGGCATCAGCATTTCCACCAGCTGATCCAGTTCAGGGTATTGAACGATAAGCGAAATACAAGACGTGGCAGCTTTCTGTTCACAGTAAGCATGATCGACCAGGATGTCACGAATATTGAGCTTCGCGATATCCATCCACCGGGGATCGCTGGCCAACGCCAGGCCTAGGGTAAACTTGTCTCTCGCTTCCTCCCGACCCTCGTCCCTATTTTCTGTTGATTCATTCATTGCTCCAGTCTTGCGTTCGTTTGCTTCGCCCATGAGTAACCATCAGCGCGCCGTAGAATGACTAGTCGTAGAATGACCAGTCGAATCCGAAATCCAGGATGTTGCGCTGGCCTGGATATTCAGGAGTAAGAAAATACCCTTCCTTCGTAAATGCCTGCACGATGTTGTTGTATTTGAAGAAGATCTTGCCGCGCTTTATCCGGGCGCTGACAAAAACATCAATCAGGGGAAATCCTTTAACAACGTCTGTATTTTGCACATAGTACAGTTGCATCGGCACATCGTACGCCAGGGCGTTATAGTCGGACTGATAATGAATCTCTAATCCTGTGTGGATGTCGAGGTTGTCGTTGAAGTGTATATTCTCGTATGACAGCTGAGTATTCACAAAAAGTTCAGGAATCTGGATCGCATCGTCGTTCGATACGAGCAGCTTGGTGTAAATAATGTCCGTTCGCAGATGCACATGGCGAAGCATGGTGAGCGAAAATTTTAGCTCGGGTGAAGCAATTACCTGTTCTCCCGAACTCTGTGTCGGCAGCATGGTCTGCACATTCGCGGACTCCGACTCTTTGGGATAATACTTCATGAATACATAGTTACCCAGTCGGGTAAAGGTTAAACCCGGAGACAAGGATAACACGGGTGAGTTATAATGGAGATAGCCATTCAGCTGCGTCACATTGATGGGATTGAAATCATTCTCCCAGCGATTGTGTAAACCTTTATAGGTCTGATACACAATCGGAACGCTGTATTGCAGTTGCTTTAGTGATGCCTCGAACCACTTGCTTTTCAATTCGCCTTCAATGCGAAAGTTGCCGTTGTTTTGCACCTCAAGCCAGGCAGACAATTCTCCCAATGAATCGAGACGCAACGACATTCTACCCCCGAGGTAATGTTCAAATCCTTTAACGGTGCCAGCGTAGAGGTTCTCATTATTGTACCAGCGCGCCGCGTAGTAGCCCTGATAAAAGAGTTTAAGCAGATTGCCTTTGAACCCCACCTCGTCGCGGATCGTCCTGAACTTGGTCAGGCCCTGCGTGGTATCACCCATGACGAGGATCGTTGAGTCTGTATAGTCATAATAGTCTGTCGGTGCATTCGCGGGAATGTCCGTAAACTCTGTGCCCTGACGATAACGATCGAAGGTGTTATACAACTGCAGAGCCTTGCCAATTTCGTACTGCTGATAAATATGAATATTCATGCGCAGGTCGTTATGCGCTGCATCGAGCAGATTAGGTTGTGCGTTGGTAGAGAAGTAGTCTTTATAGGTAAAACTGTCTGTCGTGCGGATACCGCCGTACTCGTCTGCATCCAGATTGTTGCGACGGAACGTAGCAATCAACCGATAGCTGCTGTCCTTCGAAATGTAACTCGTGAAAAGGTCATAGTACGTACTTCTTACGCTTCGGTCGCCTTTGCTTTGTCGCTGCACCTGCTTGTCGATGAGCAGCGCGCGATAGGTGAATCCAAAATTCCATCGCGGCGTAATGTTGCGGCTGAATGTTGCCCGCGTGATCGAACGTCCTTTGCCTCCAAGCATGACGTGCATGTTGGCATACGGAGATTTCGTGTCGTACAACTTCATCTGCTCCGAGTCCCAATACATGTCGAACGATGTAAAACCCGACGTTGCCCCGATCACCTCGGGCGTTTGGTAGAAGATGGGACGTATCGCTGACCCGATGTTGCCCAGGTCCTGATACTTGTACTCGCCACGCTGGACATAAGTGAACCGCTGAAAATTGCGTATAGCGGTATCGATAGTGTGTAGCGTGATCCGGTTCAAATATACATCGCGCTCGAAATAATACTTGGACGTGCGAGGTCCGTATACCTGCTTCGTAGTATCGTCAATGATGCGCGACCCGCGTCGGCGTGGCTGTCCCTCCTCTTGCGCATTCACGGTGAGCGCCAGCAACAGGAGTCCCAGGCAACAGGTGAGCGTGACGCCTTGTTTTAAATACGTATGAAACGATGGAGCGCTAGCGGCCACGCTTGAGACTGTTTAACACCAACTCATCAAAATCCTGACCATTTTTATTAAAGCGCACCTCGATGGGGATGTAAAATAACGATAATCGGTTCACTTGCTCGGCGAATTCCGGCGAAGCCAGCTTCGCTTTATCCTTTTCTGTGGTCAGAATGCTGGTCTGCGGATGTTGCCTGAGCAGGCGTTCGAGCTTATCCACATCCGACTGATCAAAGTCATGGTGATCACCGAACGTAAGCTCGCGCACTACGGAAAAATTGTTGCGCACAAAATTAAGGAACGGCTTCGGATTGGAGATCCCACTGAGGGCGATAACATTGTCGCGCATGACTTTATCCTGTCGCGAATAGGGAATCGGATGACCGTACCGGATATGCGTGAAGAAAACCGGCTTATCAACATATTTACGGATCACGTGCTCCATGTTCATCATCGCTTCGTCCGACAGCTCTTCGGGGCACTTCGTAACCACGACCAAGTCTGCACGGCTCGCTCCACCTCGCGATTCGCGCAATCGGCCTGCCGGTAGAACAAAGTCCTCGTAAAACGGCCGGTAACAATCAGTCAACAGGATATTCAGGGAAGGGGTGATCTGTCTATGCTGAAACGCATCATCTAACAGGATCACATCCGTCTTCGGATGACGTTCAAGAATTGACGGGATCGCCAGGGCTCGCTCCTCTCCGACAGTTACCGTGACGCGATCTCCATACTTTACGAAGAATTGAAATGGCTCGTCTCCAACCGTGCGTGCGCTGTCTGTAGGATTGGCGATCCTGAACCCCCTGGTCTTTCTGCCGTACCCCCGGCTAAGCGTGGCCACGTCGTATTCTCTCGTGAACAGGCGTATCAGGTATTCGGTCAGGGGTGTCTTACCTGTCCCTCCCATAGTGAGGTTGCCCACGCTGATGACCGGAACGTCAAAACGCGCAGAAGGCTTTGAACCACTGTCGTATAGGCGGTTCCTGATCGAAGTAATGATGTGGTAGAGGACTGAAAACGGAAATAACAGAAACCGCAGAACACTCATGCAACATCAGATAAAATAAATGGGATACGTCTGCGCATGCCGGTCAAATCAACGGCAAAGGTAATAGAGATGTCGCAACGGAAGGCACGAAAAACAAATAATTAGCGGTGCCGGCATTGCGTAACGCACCTTGCAGTTCTATATTGACGCGTATCAAAGTCATGAGCGACCGAATCAGGATCAGAGAAGTTATTCAGCATCTGGAATCAATTGCTCCCCTGAGTTACCAGGAGTCTTACGACAATTCAGGGCTCATCATTGGCGATTACGAGCAACCGGTGCGTGGTGTCCTGGTCACGCTGGACTGCACGGAGGCCGTAGTTGACGAGGCGTTTGCTTCAGGTTGCAACCTCATCATAGCACATCATCCCATCGTATTCAAGGGATTGAAGCGGCTTACCGGCGCGAATTATGTAGAACGGACAGTGATGAAAGCGCTGAAAATGGACGTCTCCATTTATGCCATTCACACGAACCTGGATAACGTTCATACAGGAGTGAATCGAAAGATATGCGAGCTGGTTGGCCTTAAGAACCTGCGCGTACTGCAGCCCCGCCGGGACACCCTCAGCAAGCTGGTAACGTTCGTCCCTCCTGATAATGGAGACGACGTTTTGGCCGCGCTCTATGCCGCCGGCGCTGGCCGGGTCGGCAACTACAGCGATTGCACCTTCACGTCACGTGGCACAGGCTCCTTCACGCCCAATGATCACTCCAACCCCACGGTTGGCTCGGCTGGGGCAAAGGAATGGGTTGACGAGCTTCGCGTGGAACTAATCTTCCCTTCGCATCTGCAGGATCAAGTCATTTCAGCGCTCCGAAGAGCGCATCCATACGAAGAAGTGGCCTACTACATAACGGTTCTTTCTAATGAAAATCAAGACGTAGGCGCCGGAATGGTTGGCGACCTCACCATACCTGTGGAACCAATGGCATTTCTAAGTGGTTTAAAAGATAGTCTGGGAGTTCAGGTGATCAGGGCCACACAAATATTAGAGAAGCCGGTAACACGAGTGGCTGTTTGCGGCGGATCGGGCAGTTTCCTGTTGAAAAAGGCCGTTCAATCGGGTGCGCAGGTTTTCATTTCTGCGGACTTTAAATACCACGACTTTTTCGACGCCGACGGCAGGATCATCATTGCCGACATCGGCCACTACGAAAGTGAAGCGCACACCAAAGAACTCCTGGTGGATGTTTTAATGAAAAAATTTCCTACTTTTGCGATCAATTTTTCAAAAACCGTCACGAATCCAATAAGCTACATATAACTAATGGAAAATCAATCAGTTGCACAGAAGCTCGAGGCTCTCGTAAAGCTTCAGTCCATTGACACGAAATTAGACGAGCTGAAGAAGCTCAGGGGTGACCTCCCCGACGAGGTCCAGGATTTGGAAGACGAAATTGAAGGCTACCGGACCCGACAGAACAAGTACGAAGCAGGTCAGAAGGAGTTTGAAGATGGAATTAAGAGAAATAAGGAGGCGATAAAGGAAGCGGAGAAGTTGATCAAGAAATACTCGGAACAACAGAAAAACGTTAGAAACAACCGCGAATTCGACGCAATCACAAAAGAAATCGAACTTCAGGAACTTGAGATCCAGATCTGCGAGAAGAAGATCAAGGAAAGCAAAGAAAGCATCCAGGAGAAGAAAGAAGAGATTGAAAAAACTGAAGTATTTGTAAAAGAGCGTGGAGACCACCTCGAGAACAAGAAAAAAGAGCTTGACGGCATCCTGGCCGAAAGTCACGAAGAAGAGAAGCGGCTTCTCACCGAACGCGAAAAAGCTGCCAAAAAGATTGAAGACAAATTGCTTAAGTATTACGAGAGACTTCGCGGAAGCTTGAGCAATGGTCTTGCCGTCGTACGCGTGGTTCGCGGCGCCGCAGAAGGTTGTAACATCGTGATTCCTCCTCAAAAGATCGCCGAGATCCGCGAGAAGAAGAAGATCGTGATCGACGAGCACTCTGGCCGCATCCTGGCAGATGTTGACATGGACTCACTCGATGAAGGAGACAAGCCCAAAACGGCAAAGGTGGCTGTTCCTGTGCCTGCTCGTAGAAAGAAAGCAGAGTAATCTGATGAGGATATTTATTCGAAAGGCGGGCTTCACAGTCTGCCTTTTTTTATGCTTGACGACTGTCGGCCGGGCCTTTCCCACCCACGATAGCAGCGAAGAACAGTGGTCGTTCAGTGATCTCTCGCTGCGCGCCTACAGCATGGTCTTCAACCTGGACTTTGCGGGTGTTCATAAGCTCATCCCGGAGCCGACGACTTCCGACGAAGTGTACGTGGTTTCATTGGCTGAGTGCGTCGAACTCCTGCTGGGAGAAGATGGTGAGAAATACACGGAGTACGAGGATCGGTTCGAACAGAGACGTGAGCGGAAAACGAAATCGGGATCCCCATCCGATATCTTTCTTCAGGCGGAGATGTCTGTTCAATGGGCCTTTGTGCATTTCAAGTTTGGCCATGAATTTGACGCTGCCCTGAACCTGCGTGATGCCTACACGATTACCTCCCAGGCACGCAAACGCTACCCCAAATACCACGCACTCCAAAAGACAGGGGCCCTCCTGGAAGTTATTGTCGGCTCTGTTCCCGAGAAGTACAACTGGGTACTATCTCTTCTGGGCATTGAAGGTTCAGTGGACACCGGCCTGGATTTGTTCCAGACCCTTCACACATCATCCACTCCTCTGAAACGGGAGTCCGACTTACTCCATGCGATGGTTCGCTGCTACGTGTTGCAGCAAACAAGCGAGGCCGCGACGCTGTTCGACCAGGTGTTGCATGAACAACAATCCCCGCTGGCCAGTTTTCTGGCAGCCGCTGTTGCCATCAAGAACGCCGAAACAGACAAGGCGTTGCAAATGCTCCAATCCCTCGATACACTGAAAACCTTTCAAGTGGATTATGCCAGCTATCTTCTCGGAGAAGTATACCTCTGCAAAGCCGAATACCTGAATTCCATCACTTCTTATCGCAAGTTCCTGAATCACTACAAAGGCCAGAACAATATCAAGGACGCGACTTATAAGATCGGCCTGTGTTACTGGTTGAACGGGAATTTAAATGATGCCGGGGAATCATTCCGGTCAGCGCGTACCGTCGGGCGGGAAGTTACCGAAGCAGACAAATACGCCGCGCGTAGCCTGGCAGAAGAAGAACTCCCTCATCCCATGCTTGCGCAGGTCCGGTACTTCACGGACGGTGGCTATTACAGCGAAGCGCAACGCACGCTGGATAACATGGTCATGACTGACCTGAAAACAAAACGGGATGAGATCGAGTATTACTATCGAAAAGCCCGGCTTGACCACAAGACCTACAAGCTCGATCCGGCGAAAACATTTTATCAAAAAGTCATTGACCTCAACGGAAGTGCCAACTGGTACTATGCCCCGAATGCGTGTCTGCAAATGGGCTACATCCTGGCTTACGAAAAGAATGATGAACAGGCAGAAGAGTACTTTGAAATGGCTCTCTCCTACAAGAAGCATGAGTACAAGAACAGTATCGATACCAAAGCGCGGTCGGCACTTGCTCAGCTTAAGCGCAGATGAGTGGTATCGTTGTAACTTTCCACAGTAAAGAAGGAACCGTTGTGATGGAGCAGATAGAGGCACAGGTTCTGGTGCTCAAAGGTATCCATGCAACGGAGCGGGTACTTGAGCAAGGTGCACAACAGGATCCGTATGGCACGACCATGCATGCAAACGAGCACGGTGCGTTCGTCGGGCCGCGACATGATGAGATCAATCGCCGGCTGCATTCTCCTCACCACGTCGTCAGGACTTTCACCTTGCTCAATGCGAAGTGACGTGTCACCTTCCTGCCACTGCTTCAACATATAATGGTAGTAGGCATCCTCGTCGGGGGTTATGCGAAATCCCTCCTTCGTTCCCCAGCTTATTTCATTCAGGCCGGATAGCGCTTCAACAGGCAGGCCGCCGTCGATAAAGGACTGTACAGACTGCCTGGTTCGCTTCAACGCCGAGGTATAGACTTTGTCGAAGGGAACGTGCTTGTAGGCCTCGTAGAATGCCCTGGCCTGTTCTCGCCCACGCGCATTCAGGTCGCTGTCCACTCCACTTCCCTGCACGATGTTCTGGAGGTTAAAATCCGTCTGGCCGTGGCGTATGACGTAAATTTTTTTGCTGGTCAATTTTGCGCTAATTTTGGCCGCAAAAATATGAAAATAGTTCAGTCAGTGTGTTTCCTGGCAACTCATGGGAATCTTTAATAACACCGCCACCGTTGCCGATCTGAATGCGCTGTCGGAAAACACGATCGCGCGACAGTTGGGCATCGTCTTCACCCTTATCGGCGATGACCGTATCGAGGCGACCATGCCGGTGGATCACCGCACCCATCAACCGATGGGCATGCTTCACGGCGGGGCGTCCGTAGCGCTTGCCGAGACGCTCGGAAGCGTGGCCGCGATGTTATGCATTGACGCGAAAAAACAATTTCCCGTAGGACTTGAAATCAACGCGAATCACATTCGCAGCGTTACGCAAGGTCTCGTAAAAGGTGTGACACGCCCCATTCACATCGGAAAGAAGACACAGGTTTGGGACATTCGCATATCGACCGAGGCTGATGAACTGGTGTGCATCAGCAGAATAACCATAGCGATACTGGACAAGAAGGTTTAGCAGTGCAGCAAGAAAAGGTATCTTCATCGACAATTTTCAATATCGCGGAAGGCAAATGTTTGTCCTTTCTGATTCAATGGGCTTTTGACAATCAGTACGCCGTCGCCGTCTGGCGCCTGCCATTCGCGCACAATCATCACGTGGTCTTAAGCAGGCGGGAGACTTTGCTACCGTCAGATGCCTCACTGGAGGACCTGCCAAAGGGTTTTGTGTATGCCCCCTTCGATTCATCCAGGGATCGCTTGTTCCTGAAGGCAGACCTGGCGTTTACTTTCTCGAGTGGCGTGCTCGTGCCTCCGCAAGATCAACTGGAGGGCACGTCGGTGACCTGGCTTTCGGGTCAGTCGATGGATGATTTAACGCAAAAGCCGTCGTATTATACTACCCCCGATCAACCGGTCAGCACCAGTCGCGAGTCATTTGTAAGGCTGGTCGAACGGTCCATCAGTGAGGTTGCCAACGGTACCTTCGAAAAGGTGGTCCCTTCGCGTGCCGAGGTGGTAGCGCTGGATCCATCGTTTGATGTCGTTCCCGCGTTCTATGCGCTTTGTGCCCAAAATCCCAATGCGCTCGTCTCCTTTGTAAGCTCTCCCACTATTGGATCCTGGATCGGCGCGACACCGGAGATTCTGGTTACAGTGGAGAATCGCCGGATATTCAAGACGGTGGCGCTGGCAGGAACCCAGCCTAATCGCGGTCAACTCCTGAAGGATGTCGCCTGGACCCAAAAGGATATTGAGGAACAAGCCTTGGTTGAAAGGTACATTATCAGTTGTTTTAAGAAGATACGCCTGCGCGAATACGACGAACAAGGACCGCGAACAGTCGTAGCGGGGAATTTGTTGCATCTCAAGTCGGAGTTCAAGGTGGACATGCAGGAAACAAACTTTCCGCAACTGGGTACCGTCATGTTAAGCTTGCTTCACCCGACCGCAGCGGTGTGTGGAACGCCCCTGCAGGCGGCACGGCACTTTCTCGCCTTGCACGAAGGTTATGATCGCCAATACTATTCGGGATACCTCGGTCCGGTGAACTTTTCCGAAGGCATTCACATCTTTGTCAATTTGCGTTGTGCGCAGTTGATGAATCGCGAAGGCATTTTATACGCGGGCGCCGGTGTGACTATCGATTCTGTGCCGACGGAAGAACTGGAAGAGACCGATATCAAATTCAATACTCTCCGAAACATCATTACCGCACCCCGGCAGAGTCTTCTGCAGCCATGATAAACAGACTGCAGCCCATCTACGACATCGCCGCGCTGTGTGCCGCAAGGCAGGTAAGACAAGTGATCCTATGCCCAGGCTCACGTAATGCGCCCCTTATCCTGGCCTTTTCCCGGCACCCCGATATTGTTTCCCGGTCCGTTAGCGACGAACGAAGTGCCGCCTTCATTGCGCTGGGAATTTCCCAACAGCTCGACGTACCCGCCGTAGTCGTGAGCACTTCCGGAAGCGCGGCCTACAACTTCGCTCCCGCTGTGGCAGAAGCCTACTTCGCGCACACGCCGTTGCTCGTGTTAACAGCCGATCGCCCCACGGAATGGGTGGGACAGCAGGATGGGCAAACGATCTTTCAGCAGGGCATTTTCGGGCATCATGTTAAGGGCTGTTACCAACTGCCGCAGGAATACGAACATCCCGACAACGCCTGGGCAATCAACCGGATGGTGAACGAGGCCATCAACCTCGCACAACAACATCCGAAAGGCCCTGTACACCTCAACATCCCTTTGCGTGAACCCCTCTATCCGGGCGACGGCGCCACGGTCTACAGTCGTGATATACGGGTGATGGCCGATATTTTCCCCAGCCATGACGTTGACTCGGAAACGGCGTCGCATATTGTTACGGAATGGTCTCCAGGAAACAGGGTGCTCGTGGTGGCGGGACAGCATGGAGCCGACAGCGCCCTTCGCAGTGCCGTACAAGATTCAACACGACGGTTGCACTTGCCAATCATCGGCGATGCCCTAACCAACCTACATGGCATCGGTGAGGCTATACGCAGCGCAGACCTCTTTCTGGGCGGGGCACCGACGCCTGCCCTGGAACAACTTCGCCCCGAACTGTTGATCACCTTTGGCGGGAGTGTGATCTCCAAGCACCTGAAGGGATTTCTGCGCACCCACAAACCCAGACAACATTGGCATATTCAGCCGGCGGGAGAAGTGGCCGACACCTTCAAATCGATTACCACGATATTTCGGATTGATCCACAGGTATTTTTCCGGTATTTGACCGTGATGCCGTTGCCGCGCTCGTACAACGCGGTGCATCAAACGACTTATCAGCAGTATTGGGCGAAGGAAGAGCACCGCGCCAGTCTTTCGCTGAACGGGTTCTACCCCCAGCAGACACTCGGCGAAGCGGAAGTGGTCATGAACGTACTGCGCAACCTTCCGCCCGCTTGCAACGTGCATCTCGCCAACAGCATGAGTGTGCGATACGCTACGCAGGCCGGACTCCTGTCGTCACAGGAACATGTTCGCGTATATGCCAACCGTGGTACCAGTGGCATCGACGGATGCAGCAGCACGGCGGTCGGCCATGCGTTATCCTCCGCCGTTCCCAATGTGCTCATCACCGGAGACGTCGCGTTCTTCTACGACCGCAATGCGTTTTGGCACAATTACCCGATTCCCAATCTCCGCATTGTTCTGTTGAATAATCATGGCGGCGGCATCTTCCGGATGATCGACGGTCCTGGCGATGCCCAGGAGATCGACGAATTTCTCGTCACACGGCAACCCCTGACCGGCAAGAAACTTTGTGAAGAATTCGGGTTCGAATACAACCTCCTCGACACCCGTCGCAAGATGGCCTACGCCATCGCTGATTTGCTGGAGCCGTCCGATCGCCCCAAGCTACTCGAACTCAACACAACAGTTGACCTCAATAAGAACATTCTGCTTTCTCTAAAACGAACTATCAAAGACAGCTATGAGCACTAGACTTCCCTGGCAACCGGTCAAGACATACAGCGATATACTCTTTCACAAATTTGAAGGTATTGCCCGGATCAGCATCAATCGTCCGCAGGTTCACAACGCATTTACTCCGGTCACCGTGAGCGAAATGATCGATGCCATGAATTACTGCCGCGAAGACGCCGACATCCGGGTGATCATTCTGACCGGAGAAGGCGGCAAGGCTTTCTGCAGCGGCGGTGATCAAAGTGTTCGGGGACATGGCGGCTACGTGGGACCCGACGCAACGCCCAGGCTAAACGTTCTCGAACTGCAAAAGATTATCCGATCCATCCCCAAGCCGGTTATCGCAGCGGTCGCGGGCTGGGCCATTGGTGGTGGGCACGTGTTGCATGTGGTCTGCGACCTGACGATTGCGGCCGAGAATGCACGCTTCGGACAAACCGGTCCGAAGGTTGGAAGCTTCGACGGCGGCTTTGGTGCGTCGTATCTGGCCCGCGTCGTCGGACAAAAGAAAGCGCGCGAGATCTGGTTCCTGTGCGATCAGTACGATGCGCAGGAAGCCCTGGCGATGGGATTGGTGAACAAAGTGGTTCCGCTCGAAATGCTGGAGGCAACAGCCGTTGAATGGGCGCGTAAAATAATCGCCAAGAGCCCACTGGCTATCAGAATGCTAAAAAGTTCGTTTAACGCGGAGCTCGATGGGCAGGCCGGCATCCAGGAACTGGCGGGTAACGCTACCTTGCTGTATTATCTCAGCGAAGAAGCCAAAGAAGGTAAGAACGCCTTTCTCGAAAAGCGCGATCCCGATTGGTCAAAATATCCCAAGTTCCCCTGAACTTAGCGCCTCGCGTTCTATCTTACAGTCGTTAACCGCTGCCGGACATGAAACACGATATGAACATCGAGCGCAGGGAAATTTATCGGGCCATCGCCGCATGCTGCGAAGGGCTGAGTGCAAATGAAACTTTTGTACTGGCTCGTTTTGGCAAAGATCTTCAGTCACTGGGCTGATTCATGGATTCGTATCCCTATAAAAGCATTGTTTGCAACGGTCGTCCCGTATCGATCGACGATATCATCAACCGGAAGGCTCCGGCCACGACGGCATTTGAAGAAGCCCTCTTCGGATTCATGCGGCAGTGGCTCAGCGACGTGGACGAGTTCCTATTGACTACCAGCGGATCGACGGGCACTCCCAAGAGCATTGTTGTTACCCGTGGGCAAATGATCGCGAGTGCGCAGCTTACGTCGAAAGCACTGCATTTGAAGCAAGGGCAAACCGCTTTGATTTGTCTGAACCCTGAATACATCGCCGGTAAAATGATGATTGTTAGAAGCCTCGTGACAGGCTTAACAATTATCGCCGTGAATCCAGCTTCGAATCCTTTGAGGCAGGTGGCACAGCACGTAGACTTCGCCGCCATGGTGCCCCTGCAGGTGCACGAGTTACTGCACGCCGGGAGCCGCGACGCTTTCCAACAATTGAGTACCGTGATTATTGGTGGCGGCGCAATCGATGCACAAGATCTCACGCTGCTTCAGGACCTTCCGTGTCGATTCTATGCCACCTACGGAATGACCGAAACCGTGTCGCACGTTGCGCTTCGCCAGCTCAATGGAGACGGTGCTTCGGAGTATTATCTCGCCCTGCCCGGAATCAACTTTTCACTGGATGCGCGGGGCTGCCTGATCATACATTGGCCCGATCTGGGTGACGCAATAGTGACGAACGACCTGGTTCAACTGGAGGATGACGGGCGGTTCATCTGGCTCGGGCGCTGGGACAACCTGATCAATTCGGGCGGAATAAAAATAATTCCTGAAAAACTCGAGGCGACGATTGCCAACGTGCTCAGGAACGCGGGCCATCACGCGCGTTTCTTCGTTTCCAGCGTACCCGATGCACGCCTGGGAAGAAAGGTGGTTATGGTAATTGAAGGTGAATTTATAAGTCAGAATTACAGCAACCTGCGCGCAATTCTTAAATCATCGCTTCAAACTCATGAGACGCCGAAAGAGTATTTTTTCTGTATGCGTTTTAGTGAAACTCTCACCGGAAAGATCAATCGGATTGCTACACTTGAGTTAGCTGTTTCCGATCACCGTTCACCGGATTGAATCGTCCATTCACCGAGCGTGCCATAAAACCCAAATCCCTTAATTCAGGTTCAAAATTGCGGTTTATAGCACAAATGAAGTATTCTCTCATCTTTTTTTCAAAAATGGTGGTTACATCCCTACCGATAATTTAATTAAATTTGGCTGTCTATTTGATTGTTGGCTTTGAAGATCCATTCTGTTGTAGTCACAGATCTTTCAAGCGCGTTTTTAGGAGTTCATAACATGAATCATGAGGAGAGTATTGCTCATAGAAGACGACACCTTGCTATCATGGCTTCTGGAGAAGATCCTGAAGGCTAACTATGACGTAACGGTTATGACTGACGGCCTGCAAGCCTGGTCGTGGCTGACTTCCTCCAATCAACTTCCCGATCTCATTGTGTCCGATTTAAAGATGCCTTCTCTCGGTGGCATCGAACTGCTACAATATATCAGTGAACACGAAATACTGCGTGGTATACCGGTAATCATTCATTCCGGTTATGAGGATGCCAGCAGAAAGAAACAATGTATGGATCTTGGCGCCTGGGCATATCTTGTAAAACCGTTCGAGCCCGAATTCCTGGTAACGGAAGTTCGTCGCGCCATTGAAGCGCGTCACCTTGCCATCGCCAACAAGGTCGGCCAATAAACCACTCGTTTGCCTGTGTTAGCTATCCGGGGTATACCTCCGGTCAATTCATCATGGAGCATGGCGCCAACGTTTGGTATATACGCCATCTCCCGGCTCCCGTCATCTAGCGTTCCTGTGTCTCGGTTGTCAGTTTATCGATAAACTGCACGTATCCCTCTACATCCTTCAGTTCTACCCCAACCATTGCTTCGAGTTCGATGCGCTGTTGATTGAATGCTGACCGCGCCTGAATGATTTCCTCCTCCTTGAGGTAATAGGCTTGTGAAGTAGACCGGTAAGCCTCCAGTGTCACCTCTCCTGCCTTGAACTTCTTCTCTGTACTTTGGAACATCAGGAAGTAGTCCTCCTGAATTCTTTCGCGCAGCTTAACAATCTTGAATTTTTCTTTCAGTCGCTCGATGGCCAGCAAAACGTCCTGCCGTACCTGCAGCTTGGTGGCATTTACGTTGTACTCGCTCATCAACACCTCGTCGTTAGCGGCCCTGGCACTCAACGGCGTCTGCACGAAAGTTCCCAACGGAAGCCGGATGCCCACATTGTATTGCGGATAGATAGCCCGTGCCACCACATCAACGTCCTCCTTCCCGGTGAACTCATTGTAGTTTCCCTGCAGAAAGATATCGTTCAGCCAAGACCACCGCGCCTTAGAACGGAGTGTTTGAGCTTGCTCCACCTTTTGCGTCACCACCTTGTTATTAGGGTGATTTCGCCACGCCATCTGAACAAGCTTTTCTTCGAACGAAATGGCCGTGACCTGCTCCGTCACGATGATCTTGTTATAATCGATACTTTGCGCGACAAGCGAAGCGGGTGCCAGAGCGGCGAAAAGTAAAAGTGTTTTTCTCATAAGGGTTGGGATTTTTTTGCTCGAGTTCAATTCGGACTCTCAATCGGACCTGAACAAGGCAGCGCCCCGGTATTCGGGTTCATCCTTATTCAATCAGGTTGAAAAAATAACAATTTCCGGATAAACAATGAACAGTAGGCGCGATGGGACTGACGCCGGGCAAAAAAATAGGGGCTTGAGGATGGTGTTCGGACGCAGCAGCGCTTTTTGATTTATTTTGCCAGCATGGAAAGGATAGAAATTCTGGACGCATCGGGCGGAGAAGAACGCATTATTCGGGACCTCGCATGGGCTACCTGGTGGACGGCCTACCGCGATATCATCAGCGACGAGCAAATCCACTATATGCTGGAGACCATTTACAGTGAGGAGATCCTGCGGCGCCAGATTGCTGAAGGTGATCAGCAATTCATCATACTGCGCGTTGCGGGCCAACCCAGCGGTTTTGCCGCCTATTCCGCACGCGCCAACGATCCCTCCATTTACAAGCTTCACAAGTTGTATGTGATTCCCGGTTGCCACGGAAAGGGCTTCGGGCGCCGACTGCTGAACGAAGTGACATCCAGACTTCGGGCGCGGCAGGTTAAAGCCCTGGAGCTCAACGTAAATCGTCAAAACCCGGCGCTGAAATTTTATGAAAGCTGTGGATTCGTCGTCATCAGGCAGGAGGACATCCCCATCGGGCCGTATTGGATGAACGACTATGTGATGCGGCTATCCCTCGACACCCAACCTATTGCATAAGACCCTTCAGGGATGCAAATTGCCAGTTGTTACTTAATTATCCATCTTATTGTGCTCTGGTATAGAGGAATTGGTTTAACGGAGATTGCCTTTTTCGCAGGATTTATCCTGTTGTACGCATTGTATCTGATCCGCGTAATACGCATCGCCCGAACACTGCGAACCCCGTACAGCAACGTGTTCGCCAAACTCCTGTTCCGCACGCTCTACTTCGGGCTGTTCATTATTGCGGTGCTGGGCCCTTCTTTCGGTGGTTCGAAGAAGGAAGTAAAGTCCATGGGTAAAGACATCGTGATTTGCGTTGACCTCAGCAAATCGATGGATGCGTTCGACATTCAGCCATCACGCCTGGAAAAGGTCAAGTTTGAATTGAAAAAGGTGGTTTCGGCCTTCAACTCTGACCGGATTGGCATCGTGATCTTCTCGTCGGAGGCATTTATGCAGTGCCCGCTCACCTACGATCAAAATGCTCTCAATTTGTTTATAGAAACGATGAATACAGGCCTGGTGCCGGCCTCAGGCACTGATTTTGCTCCCCCTCTGAAACTGGCGCTCCAAAAGCTCGAGGAAGACGACAAGTCGGGCGGTGCCGAGCGTTCGAAGTCTAAAGTGATCATCCTGATCAGCGACGGCGAAGATTTTGGTGAAGAAACGAAGGAAGTAGCCAAGCAAATCGAAAAGGATGATATCAAGCTTTTTACGTTGGGTGTGGGTACCGAAAAGGGCGGAAATATCTACAATGGCAATGCGCTGAAGACGAATCGGCAGGGATTGATCGTTCTTACCAGGCTGAATGCGGACGCGCTCATTTCCCTGGCCAACAATACCGGCGGACAATACTTCGAGATTAATGAAACTAAAAACGACATTTCACGCATGATTAACACGATTGATAAGATCGAAGGCGAGATGCGTGATACGCGTTTCGTAGATGTAACGGCCAACAAGTATTTTTATTTCTTGCTGGCCGGAGCACTTTTGTTCTTGCTTGACATTTTGATCAATATACCAACCGTTAGAATATGAAATTCGCTGCAATCCTTTTGATAACTCTTGCCGCGATTGTTGATCCTGTTACGATAGGAAAGATCAATTCCCTGAAGCGCGAAGCACGGTCAGCCTACACGGCGGGCGATTACAAAACGGCGATAGCCAAGTATCGGTATTTGCTGGACACGCTTCACGCGGCCGAAGATGAGGTAATGCTCAATCTGGCCAACGCGTATTTCAATGCAAACGACACGACTCAGGCGATGGCCAGTTATCAGTCTGTCATGGGCAGTCCAAAGGCAGACATCCGATCGAAAGCACAGCAACAATTGGGTGTCATGAATCACCGCGCAGGTAAGCTGGAAGAAGCGCTGAACAACTTTAAACAGGCTATCAAGGCCGATCCCGGCAATCGCGACGCGCGGTTCAACTACGAAATGCTGAAGAAGAAACTCGAAGAAGAAAAGAAGAAGAAAGAACAAGAACAGCAGAACCGCGACAAGGAAAACAAGGAGAATCAGAAAAAGGACGATCAGCAAAAGGACCAGCAGCAAAAGCAGGATCAGAAGAAAAACGAAGAGCAGCAGAAGAAAGAACAGGAGCAGAAGGACCAACAGCAAAAAGATCAGCAGAAGAAGGATCAGGAAGAAAAGGAGAAGCAAAAGAAAGATCAACAGCAAAAAGCCGATGCTGAGAAGAAGGATCAGAAAGATTCTGAAGAGCAGCAACAGGAGAAGAACGACAAACAACCTCCTCCTGATTGGTCCAAAAAGCTGCAGGAAATGAAGATGACGGAAGAGAAAGCACGCATGATCCTGGAGGCCATGAAAAATCAGGAGAAGCAATATTTGCAACAGAATCAGCGCAAGGCAACCAAGCCACGCGACAAGGGCAAGCCAGATTGGTAAGAATATGAAAGACGTCGTAATTGTATCTGTCGCACGCACACCGATCGGAAGTTTTGGAGGGTCACTCGCTTCTCTGTCCGCAACACAACTCGCGGGGATCGCTTTCAAAGCAGCCGTAACGCGCGCAGGTATTGACAGTGCGCAGGTGGAAGAGTTGTTGGTCGGAAACGTGATTTCGTCGGGGCTGGGTCAGGCACCGGCCACACAGGTCGCTGCCGCTGCCGGACTGGGTTTTCAGATACCCTGCACCCTGATCAATAAAGTATGTGCGTCGGGCATGAAAGCTATGATGCAGGCAGCACAATCCATCATGCTAGGTTCTCAGGAGGTCATTGTTGCCGGTGGCATGGAGAGCATGAGCAACGTCCCTTATTACCTTATGAAGGCCCGCACAGGCTACCGATACGGGAACGGCGAACTGATTGATGGTCTGCAGCTCGACGGCCTCACGGACGTTTACAACCACTGCGCTATGGGCGTCTGTGCCGATAACACAGCTAAGGAGATGAACATAACGCGGGCCGATCAGGATGCGTACGCGATAGCCTCCTATCAGCGCGCAGCCAGCGCCTGGGCTTCGGGCAAATTTCAAGCGGAAGTCGTTCCTGTCGAAGTGACTGATCGCAAAGGGAAAGTGACCGTGATGCAGGAAGACGAAGAATACCGAAACGTTTCTTTTGAAAAGATCCCGGGTCTGAAGCCAGCCTTTGGGAAAGAAGGTACGGTAACCGCCGCCAATGCGTCAACGCTTAACGACGGTGCGGCTGCGACGGTGTTGATGAGCGCAGATCGTGCAAGGTCAATGGGCGTCACGCCCCTGGCCCGGATACGTGGATTCGCGGATGCAGCCCAGGACCCAATGTGGTTTACCACCACCCCGTCGTTAGCGATTCCCAAGGCGATGAAGGCTGCTGGTGTAACACCCAAAGATGTCAGCTATTACGAGATCAACGAGGCATTTTCGGCAGTGGCACTGGCCAATAACCAAAAACTCGGACTTGACGGGAACCGGGTAAACGTGAATGGTGGAGCCGTGGCACTGGGTCATCCGCTTGGCGCATCGGGATGTCGCATAGTCATCACGTTGCTCAATGTGCTCCGGCAGAACAACCAATCGATCGGCGTGGCCGGCATTTGCAATGGCGGGGGCGGTGCTTCAGCCATGGTAGTAGAATTGCTGTAAGCAGATGTATATGAAGCAGTGTCCTGGCAAAAGCATGGGGTCATTTGTCAATCGGCAATCGTCCTTTTTTTCATTTCTTTTAACCCGCGTGCGCAAATCATGCACTTCACATCGCTGTGCGGTCTGCCTTCTCTTCCCGCTATTCTGCCTGACCTTTGCAGCGCAGGCACAACACGAAACGCGCACCTACTACGACGGCAGTAAACAACACCTTCAGGAAGTCTATTTTACAGCGCCCGGCGATAACGAATCATTCGTTGGCCCTTACAAGCGCTATTATGAAAATGGCAACCTCATGATGGAAGGTCATTTTGAAGATGGTAGAAAATCGGGGTTGTTTAAAGAATATCACGACAACGGCAAGCTGGCGCGCTCGATCACTTTCGTTAATGGAATGCGGCACGGGGTTGTAGAGGTATACGACGAGGATGGCGTGCCTTACCAAAAGGCCTACTATCAGAACGATATCTTATCAGACAGTATTCAGATCTATTTCGACAACGGTAACGTTAAGCGCGAGAGCTATTTCGTGAAGGGAAAGCCCGATGGACTAGTTAAGGAATACTATCCCAGCGGCACGCTCAAGAAAGAAATGGCTTATGCCAATGGAAAGCCGAATGGCGTCACGCGGAGCTACTACAGCAATGGCAAAGTAGAAACAGAGGCCAACAGCAAGGACGGCATACTCACCGGATTCTATAAGACCTACTACGACAACGGGCAGCTGGAGACGGTATCAACGATTGATGAAGGCACCAAAAATGGGCAATTCAAATCGTATGATCACGAAGGTCACCTGATTACCGAAGGAGGCTTTCTGCAGGGTAAGCTCAACGGTCCTAATACCGGTTACTTTCCTACTGGCGCCGTGATGCATAAATATCAATACGCGGAGGGAAAGAAGGTCGGCACTAACCTGAACTACTATGCTTCCGGGCAGATCAAGTCAAAAGAAGTTGTGGGCAGCAATGGCATCGACGCCAGCGTCACGGACTATACCGAGCAGGGCGTCGTACAAGCCGAAAAAAAACTGCGCCATGGCGCGCCGAACGGAACATCAGTCACCTACGACGAAAGTGGCAAGATCGTGCGCCAGCGTCACTCCCATCTGGCTGGCAAGCTTGAAGGTGTACAATACACCTACGATGCTGCCGGCAAAGTGCAGAAGGAAGAAACCTACAAGGCCAATCTGCTTACGGGTACCACCAAAATCTTCTATTCCAGTGGGGCCGTACAAACCGTAACGACCTTCAAAACCGGCCGCCGGAATGGTCCGTACGTGGCCTATTATGAGAACGGCAAGGTGAGCGAACAGGGTACCTACGTTGGCGACAAGAAACATGGTGAGTGGAAGACTTATGGGCAGGATGGCTCCGTTAGCCAGACAACCCTGTACAAGGCCGGTGAGGCCGTAAAACAATAGCCCAAACCCCAGAAAAAGTTTTGCGTTCGCCCCTTTCCCTTTATCTTACGACCTGATTTTGACGCATGGAAGCCATCAAGGAAACGCACTTCAAATTCCCCGGTCAGACAGGGTTCTACAGCGGAAAGGTGCGCGATGTTTACTATTTCGGCGATGTCATGGCCATGGTTGCCACCGATCGGATTTCGGCCTTCGATGTGATCCTTCCTCGGGCCATTCCGGATAAGGGGCGTGTACTCAACCAGATTGCTGCTTTCAACCTGCAGGCGACGAAAGATCTTGTGCCCAACTGGGTAATCTCTACGCCCGATCAGAATGTCACCATTGGATTCAAATGTGAGCCATTCAGGGTAGAAATGGTGATTCGCGGTTACCTGGCAGGTCATGCTGCGCGCGAATACCGCGCTGGCAGGCGGCTGCTTTGTGGTGTACCGCTTCCTGAAGGATTGCGAGAAAACGACAAACTTCCCGGGCCCATTATCACCCCTACGACCAAGGCGCACGTGGGTCACGACGAAGACATTTCCAGGGAAGATATCCTGAAGCGTGGCATTGTATCGACCGAAGACTATGCCGTCCTGGAGGACTATACACACAAGCTCTTCCAACGCGGCACAGAACTGGCGGCATCGAGAGGGCTTATCCTGGTTGATACGAAGTACGAATTCGGGAAGCACAATGGAAAGATTTACCTTATCGACGAGGTCCATACGCCCGATTCATCGCGATACTTTTACACGGAGGGTTATTCGCAACGTCAGGATGCCGGGGAGACGCAGAAACAGCTCAGCAAAGAGTTTGTCCGTCAGTGGTTGATTGAAAATGGCTTTCAGGGCAAGGATGGGCAGCAGGTCCCGGCCATGACTGATGAAGTGGTAGCCAACATTTCGAATCGATACAAAGAACTCTATCAACAGGTCCGCGGTGAAAATCTGCCAATGGTGGACTATCAGCAGATCAGCCAAAGAATTGAGCAAAAAATCATAGATTCCATAAATTCCGCTAACTTAGAAACCAAGATAAACTGAGGATATGAAGTATACGATCGATAAGCAGGAGAAATACAGCTTGCTGCGTTTGCACGAGGAGAAGTTGGATTCCAGTGTTGCTCCTGGTCTCAAGTCAGAACTGATCACGCTGCACGCCGAAGGGGTGAAAAACATCGTCCTTGACCTGGCAGAAGTGAAGTATACGGATTCCTCCGGCCTCAGTGCCTTGCTCGTTGGAAACAGAATCGTTCAGGAAGAAGGGGGTATTTTCATCCTCACTACCCTCTCCGATCATACCATGAAGCTGATCAAGATTTCTCAACTTGACAGTGTATTGAATATTGTGCCCAAGGTAGAAGAGGCCATCGACGCGGTGTTTATGCATGAGATTGAGAAAGACCTCAAGAATACTGACCGGAATTAGGACGTGTCACATTATCTGGGTTGAGTTTTAAAATTACCATCCTGGGCTCCAGCGGTGCGCTTCCAGCATATGGGCGGCATCCTTCGGCCCAACTGGTGGAGATTCAGAGTCGCTCTTTTCTGGTCGACTGCGGCGAGGCAACGCAGATGCAGCTCATGAAGGTTCAGGCGAACTTTCACCGTATTAATCACATCTTTATTAGTCACCTTCATGGCGATCATTATCTCGGATTGATGGGATTGATCTTCACGATGCACCTGCAGAAGCGCACCAACGATCTTCACGTATACGGGCATCGTGGCCTCGACGAAATCATCACTACGCAGCTGCGGTATTCGCGGTCCGCTCCGTCCTTCAAGATTAATTTCCACCGGCTTCGAAAAGGACAGCGCGAAATTATCTTCGAAGACGATGCCCTTGTTGTTGAAACCATTCCCCTCTCCCACAAGATCCGTTGCTCAGGATTTTTCTTTCGCGAGAAAGTGAAGCCCCGGCGTATCGACAAGACGCGCCTACCCGAAGGGTTGCAAATTCAACAGATCGCCGGGCTAAAGACAGGTGCCGATGTGGTTGACGAAACGGGCAAGGTGCTGTATCGCAATGTCGACCTCACGTTTGATCCCCGACGGTC
>Ga0193752_1000123_pt1 | contig 103111 bp, 87 predicted proteins | sample H1c1metaG_FD_144924 | JGI IMG/M metagenome (GOLD analysis project Ga0193752, IMG submission 144924) | Soil microbial communities from a riparian zone of the East river system, Colorado, United States - H1c1 | ecosystem: Environmental > Terrestrial > Soil > Riparian zone | place: USA: East... | reverse complement strand
GTTCCTCTGCTTCGTCCTGCATGGCAGGTTCCTCAACATCGGAAATCATGATGGGCTGAGTTTCTTGTACATGTTGCTCGTCCTCCGCCGCTTGATGGGATTTAACTACCAAATGCATTTCAATTACAGGTTCGTCTTCCTGTTGATCTTCCTGCTCAGGTAGTAGCTCATCAGTCGAATTGGATTCTGATCTCGGCTTCTCCTCCACATAAATTTGTGCAGGTTTGGCCAAATACCCTCCAGACGAAGGAGGGGTGCTAGCATCTTTATTAACTACAATATTTTCTTTTTGAACTTTTGCTGGTTTCTCAACGGGAGGAGGACTTTGTGGAATATCAAATTCAATTACAGGAACCTGATCCGTGGCCGAAGATATTTCAAAAAACACAGGCGCTTCGTTCAATTTATCCCCAGTATTTTTACTTGGTAATTCCACGATAGGCAGTTCTGTTGTAGTTTCTATCAAAGTTGGCATCATTTCATTTTCAACCGGTTGCATGGCCATCGGTTCAGTGATCTCAGCTATTTGTTCGGCTTCATCTTTCTCATCAAACTGTAAAACAGGTTGCTGTGTTTGTTTTGCAACGGGGATAACTTCCTTCACAGGCATTTCCAAAGTCATCACAATTTTTTCATCTTTCTGCTCAACTTTCGTTTCGGTCTTTTTCTCGAAGGGATCTTTATGATCGAAACCGGTTGCTATTAATGTGATGCCGATCTTTCCGCCCAGGCTATTATCATAACCTAAACCAAGGATCACATCGGTACCATCTCCTGCCTGGCTCAATAAATAATTCTGAATGATCTCTACTTCATCCATGGTAAATTCATGCTCACCTTCAGATGAATTGATATTGATCAATATCCACTTAGCGCCTTTAATATCATTATCATTCAGCAACGGTGAGTTGATGGCATTTTCAATCGCCAGCTGTGCCCTGTTCTCTCCTTCTTCAGCAGCGCTTCCTAAAATGGCAACACCTCCGTTGATCATTACGGTACATACATCCGCAAAATCCACGTTGATCTGTCCGGTGCTGTTAATAACATCGGTGATACATTTTGCTGCAGTCGCCAAAACATTATCAGCTTTTGCAAATGCTTCCTTCATTTTTAAATTACCAAACTGGTGGCGTAGTTTATCATTGCTGATCACGAGTAAAGTGTCAACATGATTCTTCAGCAGCATCACGCCTTCTTCTGCCTGCGCAATTCTTTTCTTGCCTTCGTAAGCAAATGGCGTGGTAACAATACCAACAGTAAGGATGCCCAGGTCCTTACAAATTTTTGCAAGTATTGGTGCACCACCGGTACCGGTTCCGCCGCCCATGCCGGCAGTAATGAATGCCATCTTGGTATTCACTTCCAGTATCCGTTTTATTTCTTCCAGGCTTTCTTCTGTTGCCTGACGGCCAATTGCGGGATTAGCACCGGCTCCAAGTCCCTGTGTTAAGTGTGGCCCTAACTGAATTTTATTAGGCACTTTGCTTTGTGCAATGGCCTGTGCATCTGTATTGCAGATGATAAAATTCACACCTTCGATATTTTGCGAAAACATGTGGTTTACCGCATTGCTTCCGCCGCCGCCCACACCAATTACCTTGATGATGGAGGACTGATCTTTAGGCAAATCAAAATGTATCATAGTTTTTTTTTAGTAACGCCGGCATTTTACAACGCTGCGTTTATTAGTTAATGGGTTAGTACTTATTTAAAAAGTTATAAGTTATGGGTTATAAGTTATGAGTGGATTATACCCGAAAGCTTCACTCATAATTCATAACTCATCATTCATAACTACAATTTTGCATCTTCCTCTTCCTTAAACAAGTCGATCAATCCGTTCTTAAATCCATCCATAAAATTCTTCAACGATTTACGTTGCTTAACTTTTACGGGAGCATTCTCATCAACAACATCCAGGATTTCATCAACCGGTTGCTGTTGTAGTGATCCCGGAACTTCCACTTTCCTGAACTGCTCTTCAAATTGTTTATTCTTGTTCTCGTAATCATTATAACCTTTCAGTATTAAACCAATACAGGTGCTGTACATAGGTTTGGCCAGTTCTTCAATATGGCCTCCGGCTAAGTGTTCATTAGGGTATCCTATTCTTGCGTTCAAACCAGTAACATATTCTGTTAATTGAATTAAGTGCTTCAATTGAGATCCGCCACCGGTCAGTATCACGCCACCGTTCAGCAAACGGGTATCTAAACCAACCTGCTTTAAGTGATAGGTTACAAAATCCATGATCTCACTCATACGTGCCTGGATGATGCTGGCAAGATTCTTAACAGAAATTTCTTTTGGCGCCATCCCACGTAAACCCGGTATGGTAATAAATGCATTTGCTTTTGCTTCATCGCTCAATGCACTGCCAAACTGAATTTTCATTTGCTCGGCCTGTGTTTTTAAAACACCCAAACCGTTCTTGATATCGTTGGTAATATTCTCACCACCAAAAGGAATTACAGCAGTATGTTTTAAAATGCCTTCATAAAAAACTGCGAGGTCAGTTGTGCCACCACCAATATCTACAATGGCAACACCGGCTTCCAGGTCCTGGTCGCACATAACAGCGGCTGCTGATGCCAATGGTTGCAGCACCAGGTCTTTTGTTATCAATCCTGCTTTGTCAACACTTCGATTGATATTACGGATCGCATTTTTATCCCCGGTGATGATATGAAAATTAGCACCCACTTTTACACCGCTATAACCAATAGGGTTTGGAATATTCTGAAAATTATCCACGGTAAATTCCTGCGGTATCACATCGATGATCTGGTCACCAGCCGGTATATAAGTACGATACTGATCAGCAACTAATCTATCGATCTCTTCCTGTCTTATCTCTTCTTCAATACTCTGCCTTACAATATCGCCACGTGTTTGCAGGCTTTTTATATGATGCCCCGCAATACCAACATACACTTCCCCGATCTCCAGGTTAGGGTTGGAATCGTAGCAGTTCTTTAAAGCCATTTCAATGGCTTTAATAGTTTGATCGATGTTCAACACCATACCGTGTTGTACACCATTACTGTTAGCACGGCCAAATCCAAGTATTTCCAGCTTGCCGTACTCATTTTTACGCCCGGCTATAGCAGCAATTTTTGTTGTGCCGATATCCAGGCCTACGATGATGGGTTGTTCCTGATTCATATTTGATTGTTTTGTGTTTGTACTTGTTGTTTGTTATTGAGTGTTTTAATAATCGTTTTTCTTTTGCATTACTGCTTTTGGTTTTGTTACCGGTTTCTTTGCTGTCGGCTTTTGCGCTGGTTTAGTAACTGGTTTTGTTTCAGGCTTCACCGGCGCAGGTTTGGTGTTAGTTGTTACAGGTGCTGTAGCTGTTGGCGGGATGATCGCATTTGCAGTTTCAGCAACTCCTCCTGATCCATCACTATCATCCCGCTGGATAGATTGCTGGATCATAGTGCTGTCTGTCGTGTTGCGGCTATTATCCTGCTGAATGTTTTGCCGTAACGAATCTTCTGCCTGTTGCTGCGACCTTTCTGCAATGAACTTCATGATCTGTAATGTTCTTAAAGAATCGGCTGCGATATCTTCTGCACCCTTTCTTTTTGCCACAACCTGGTTCTTGTATTGCACATTAATTACACTGTAACTGTTCCACCCCGCTTTTACCATGATCTCTTTATAAAAAAGTTTGAGCTTACTCAATTTTGCTTCCACGTCTGTTGCATCGCCAAATACGATCAGCTGGTTACCGATCTTCGGTATCATTTCAAATATTCTTTGTGGCGTTATGTCTACCTGCTCTATCATGGCCATGCTAAACGAATCTTTTTGCAATGCCAGGCTGATCGTCTTTATATCTCCCAATAAAATACTATCGGCCTTTGCCAGTACTTTTTTATCACTCGGAAAATTGGTGAACACCGGTAGCCTCGCCGAAAACTTTTCACTCAACGGTAAGATCGCCAGTTCATCGTCAATATAAAAAGTAGTACCGGTTGTGGTAAACACCCTTGCAATAGGCTCCCTTTCCTGTACCGTGATCCTTAGTATCTCATTATTATCAAAGAACAATTCAGCTGATTTTATCCAGACATTCTTTTCAAGTTCGGTTTCCAGTTTTTTTAAATTAAAAGAACCAATGGCTTTACCAATATAACCGGGCCCTTCCTGGGCAATGATGGTATTAATTATATCTTTCTTGTCAACAAAAAAATTGTTACTTACTCCATAAATATTTATTTCCGGTGTGCTTTGCCGGCTTGCTTTTAATGGCAGCAGCCAGTAAAAAAACCGTGGCTCCGCCCAGGGCAATCCAAAAAGATGCCAGCAGGATGTTTTTAAGACTGTATCGTTTGTTAAATTCCATTTTGTTTTAACCGCTGTCGGGGTTTACAACCTCCGACAGGGTTTTATCATCTTTATCCTTTTGTAATTATATTTTTAATTGGTTCAACCATTGTATCAATATCGCCGGCACCGGCTGTTATCAATAATTCAGTTTTATTATTCTTTATCCATTCCAATAATCCGGTTTTATCCAAAACCATTTTATTGTTGTTCTTCATTTTATTTAAGATCATTTCGCTATTCACACCTTCGACCGGTAATTCCCTTGCAGGATAAATTGGCAGCAAGATCAGTTCATCTGCCAGGTCAAGTGTTTCTGCAAATCCATCAGCCAGGTCTTTTGTACGGCTAAAAAGATGCGGCTGAAAAACAACCGTGCACTTTTTATCCGGGAATAACTCCTTTGCTCCATTTATCAGTGCCCTCAATTCTTCCGGGTGATGTGCATAATCATCTACCATCACCTGCTCTTCATTCTTCACTATATATTCAAACCTTCTTTTCACTCCCCTGAAATCTGCAACCGCTTCTCTTATTTTATCATTATCAATTTCCAGGTAATGCGCTACTGAAATGGCTGCGATCATATTTTCGATATTGTGCAGACCTCCCATATTCAAAACCACATCACGCAATTCCCAATACTGCATCAGCACATCAAACTGGTAACTGCCATTGATCATTTTTAAATTGGCAGCATACACACTTGCATTTTCATTGTGCAAATGAAAGGTCAGGTGTTCAGTTGCATTAAGATCATCGGTTCTTTTTAGTCCGTATTTGCTCAGCAACAATCCACCGGGTTTTATCCTGGCAGAAAAATCGATGAACGCCTGTTCCATATTCTCGGCCGTACCGTAAATATCCAGGTGATCGGGATCCATACTACTGATGATGGCAACATCCGGACTTAACCTCAAAAAACTCCTGTCGTACTCATCTGCTTCAACAACGCTTACATTTTTTTCATTGGCTCCCGACTGTGCCGGGATCTGCGACCAAAAGTTTGAATCATAGTTAACAGCAATGCCGCCTAAAAAAGCATTACAGCCATAACCACTGTGTCGCAGTATATGTGCAACCATGGTACTGGTGGTCGTTTTACCATGTGTACCGGCAATACATATATTGTAAGTACTGTTTGTTATGGCTCCCAACACTGCGCTGCGCTTTACCAGGTTGTAATTATTTTCTAAAAAATAATTCAACTCTTTGTGGTCTTTTGGAACTGCCGGTGTATACACTACCAGTTCAGCCGCTTTGTCAATGAACTCAATATTATCTTCATAATGAACTCCTATTCCTTCAGCCACCAGTTTCTTTGTTAAAACCGTTTCGGCCAGTGCACTCATTCCAATACCGCCGATGCCTAAAAAAAATACCCGCTTTATGTCCTTGATCTCCGTCATTAAATATTTTTCAAAATTTCTGTTGCAATAATTTCATCGGCGTTGGTTATAGCCAGTTTACTGATATTGCTTTTTAATTCCTGTTGTTTATTTTCATCTTTTGCCAGGGCAATGATCGAAGGAACCAATGATGTTAACGCCTCGCTGTCTTTTATCATGATCCCTGCATTTTTATTAACCAGGTTTTGTGCATTTACCGTTTGGTGATCTTCTGCTGCAAAAGGAAACGGAACAAAAATCACCGCCTTCTTCATCACACACAATTCTGCAATAGCCATGGCCCCACCCCGGCTGATCACCAGGTCTGCAGCCGCATAAGCAAATTCCATCTGGTTAATAAAATCACTCGCCCAAATATTGGTTTTACCTGCTGCCGCTTCTTTTCCTTTTGCGGCATAGGGTTTACCGGTTTGCCAGATCAGTTGCAGGTTATTCTCTGCAAACAGGTCCAGGTTTTTATCCAATGCCTCATTAATACTTTTTGCTCCAAGGCTTCCTCCAACCGATAACACTGTTTTTTTTACAGGATCCAATCCAAAGAATTTGATACCTTCTTCCCTGCTCACCGTACTTTTTGAAATACTTGTTCGTACAGGATTTCCTGAGACCAGTATTTTATTTGCAGGAAAGAATTTTTCCATTCCATCACTGGCAACGAAAATTTTATTTGCTTTTTGTCCCAACATAATGTTGACTTTGCCGGCAAAAGAATTGCTCTCATGAATGAAAAAAGGAATTTCTTTTGCCTGTGCAAAACGCAACACCGGGTAACTGGAGTAACCTCCAACTCCAATGACTGCTGTTGGCTTAAATGCTTTAAATATCTTTCTTACCTGTAAAAAACTTTTGATCATCTTGAACGGTAATCCAATATTTTTTATCAAAGAGCTTCTGTTAAATCCAGCTATATCCAATCCCTCGATCTTAAATCCCGCCTGCGGTATTTTTTCCATTTCCATTTTTCCTTTGGCACCCACAAATAAAATTTCTATTTGTGGGTGCCGTTTTAGAATGGCATTTGCAATTGCAATTGCCGGAAAAATATGTCCCCCCGTTCCTCCTCCTGCTATAATTATTCTGTGTTTTGCTTCCATGTTTTAATTATTCATTTACTTCTGCTTCAGGGATCTTACCCTCTCAGCCGCTTCTTTGGCAGGCAAAGCCGCACCTTCCAGCTGCTCCACATTTCTTGCTACACTTAAAATGATACCGATGGATAAACAGGTAAATAAAAAACTACTTCCTCCCATGCTCACCAATGGTAGCGTAACACCGGTATTTGGAAAAATATTTACATTAACGCCCATGTTGGCTATTGCCTGTATCACCAGCATAAAACTCAATGCCAGCGCCAGGAAAGCACCAAATGCATACGGACATTTTCTGTACAACCGTATACACCGATACAGGAACAACAAATAAATGAATACCATAAAAGCTCCTCCCAATAAACCATATTCTTCCAGTATGATCGCAAAAATGAAATCGCTGTAAGAGTGCGGTAAAAAATTCCTCGCCTGGCTGTTACCCGGACCTAGCCCAAGCCAGCTACCTTTTGCAATGGCAATTTTTGCCTGGTTGATCTGGAATAATTTTTCATTGGCATCTTCCTTACTACTGTACATGAATGTTTGTATGCGGCTGATCCAGGTATGCACTCGACCAACAGAAAATATAGCCGGAATATCTTTTGCACGGTGTTCGGTTTTATCATACGTACCTACTGCAACAGAAAATAAAATGATCACCGGGATTGATATGATACCAATCGTAAGCAAAATATGTTTTGTGCTTACCCTGCCGATAAACATGATCAAAATACTGGTGCCGCCGATAAGTAATGCGGTTGAAAGGTTTGCCGGCATGATGAACAAACAGGTAATTGCAACCGGGATTATAATCGGTAAAAAACCTTTTTTGAAATCTTTAATTACTGCCTGCTTACGGCTTAACTGCCTGCTCAAATACATGAACAATGATAACTTGGCAAGATCCGATGTTTGAAAAGTCATGTTGATGACGGGTAATTTTATCCATCGTGTTCCTGCATTTAATGTCTGGCCAAAAAACAATGTATAGATCAATAACAACACAGAAACAATAAATAAGGGCAATGCTATTCTTGAATAAATGGTATAATTAACCCGGTGTGCAAAATAGATGATCAGCACCCCCAGTATTATAAATCCGAATTGTTTGAATAAATAACTTTCGGTACTGCGGCTGTATTTATATGCCAGTGAACCGGTGCTGCTATATACAACCAGCAAACTCACCAGCGTAAGAATAACCACGATACCCCATATAACACGGTCTCCCTTGGTTTTGCTCACCAGGTTGCCACCCATGTTACTGATGTTGGGTGTAAAGAATGTCCTTATGTTTACTTGTTCGGCCATGTTGGCTTTAAGTGGTTTATTTTTTTGTTCCCGGCATTTTATCTTTGGTCATCATCGTTGTGTCACTCCCTTGTACTTTTCGTTTTCTATTCGGCAACCCAACTTCAAAATCACTCTCAACATTTGATCTTCTTTCAGGAGACGGCTTCGTCGTGCCTCCTCGCCATGACGTTATAATTCCTTCACCGCTTGTTTAAATTGATTTCCCCGATCTTCATAATTCTTAAACAGGTCAAAACTTGCGCAGGCGGGGCTTAACAAAACCACGTCTCCTTTGTTGGCAAAATGAAATGCCGACTGCACGGCATCTTTAGCATTTTCTGTATTTACCATCAGCGGCACTATATCACCAAATGCTTCATGAATTTTCCTGTTATCGGTTCCCATGCAAACAATGGCTTTTACTTTTTCCTTTACGAGATCGGTCAATAAAGAATAATCATTGCCTTTATCTACACCGCCTAAAATAAGTATCACCGGTTTTTCCATGCTTTCAAGGGCAAACCAGGTACTGTTTACATTGGTAGCTTTGCTATCGTTTATAAATTCTACATTCTTGATGGTTGACACAGTTTCCATCCGGTGCTCAAGGCTTTCAAAAGTCTGCAGGGCCTCTCTTATTTTTTCCTTTCGGATGTCAACTGCAGCTGCTGCCAGCCCTGCTGCCATACTATTGTATTGATTGTGTTTTCCCTTGATGGCGAAATCTTCAATACTCATCTGCATTTCTTCATTTTTCCATTTTAAGTGCATTTTTGCATTCAGCAAATAGGCACCTTGTGGCAGTTGTTTACTCATGGTAATGGGGGCTAGTGTTGATTTAATGGGATAATTGTTTATTGTTTTCACAGTTACTTCGTCATCCAGGTTATAAATAAAAACATCGTCTTGTTGTTGGTTCATTGCTACCCGGTACTTACTGCTGATATAGTTATCAAATTTATAATCGTACCTGTCTAAATGATCTTCTGTTATATTCGTCATCACCGCCACATCGGGCCTGAATGTTTTTATATCATCCAGTTGAAAAGAACTTATTTCGGCCACATATAATTGCTTAGGTTGTACGGCTACCTGTTTGGCAAAAGAAAAACCGATATTACCAACCATGGCACAATCGGCCCCGGCTGTTTTACAGATATGATAGGTTAATGCTGTGGTAGTTGTTTTGCCATTGCTGCCGGTAATAGCAATGATCTTACTATCGCCTTTATACCGGTATGCAAATTCAATTTCACTGATCACGTTGATCCCTTTTGCACGTACCTGCTTTACCAATTCATTCTTTTCAGGTATACCCGGGCTTTTCATCACTTCATCTGCATCTAAAATTCTTTCAGTTGAATGTGTGCCTTCTTCAAACTCAATTTTATTCAACTGCAACTCCATCCTGTAATGGTCTTTAATAGGAGAGCCATCACTTACAAACACATCATACCCCTGTTGCTTTGCCAGCAAAGCTGTGCCTATCCCGCTTTCGCCTGCGCCCAGTATGACCAATCTTTTTTTCATTTCAATACATTTTCACTTCTTTAGTGAAGTAAAAAAATGGTTCTTCAACAGCATAGAATTTAACAGGTCAGTTTTCAGTCAGACTGGTTTTCTGCTTTACAAGGGATATTGGTAAGATTGAAAAACTTAGCATTACATTTCTGTAAGCTGCCAGTTTGGTTTTCCAAAAACTTTGTTATCGCAGCTTCAGCGTTACAATTGCCAAAACCACACTTAATATTGTTATGATCCAGAAACGGACCGCAATTTTACTTTCGTGATAACCCAGCTTCTGGTAATGATGATGCAGCGGGCTCATTAAAAAAACACGCCGCCCCTCGCCATACTTTCGCTTGGTGTATTTAAAATATGTCACCTGTATGATCACGCTTAAATTCTCAACCAAAAACACAAAACAGAAAATGGGTATCAGTAATTCTTTACGAACAATGATTGCAAGTGCTGCAATGATGCCGCCCAATGCCAGGCTACCGGTATCGCCCATGAAAACCTGTGCCGGGTAAGCATTGTACCACAGGAAGCCTATACATGCTCCAACAAATGCCGCAATAAAAATTGACAGTTCGCCAATGTTGGGTATGTACATGATGTTGAGATACTCTGCAAATTTTATATTACCACTTACGTATGCAAATATGCCAAGGCAAATACCAATGATGGCACTCACACCGGTTGCCAGGCCATCCAGGCCATCTGTAACATTTGCACCGTTGCTGACCGCAGTTACAATAAAAATCACAATGATGATATACAATATGTATGCATAGCTTTCCCAGCTTTGGGGTAAAAGCCTCGTATAATTGAACTCATGTGTTTTTACAAAAGGAATGGTAGTAATGGGGGTTTTAACTTTTGCGAAAATGTGCTTTTTCCCATCAAGGTTTACAACATGAAAAGAGTCGCTCATCAATCTTTCTCCTCTTCTTAAAACAGAATCTTTTACATACTGAACATTGGGATTATAAATTTCACGTTCAACTACCACGCTGGGTGTAAAGTAAAGTGTAGCGCCAACTATGATGCCCAACATCACCTGTCCAAAAATTTTAAACCTTCCGGCTAACCCATCGCTATCACTTTTCTTGTATGTAATTCCTTTTGCCTGTGCAATCTTTTTTGCCCTGATCTTTAAATAGTCATCTATAAAGCCGATAGCACCCAGCCAAACAGTACAGAGTAGCATCAGGCGGATGTATACTTTATCGAGGTCTGCCAATAAAATAGTTGGTATTAAAATAGCCAGCAGAATGATGATGCCCCCCATGGTTGGTGTTCCCTTCTTTTCACTCTGCCCGGCCAAACCGAGATCCCTCACTGATTCACCCAATTGTCTTTTCTGTAAATACTTAATTAATTTTTTGCCATAAACCGTTGTTATTACCAGGCTTAAGATCATAGCTAATAAAACCCGTAAGGTAATAAACTGAAAAAGCCCGCTGCCTGGAAACGGAGATGTTTTCCAGTGATTAGTGATCCAATCGAATAAGTGATACAACATATAGCTTTTATTTTCTGAGCTCTGAAGCGACTTTTACTTTTCTAACAATTCAAACATTTCATTCAATATCTTCTTATCATCAAAATCATACTTCACGCCTTTTATATCCTGGTATTTCTCATGCCCCTTGCCAGCTATTAACACAATGTCATCGTTTGTGGCCAGGCTCACAGCTGTTTTAATAGCTTCTTTCCTGTCGGCAATGGAAATAACTTTTTTTTTTGCCGCCGCATTTACACCTGCCTGCATATCTTTCAAAATTTCCAGCGGGTCTTCACTTCTTGGATTATCAGAAGTAAGGATCACTTTATCACTATACTCACAGGCCACTTCAGCCATCACCGGTCGTTTTGTTTTATCCCTGTCGCCGCCACAACCAACCACGGTTATAACCTGTTCGTTACCTTTTCTTAAATTTTTTATCGTTGCCAGCACATTCAATAATGCATCAGGTGTATGAGCATAATCAACAATCCCTTTTACTTTTTCTTTTTTGCTTACCATGTAATCAAATCTTCCTTCTGCTCCATCTAAATTGCTTAATACCTGCAGCACGTTATCTTTCTCTTCACCCAAACAAACAGCAGCGCCATAAACCGCTAATAAATTGTAAGCATTGAATTCACCGATCAGCCGGAAGTACACTTCTTTATCATTCACAGTCATGTGCAAACCTTCCAGGCTGTTGTCCAGGATCTTTCCTTTAAAATCAGCCATGGTCTTCAGGCTGTAGAAATATTTTTTTGCATTGGTATTCTGCAACATTACCGCACCACGCTTATCATCTGCATTACTGATAGCAAATGCAGTTGATGGCAACTTATCGAACCATGATTTTTTTACCCTGATGTATTCATCAAATGTTTTGTGATAGTCAAGATGATCATGCGTGATATTACTGAACAAAGCACCGCTGAATTGCAAACCAGTGATCCTTCCCTGGTGAATGGCATGGCTGCTGCATTCCATAAAAACATAAGCACAACCTTCATCAGCCATCTGTTTCAACAAAGCATTTATAGTAACTGCATCAGGTGTTGTATGTGTTGCTTCAATTATTTTATCGCCTATTTGGTTTTGAACGGTACTGATCAATCCACATTTATAACCCAATGCAGTAAATAGTTTCCATAGCAGCGTAGCAACAGTGGTTTTACCGTTCGTTCCCGTAACTCCCACCAGTTTTAATTTCAAAGAAGGCTCCCCATAAAAATTATGGCTCATATACCCGGCTGCTTCAGCCGCATTATCTACCTGCACATAAGTAACCGAATCATTGATCACCGAAGGCAATGCTTCGCAAACAACAGCCGTTGCGCCTTTTTCAATGGCTGCTTCAATAAACCCTTGACCATCTGTTTTAGTTCCTTTCAATGCAATAAAACAATCAGCCGGTTTTATATTCCGGGAGTCGATGTGCAATCCATTTATTTCAATGCTGGTATTGCCCTTTACAGAGCGGATAGAAACTTTATATAGTATATCCTGTAGTATCAATTCAGTATTAAAGCGATGTTTTGATTTTTAGTAAAATTTGTTCCGGCTATTAAAGACTGGTTCATCACCCTTCCCCTTCCGGTAATGGTAACTTTAAGCCCCTTGTTTTCCAGTAAATACACCGCATCTTTCAAACCCATTCCGATAACATTAGGGGTTACAGAACCGGATGTTGAATTTGAAACGGGCGGTGTATTTAGAACCCGGGAATTATTTTGTATCTGCATTGACCTCCAGTAACCGGAAGCTCCCGAATCAGTATAAGTAAGATTTAAAAAAGTGAAAATTGAACTCAGTTCATCTTTCTTTCCAAAATAATTATACAGGCTACTGTCGGGCGTATTTACAGCTACATATTTTTTTGTGCTGAGGTAACTACTATAGATCCTGTCGCTGATCTCTTTGAATACAGTACCTGAAACATCAGCGCCATAGATCTTTCTCGATTCTTTACTGTTCTGTATAACAACTGCTATGGTATATTTTGGCTGGTTGGCCGGAAAATAACCGATAAAAGAAGCCTGGTAGATCTTATTGCCTTTATTGTATCCCCTGTTATCAAGCGCCGTTACAGCAGTACCGGTTTTTCCTGCGATCTGGTATGTTGAATCTTTTATACTCCTTGCTGTACCATGTTCTCCTTCAACAACACCCAACAGGCATTCTTTAAGCTGCGCAAGGGTTTCATCGCTACAAATCTTTTCATCCAGTACTTGCGGTTTAATTGTTCTCACTTCTACACCATATTGCTTTATTGCACTTACCAGGTAAGGTTTCATCATTCTGCCGTTGTTGGCAACTGCATTGTATAACATAAGCATGTGCAATGGCGTAACCAATTCTTCATAACCATGTGCCATATAAGGAATGGTTGTATTGGCCCAGCTACGATTGGTTGGCTTCTTTATAGTAGGCTTACCAGATGATGCCGTCAGATCAACACCTGTTAATGTATCTAATCTGAATTTGTGTAAATGACTGATGAATTTTGAAGGCTGACTGTGATAATATTGATCAGCAAGTTTTGCAAATGCTACATTGCTACTTCTTTCAAATGCTTCTTTAACGGTAAGTTCATTGTATAAACCCAGGTGAGAATCCTTGATCGTTAAACCATAAAAATTTTTCTTTCCGCCTTCACAATTAACAACCGTATTCATAGTCACATATTTATCTTCCATCAGGCTCATCAGTGTTGCCAATTTAAATACAGAACCTGGTTCAGTTGCTTTACCAATTCCATAATTCAGGTCTTCATCATAAATGCTATTCCCATCTTTATCTTTCATCACTGTTCCGTCTGCATTTTTCCGTTGTCCCAGGTTTGCGATCGCTTTTATTTTACCAGTTGATGTTTCCATAACAATGGCTGTACCATGCAATGAGTTGTTACCAACCATCATGCGCATTAAAGCGGATTCGGTAACATCCTGTATATAAGTATCCAGTGTAGAGATAATATCTTTACCGTTTTCAGGATCCACTTCGGCTCCATCAACCGGCATATAAGCACCGGCCATATACCTTACCAGTTGCTGGCCGGTTTTGCCTTTCAGCAAACTATCATAACGTTGCTCAAGACCTACATTTTTTGCATTGTCTCTTGATAAACCGATGGTACGGTTTGCCAGCAAAACATAAGGATTGATGCGTTTATCTTTTGCAATAACAATGAAACCACTTTTATTTTTACCCAGTTTAACCAGTGGAAAATCCCTCAGTTCCTTATACTGCGTAAATGATATCTTCTTTTTAAGGAGATAATACCTGTCTTTATTTTTGTAAGCCAACTTCATTTCCTTTTCATATTCCCCTGCTGTTTTATCGTTAAATAAATTTGAAAGGCAAATGCTCAGTGTGTCAATATTATTTCTGAACCTTTCCCCATCTTTTGCTCTTAACCCTTCAGCGGCAAAATCTACGTACACATCAAAAACCGGAACCGAAGTGCTGAGCATATTTCCATCTTCACTGTATATAGTTCCTCTTTCAGCTTCTACCGGTAAATATTTCAAGTGAAGGTTGTTATCCATTTTTGTCCAGAAATCGCCCTGCACCTGTTGGATATAAAAAGCCTTACCAATGACAACCAGGCCAAGGATCGCTATTCCCAGGAAACTGAGATAAACCCTCCACAGTATGTCTTTTTTTACGTCCAATTTCTTTTCTTGTTTTTATCTTCTATTTTTCTCCCAGCAAAACCGGTGGTTCTGTCAATTCTTTTAATCCCAATGGTTCTACTACTTTTATCAATTCACTTGCTTTGCTTCTGAATATCACATCGCTCTTGATCGTTTTGTATTCGTATTCCAGTTCTTTTATTTTTTTTTCGGTTGTACTTATTTTTAAATTCAGCTTATCGGTATAGTGGCCGTTGTATATATAGAGTACGGCCAATACGGTCAGAAATAAAAAGAAAGGGATATTCCTCACCACCCATTTGTGGCTAACGAGCTTCTTCCAGTCAAACTTCTGACCGGTTGCCTGCTCTTCCTTTATTTCATTTTCTGCTGCCATGTTTTATTTTGTATGCCGTCTTTAAACTTTTACTTCATTGTTGCCACCCGCAATTTTGCACTGCGTGACCGGGTATTTTCTTTTAATTCTTTTTCAGTTGCTGTAACCGGTTTTTTTGTGATTACCTGTAACGGATTCTCAAAGCGATGGCCATACACGTCATCAATAGCAGTATCTTCAAATGTTCCATCCCTGAAAAAATTCTTTACGATCCTGTCTTCAAGAGAATGAAAGGTGATGATCGCAATTCTCCCTCCCGGTTTTAAGACTGATAAGGATTGCTGCAGCAGATCTTTCAATGCACCCAGTTCATCGTTCACTTCGATTCTTAATGCCTGGAAAACCTGCGCAAAATATTTTTGTGGATTGCCTTTCACAATTGCATGCACCGCATTTTTAAATTCGTTGATAGTTCGGATCGGAGCAAGCGCTCTTTGTGATACGATCGTTTTTGCCAGTGTTTTAGCGTTGGTTACTTCACCATACTGTTCAAACATTTTGTGCAACTGTGATTCTGAGAAATTTTTAAGTATATCGGCAGCAGTAAGTGGCTGGCGCTGATCCATACGCATATCAAGCGCTGCATCAAAGCGAATAGAGAAACCACGTTCAGCTTCATCAAACTGGTGACTGGATACGCCGAGGTCGGCAAGGATACCATCAACTTTTGGCGCTTTGTGTAATCGCAAAAATCTTTGCAGGTGCCTGAAATTTTGAGGAACAAAAACTACCCGGTCATCATTTGGCAAATTCTTTCGGGCATCATTATCCTGGTCAAAAACGATCAGCTTTCCATTTTCATTCAAATGTTCTAAAATGGCTTTGCTATGTCCTCCACCTCCAAATGTGCAATCAACATAAATTCCACCAGGCCAAATATCCAGGCCATCAATACATTCCTGCAATAGAACCGGCGTGTGATAATTTGGTGATTGGGAATTAGGAATTGGTATGTTATCTTTTTTTTGATTCATTCCTTTTTACTAATTACCAATTACTAAATCCCTTCTTTCTTATTCATCACTTCATTAGCCAGATCGCTGAATGATTGTGGTGTAAAAGTTTCAAAGAACTGCTTATACTTACTTTTGTCCCAGATCTCAATTTTGTTAACCGCCGAAACCAACACAATATCTTTATCCAGCCCTGCATGTTCGGTGAGGTTTTTAGGTACTAGTAACCTGCCGGCAGAATCCAGCTCCAATTGTGTGGCCCCGTTCAAAAAATACCGCCTGAATTCTCTTACCTTAGGGTCAAAATCATTCAGTTTGCTGATATCAGAAAAAATGGGATCCCAGCTTTGCTGCGGGTATAGTGTCAGGCATTTTTCAAAACCCCTGTTGATGATAAAATGCGTAGCACCCTCTTCCGGCAGTTGCTTTTTAAAGCCAGCCGGTAAAAGGAAGCGCCCTTTAGCATCTAAAGTGGCCTCATATTCACCGAGGAAACCTATCATTTTCAGGAATTTAGTGCATTAATTAACCTATACTCCCACAAAATAACACTTTTTCCCACTTTATAATCAAATTTTTGGAAAAGTTTTTTATCCACAAGGCCGTAGGTTTGTCCTGTGTGGATTCAGAAGCCAAAAATGCGGAAAGCGAATGTGGATTGCATGTGGAAAGATGTGCATAGCTGTGAACAGGGAATTTTTTCATCCGAAAAATATCATTTTATGGCAGATACAGGATATTCAGGAACCCCTTTGATCAAAAAATTGGGCATTAAGCCCAAAATGAAAATTTTAGTGGTAAACAAACCCGGAGAATATTTTGAATGGCTTGGGGCAGATATCTCTGATCAGTTTGTTATTAAAAATGAAATTCCTGACCTTATTCACCTGTTCGCAGAAAGTTTAGCAATCTTTAAAAAAGAGATGATACCCGTTTTAAAGTTCAGCAGGAAGAATACATCGGTAATTGTTTGGGTATCCTGGTATAAAAAGGGTTCAATGCTCAGTACAGATCTGTCTGAAAATATGATCCGTGATTTTGCCTTGCAAAATAACCTGGTAGATATAAAGGTTTGTGCTGTAAGTAAGGAATGGAGCGGACTAAAATTAGTAGTACCTGTTTCTAAAAGATAATTTATTTAGGTAACGGAAGTGATATGGTAAAACTGCTCCCCTTACCCAAAACGCTTTCTGCCTTTATGTGTCCATGGTGAGCATCTATCATGGTCTTAACATAACTTAATCCCAGTCCAAACCCTTTTACGTTGTGTACATTCCCGGTATGTGCCCTGTAAAATTTCTCAAAGATGCGGTGCAGGGTTTCTTTATTCATACCAATGCCGTTATCCTCAATTTTTATTTTAAGGTGATTGCCTGCATTCTTTGTACTTAGTTTGATGTGGAGATTGTCTTTTGAATATTTTACTGCATTATCAAGCAGGTTATTGATCACATTGGTGAAGTGTACTTCATCTGCCAGGATCAGGTCATTTTCGGCTTCCAGGTCCACATCTATCTTGCCTCCCTTTTCTTCCACCTGTAAATTAATATTGTTAAGGACATTAATGATGATATCATGCGCCAATAGCCTTTTCATATTCAACTGCACTTCTTTCTTATCCAGCAAAGCCGCCTGCAGTATGGTTTCAACCTGCTTGTTCATTCTCTTGTTCTCTTCCTTTATAATACCGGTGAAGTATTCTGATTTTTCTTTGTTGGCTGATACTTTTTCATTCTTTAAAGCATCAACAGCAAGCGATATGGTTGCCAATGGGGTTTTAAATTCATGCGTCATGTTATTGATAAAATCAGATTTTATCTCACTCAGTTTTTTCTGTTTTAACAATGTTCGCACGGTTATAAAAAAGGCGGTAGTGATAATAAACGTAAAAAGTATAGCACCCAAAATAAACCATATCATTTCTTTCCAGATCAAACTAGACTGGTGAGGTACTATAATAGAGAGTAACTCTTCGCTGGCCATATTTTCAAAGCTGCTGCCGCTTGGAGGCTCTAATGCCAGCACATGCCTTAAATTAGTTGTATCAACAAAGTATTTGTAATAATTATCGCTATACAACTGGTCGCCATTAATTGCATTAACGAATATATTAAATTCAAAAGGGTAATCTTTAAGGTTAAATTTATCGAAAGCCGTCCTGATAACATCAGCAATTTCGTCTTTGGAAAAACGCTTTATTACTGATGGCTTAAAATACTGCATCTGTAATTTATCTCCGGGAAAAAGCAGGTCGCTTTTTTTGGTAAGGGGAATTAAAGAATTCCGCTCCTGTGTTAAAATGGTAGATGCATAATATTCAGCCTGTACTATATTCGCTTCAACCTGCTTATCTTTTATATCCTTGGCACTCTTGATCCACATGTATTGAAAAAAAATCAATCCCAGCAACGAGAACAGAATTAAGATTGTTATGACCGGAAAAATTTTCTTCATGCCTGTAAAGGTAATTCAGTATCAGCCTCTAATATAATTTAAATGTGCTAAATTTTAAATTTAACTAAGGTTTAGATTTTTAAATAAAAGCACAGCCGGTATGGTTTATTTGCAATTAAATATTATTTTAGAAATATGATTGAACCTGCTGCAGGCATATTATTGATCGCTGATCCGTTTTTAAAGGATCCTAATTTTTTACGCACCGTTGTGCTTTTATGTGAGCATAAGGATGAAGGAAGTTTTGGTTTTGTTTTAAATAAACAGATCGAACAAACATTGGATGAACTGATAACAGACCTGGAAGGCCACACTTTACCGGTATATTATGGCGGGCCGGTACAAATGAATACCATTCATTTTCTGCACCAATACCCTGATTTAATTCCAGAATCAGTTAAAGTAAGTGATGATATTTTTTGGGGAGGAAATTTTGAAACTGTAACTGCATTAATAAAAAGTAAAAGTATAGACATTTCGAAGATTAAATTTTACATTGGCTATAGTGGCTGGGGTGATGGGCAATTAACAGGAGAACTTGAAGAAAAAAGCTGGCTTACTGTAAGAGCAACCGATGGCCTGGTTTTTAATACTGCATATGACCAGGTATGGAAGAACAGCCTGAAAACACTTGGTGGTGAGTATGAAAGAATGATCAACTATCCCATTGATCCACAACTGAACTAATTTTCAGTTACACAATTATTTTTTTCTGCTGATTATAATTAACTTCCTGTTTTAAATCATTCACTAATTGCTTTATTCATTTGTAAAAATTATTGCCAGGCTTGCATTACCCATTTATTGCAGGGACCTGGCCATTAACAGGAAAGAACTTTTAAAACATAAGGGCCCTTTACTGCTTGCAGTTAATCACCCTAATTCATTCTTAGACGCCATTATACTTTGTACTTTGTTTGATGGGACGGTTTATTCACTGGCCAGAGGCGATGCATTTAAAAATAAAGCAGCTGCAAAGCTCTTACAACTGTTCAAAATGTTCCCGGTATACCGGGTTAGTGAAGGTGTAGAAAATATGGAAGAGAATTACAGGACCTTTGATGTTTGCAAAAATATTTTTAAACAAAATGGTATCGTTTTAATTTTCAGTGAAGGCAGGTGTATCAATGAATGGCATTTACGCCCTTTAAAGAAAGGCACGGCCCGACTGGCTATCAGCAGCTGGGAGGATGGGATTGACCTAAAGGTTTTACCTGTCGCTATTAATTATAGTTCATTCAAAAAATTTGGTAAGAACATCAAATTGTTTTTTGGAGATATGATCACCAAAGAAGATATTGATTATAAAGACACACATGGAAATGCGATCAGGCAGTTTAATGAAACTTTAAGGCCCCGACTCAGTAAATATGTTTTTGAAATTGACAGTGCTGATAAAGCAATATTGCATAAAACCTTCTATGTAAACCAACCAGCAATAAAAAGAATATTGTTATTCATTCCGGCTCTGATCGGCTTACTCATTCATGCACCTTTGTACTATTTTCTTAAATGGCTGGGAGATTATTTAATAAAGGAAGATGGGCATGATGATTCCAAATTAGTAGCATTCCTTTTTATTTTCTACCCATTCTTCCTGATCATAGTCAGCATCGTATTGTATTTGATTACATACAATTGGCTTTCATTTTTAAGCTTTTTAATACTTCCCTTTACTGCATGGGCTTTTGTGCAGTTAAAAAAGCAACTGGATTAAAATAAAAAAGCCCACACAATTGTATGGGCCTTTTATATAAGCTGTTAACTTTTAAACTTCTGAAGCGCCTTCCACCAAAACAGTGGCTTTATTATTCAGCACTTCTACAAAACCGCTTTTAATGGTATAAGAAGTAGTTTGTGTTTTATCTTTTAAAATTTTCAGGGTACCGTCTTTTAAGGCACTTACCAAGGGAGCATGCCTGTCCAATACTTCAAACAAACCTGCAATGCCCGGTAATTGTACGCCGTACACATCGCCGCTGAAAATTTTCTGTTCTGGTGTTAATATCTCTAAAGTCATACCCCTGTCCCCTAAAGGGGAACTTGATTTATTGGTTTATAATTTATTTCAAAAAGCACAAAATTCATTCGCTCTGAAAGGCTCAATAAAGTTTACCTGTACAAGAGTGCGACGCCTGTGAAGTTTAATTGGAAAACTATAGTCGGCTCACAAAAAAATGCACTTATAAAATTAAAAACTATTTGAAATTACGTTAGCTGAATGCTCCTTAGTTCCCCCTTTAGGGGGACAGGGGGCTTAAGCCTTAGCTGCTTCCATTAATTTCTTACCTTTTTCGATCGCATCTTCCAAAGTACCTACCAGGTTGAATGCCGCTTCCGGATACTCATCCACTTCTCCGTCCATAATAGCGTTAAAACCGCGGATGGTATCTTCGATAGGAACCAACACACCTTTTAAACCGGTGAACTGCTCAGCCACAAAGAAAGGCTGGCTTAAGAAACGTTGTACTTTACGTGCACGGCTTACAACCAGTTTATCTTCATCACTCAATTCATCCAAACCAAGGATGGCGATGATATCCTGTAACTCTTTATAGCGTTGTAAAATTAATTTTACACGGTTAGCTGTGTTATAATGTTCGTCACCAACGATCAACGGAGTAAGAATCCTTGAAGTAGAATCCAATGGATCAACCGCAGGATAGATACCCAGATCGGCGATCTTACGGCTCAATACCGTTGTAGCATCCAGGTGAGCAAAAGTTGTTGCAGGCGCCGGATCGGTCAAATCATCCGCAGGTACATAAACCGCCTGTACAGAAGTGATTGAACCGTTCTTAGTAGAAGTAATACGTTCCTGCATCAATCCCATTTCTGTTGCCAGTGTTGGCTGGTAACCCACCGCAGATGGCATACGGCCTAACAAAGCCGATACCTCAGAACCTGCCTGGGTAAAACGGAAGATATTATCAACGAAGAATAAGATATCTTTTCCCTGTCCTTTACCATCTCCATCACGGAAATATTCAGCGATCGTCAAACCGCTCAAAGCCACACGGGCCCTTGCTCCTGGCGGTTCGTTCATTTGCCCGAAAACGAAAGTTGCTTTTGATTCTTTCAGTTCTTCCATATTCACTGCACTCAGATCCCATCCGCCTTCTTCCATGCTATGTTTAAACTTCTCGCCGTAGTTCATGATACCTGCTTCGATCATCTCTCTCATCAGATCATTTCCTTCACGTGTTCTTTCGCCCACACCTGCAAATACTGATACACCACTATATGCTTTCGCAATATTGTTGATCAATTCCTGGATCAATACAGTTTTACCCACACCAGCTCCACCAAACAAACCGATCTTACCACCTTTTGCATAAGGTTCGATCAGGTCAATTACTTTAATACCGGTGTACAGAATTTCGTTGGCTGTACTCAGGTTTTCAAATAATGGCGGCTTGGCATGAATAGGACGGCCACCTTCTTTGCTAACCTGTGGTAAACCATCGATCGCATCACCTGTTACATTAAATAAACGTCCTTTAATTGCATCACCAACTGGCATTGCAATAGGTTTTCCGGTATCAATTACAACGGTACCACGTACCAAACCCTCCGTTCCGTCCATCGCAATGGTACGTACACTGTCTTCGCCAAGGTGCTGTTGTACTTCAAGCACCAAAGTATCTCCGTTCTCACGTTTTAACTCTAATGCATTTAAAATTTCGGGTAGTTTGCTGTCGCTGTCAAACTGAACGTCAACCACAGCGCCGATGATTGATTTTATTTTACCGGTATTGGCCATAAAAAGTAGGTTTAATTTTCGAGCCGCAAAGGTAAGGGTTGAGGCTTGGAATTAAAAATTTGAGCAGTTTTTTTTAGGGACAACCTTTTGAGCCCTGATTTGACAGTTGAGGCGACGCTCCATTCAACAGGAGAATCAAATATTTAGCTATAAAAGACTCGACTAAAAAGCCACTATTTACTTTAACAATAAGTTTAATCCATCTTTATTAATTTGTTGCTGTGTGAAAAATCGCCCTGTTTGTATCTTATTTTAGAACCAAAACCTACTTTTATGAAATCTACCCCCACAAAATCATTATTATTCCTCCTGTTATTAACTCCTTTTGGCCTGTTGGCCCAGCAACCTGTCCTTAAACTGAAAGGCGGTGATTCTGCCAGTGTTTTATTGACCCATCTTAAAACCGAGGTGAAAGTGATAGGGAATTATGCCGTTACCACCATGGAAATGAAATTTTGCAATAGTACTAACCGGGTACTGGAAGGCGAATTGATCTTCCCCATGCCGGATGGGGTAACCATTTCCCGCTATGCGATAGATATTAATGGCAAGATGAGGGAAGCCGTACCCGTGGAAAAAGAAAAAGGCCAGGTGGTTTTTGAAAATATTGTACGCCAAAAAGTGGACCCAGGGCTGTTGGAAAAAGTGGATGGTAATAATTTCCGCACCCGGATTTACCCCATACCAGCCAACGGCTGCCGCACGGTGTTGATAGGTTACGAACAATTGCTTTCTTTAAACAGTAATTATGCTTTTGTGTATTCCCTGCCGCTGCATTTTATAGAACCAATAAAACAATTCGATTTTTCAATTACAGTTGCTTCCAATTATATTCCAGAAGTTGGCTCAGATTGCAATACCAATTTAAAATTTGAAGAACTGAACAAAGTTTTTACTTCTTCCGTATCCAAACAAAATTTTAAGCCCGATGGCGCATTTACTATCAATGTTCCTAAAACAGCCGATGCCACTGAAATAAGCATGCAATCAGTAAATGGCCAGTATTATTTTTTGCTCAATACTTTTCCACAGGTAAAAAAAATCGAGAAGAAAATACCCAATGTAATTTCCGTGATCTGGGATGCATCTTTAAGTGGTATGAACCGTGATCATAAAAAAGAACTTGAATTATTAGATGCATACATCAAAGCAAAAGGCAGCCTTACAATCAATCTTTTTAAAGCGGATATTGATATTAAAAAGCTGAATACTTATTCTATTTCAAACGGCAACTGGAGTGAGCTAAGAAAAACACTGGAAGATATTGACTACGACGGTGCCAGTAATTTGAGTAACCTTGCCAATTTACCGGGTGCAAATGAATACCTGTTTTTTACTGATGGGTTGCATAACTGGGGAAGTATTGACAATATGGTATTGACAAAAAGCCCCATTTATACCATCTGTGCAGCAACAACAGCCAATTACTCGCTGCTAAAATATATTTCAGCTGCAACAGGAGGAACTTTTATCAATCTCAACGAATCTGATATTGCCACCGCTCAAAAATATCTTACCGAGCAAACACTGCAATTCCTGGGCATTAAACCAGCCGCCGGTATTACAGAAGTATATCCTTCCGTAGCAACACCACTTGTAAATGGCTGCAGCATTGCCGGCATCAGCAATACAGGCAGTGCAGGCATCTTTTTACAATATGGTTATGGCAGTACTGTAACATTTGAACAGTATTTAGATATAAACTTCAATGCCCATAATACCAGGTTTATCAATATTGAAAAAATATGGGCACAAAAAAAGATAGCCGAACTGGATATTCAATATGAAAAGAACAAAGAAGCAATAACCGCATTGGGAAAAAAATATTCAGTCATTACCCGGAGTACATCACTCATTGTTTTGGATGCGGTGGAAGATTATGTACGCTACGATATTGAACCACCGGCAGAACTGATGGAAGCATATACAAGTTTGATAGCTAAGAAAAGATCTGTTGCCATTGAAAAAGAAAAAGATGTACTGGCAGAAGCCAGGGGATATTTTGTTATTGTACAATCCTGGTGGGATAAGGATTTTAAACCAGGAGCAGGAACAAAAAAAGCTGTAAAAGTTCCTTCGAGCCCCCAGGCAAATACAGCCCCCATTAGTGATTCGTTAGTGGTGATCGGTTACGGTACCAGTACTTATACTCAGCAAGGTGAAATCTATTTTGCGGCCACAAGATCACTTCGACCTGATGAAGCAGTAGCTACAACGCTATTAAGAGACCGTACCCCGCTTCCAAATGAAAACATAAGTAGGGCTCCTGCAAGCCGTTCCAGCGGAGCCCCGGTACCCGATACAGATGCCGATGGTGTAAATGATGAAGAAGATAAATGCATCAATGAACGTGGCCCTACATCTAATTTTGGTTGCCCTGTAGTTTCTGAGGAAATTATCAAACGGGTTAACCTGGCCGCAAAGAATGTTTATTTCGACAAGAATTCTGCGAAGCTTACTTCCGGCTTGAATGCCGACAGGCGTACTTCCACGCTTAAGTCAAGCAGGGATGCCGGTAAGCGTTCCAAGAAGTCTGTATCTGTCAATAATATCGCTGCTATTGTTATTGTTCCGCCACCACCACCGCCACCTGCTGAACCCAAAAAGGAAGAGAACAGGAAACTGTTAGCTTATGTATGGACTGATGCAGGAGCTCCTTCGGAGATCAACAGTACTGAACTGATACCTGACAGGCCTTATCTTAAAGAATTGGATAGCCTCGCAAAAGAAGACAGGTATAAAAAATACCTGGAACTCCGCAAAGACAATAACCAACCCACATTTTATTTTGATGTGGCCAATATGTTTTTTAGAGACATCGATACAGCCACCGGTTACAGGATACTCAGCAATATTGCCGAACTTAACCTGGATGACCATGAAAGTTGTAAAATGCTTGGCTACGGGTTAAAGAGTATGAAAAGATTTGATGACGAAGTAATGATCTTCAGAAAAGTGATGCAACTGCGTCCGCAGGATCCGCAAAGCTACCGGGATTATGCATTGGCCTTGGCTGATGTGGGGAAATTTCAACAGGCACTTGACACACTCTACCTGTCATTCACGAAAAAATATGATCAGCAAATAAAAGATCTCTACCCCGGCATTGAAGAAATAATCCTTACCGAGATCAATGAGCTGATCGCAATGCATGGCAGCCAGCTGAACATTTCAAAAATACCTGCAGAGCTTATTCAGAAAATGCCTGTTGATGTACGTGTTGTACTCAACTGGAATATGAACGATACTGATGTAGATCTTTGGGTAATTGATCCAAATGGTGAAAAATGCTATTATAGCCATAGAGATACAGAGATCGGGGGAAGAATTTCCAGGGATTTTACAAGAGGATACGGGCCGGAGCATTTTATGTTGAAGAATACAATAAAAGGCAAGTACCAGGTAATGGTACATTATTATGGTAACACACGCCAGCGTATTGCAGGCGCTACCAGTGTAATGGCCGAGATCTTTACACATTATGGTACAGCATCAATGCAAAGAAAAGTAGTTGCCTTACAGATGCAGGGAAAAGGAAGTGGAGCAGTATTGGTAGCTGAATTCAGTTTTTAAAAACAAACCGCAGAGCCGCTGAGAGCGCAGAGAGACAAATTCACCCTCTGCGCCTTCCGCGGCTCTGCGGTAAAATTTACAGCATCTTAAACAGCAGCGCTGCAAGCAAACCTCCAACTATAGGGCCTACAACCGGTATCCAGCTATAAGCCCAGCCACTGCTTCCCTTATCTTTTATTGGAAGAATAAAATGCATGATCCTTGGCCCCAGATCCCTGGCTGGATTAATAGCATAACCGGTTGGGCCGCCCAGGCTTAAGCCGATCCCTAAAACCAGCAATGCTACAGGTAAAGCATCCAATGCACCTAACTTAACATCGGCACCGGTTATAAAGAATATACCAAATACGAGGGCAAAAGTGCCGATCGTTTCTGTAGCCAGGTTAAAATAAATATTTGGTATTGCCGGGCTGTTACAAAACACGCCCAGTTTTGCACCGGCATCAGTAGTTTCATCAAAATGTTTTTTGTAGGCAACCCAAACCAAAAATGCCCCAATCATGGCGCCGGCAAACTGGCCGGCAATGTAGGTGGGCACAAGTGCCCAATCAAATTTTTCTGCAGTTGCCAATGCAATCGTTACTGCAGGATTAAGATGTGCCCCGCTTTGTGCAGCAGAAATATACACACCCACAAAAACCGCCATGGCCCAGCCCAGCGTGATCACTATCCAGCCGGCCTTATAGCCGTTGGTTTTATTTAAAACAACATTGGCTACAACGCCATCACCCAATAAAACTAAAAAGGCAGTTCCGATAAGTTCGAAGAGGAAATTATTCATACGCAGTTGGTTTATAAATCAAATTACACGAATTAAGCGAATTACACGAATTACGGGTGTGTATTTTCAATTGGTGTAATTAGTGTAATTCGCATTAATTGGTGTAACAAGATACTATTTATCATCAGCCCATGCAATAGCAGATTTGATTGCACGCAACCATCCTTTCTTCAATGCAGCCTGTTCATCTTCAGGCATTGCAGATTCAAAACTGGTATCAACCTGCCATTGTTTTTGTATCTCCTCAATATTTTTCCAGTAGCCAACTGCAAGTCCCGCCAGGTAAGCAGCGCCAAGCGCCGTGGTTTCTGTTATCACCGGCCTCACAACTTTTGTATTCAATATATCTGCCTGGAACTGCATCAGAGAATTATTTGCTGTAGCGCCTCCATCAACCCTTAATTCTTTTATAGAGATGCCGGAATCTGCTTCCATTGCTTTTAATACATCCATAGTTTGATAAGCAATACTTTCAACCGATGCCCGTGCAATATGTGCAGCTGTTGTACCCCTTGTAATACCCACCATGGTTCCTTTTGCATACTGGTTCCAGTGCGGTGCACCCAGGCCCGCAAAAGCCGGAACAACATATACACCATCAGCCGAATTTACAGATGCAGCCAATGTCTCCACTTCTTTTGAATTTTTAATGATACCCAAACCATCCCTCAACCATTGCACCACAGCTCCGGCAATAAACACACTTCCTTCCAAAGCATAATGGGTAATGCCGTTTACCTTCCACGCAACGGTAGTTAATAAATTATTGTTGGAGGTCACCGGTTGCTCACCGGTATTCATCAGCATAAAACAACCGGTACCATAAGTATTTTTAACCATGCCCGGTTGTGTACACATTTGCCCGAACAAAGCAGATTGCTGATCGCCTGCAATACCGGCAATGGGAATATTGTGTGATGTCAGAATATTTTGTGTGGTGCCATACACTTCGCTGCTGCTGCGTATTTGTGGCAGCATATTTCCGGGTATATCAAATATCTTTTCAAGTTCTCCATCCCATTGCAGTGTATGAATATTACAAAGCATCGTTCGTGATGCATTGGACACATCCGTTACATGAATTTGCCCCTTGGTTAGGTTCCAGACCAGCCAGGTATCAATGGTACCAAAACACAATTCACCTTTTTCTGCTTTTGCTCTTGCGCCTTTCACATTATCCAATATCCATTTTACTTTACTGGCGGAGAAATAAGCATCAACGATCAATCCTGTTTTTTCCCGGATCATTTTATCCAATCCTTTTGCACGGAGTTCATCACAAAAAGAAGCGGTTCTTCTATCCTGCCAGACAATGGCATTGTAAATAGGTTTACCGGTTGCACGTTCCCAAACCACAGTTGTTTCTCTTTGGTTTGTAATACCGATGGCTGCAATATTTTCCGGAGATAAGCCGGCTTTGGTAATGGCTTCTGCTGCCACGCCCAATTGGGTGCTCCATATTTCATTGGCATCATGCTCAACCCAACCCGGCTGCGGAAATATTTGTGTGAATTCTTTTTGCGCCGTGCTGATGATGCTTCCTTTCTCATCAAAAATAATTGCACGGGAACTGGTGGTGCCCTGGTCGAATGCTAAAATGTATTGAGCCATGGATCTTTTTCTTTCAAGTTAATTGAAATTTATTAACAAGGCAGAAATGACACAATAAAAAAGACTGCAGTTTTTTAAACTGCAGTCTTTTTAAAATTATATTTTAAAACCTATCAATTTTTTCCTCTGCCCCTTCCTCTTTTGTCATCATCATTTCTACCACCACGTTTTTGTATGGTAGTGTTTGCTCTTACTCTTGTATTGCCCCTTGGGCCGGTAACACGGGTTCTTGTACGGGCGACTTTGTAATTGTTACGGGCCACTGTTGTTCTTGTTGTTACAATTGTAGAACTTGCCCTGTGTGGTGTGTAAACCCTGTGCGCTGCCACAACACGATGTGTACGCACTACTGCACAATGACGGTGATAATGTAAACGCCTTGGATGAAATACATTCCATGCAAACGGGCGCCATGGCCTCCACCAGCCGGGGTAATGCCTGTAGCGCCAAGGTGAAACCCAGGGCACATAGGCAGGGCGATAAACAAAACGAACTGATGGCCAGAAGAAAACATTCACCACAATGCGGTTTGATTCTGTAAAATCAGCAAAAGGTCCGCTGCCCTTACCTTCATTACTTTCTACTTCATCTCCTTCATCAGATGCTTCTACAATTACCTGGTCGCCATAAATTTCATCATCACCGATTATTTGAAGCATGGCTGTTGTATCACCGGCCTTTTCCAGTTCAATAACAGCAATATCCTGGTTCTCGGTTTCAGATACCGCAACCTGTAAAATAAAAGCGTGTACATCTTTATCAGCTTTGCTGATCACTCTTACATAATCGGTCTCGCCGTCGCCATTCAGGTCGAGGTTGTTTACATTTTTGTTTTCGGTGTTGATGAGTTTTTCAAATTCTTCAATGGAAGATGACTGTTTGAACATTTCCAAAGCGCCCTGCAGGCTGAAATTATCGCCGGGCATACCGGTTGAATCTGTTTGTGCTTTAATGCTTACTGTTGCTGCAATGCATACAAACAGTAAAAAGAGTTGCTTTAAATTTTGCATGGTAAATGTTTTTGTTTGTATAAGACTTTGTTAATTTATCAAGGTTTAGTTGATGTTGTTTTATTTTTCTACCCACATGATATTTGAACCACATAGAAACATAGGAGTAAACATAGGCCTATGTGATTCCTATGTTCACTATATACCTATGTGGTTAAACCTGGAAACACTATCTCTTTTTTAAATAATTGCTTTGATTTAAAAGAAGAGTTATATTTGCAACATTGTAGCAAAAAGCAGATCTTGTTTAAACCACGTATCATACAAAAGATTATCGCTGCCTTTATGGTGGTTGTGTTTGCTATCAGCATTACGCCTACCATTGTTTTTCATAACTGGCTGGCCGATCATAGCGACACCATAAGAAAATCTATTGAAACAAAAGGCGAGCAGTTAGGCAAACAAACTTTCAATTGCCATTGCGATAATATAGTTGCAGAATCTCCTTTTACAGAGGCTGCTAAAACAATCATTAATTATCCTGCTCAACCTTTTTCATCAGCTAAGGTTGACCTGCAGGTTCATTTTATCTCTTCTCAACATTTTCTTTATTCATTACGTGGGCCACCAACTGTTTAATATGTATTCTTAACCGGTAAGTCTGTTTTCATTTATAAGATGAAAAGTCACTGGCCGAAATTGAACATTTATTAAAACAGTATTTATGCGTATTTTATCGATCCTGTCGTTTTCGTTACTGATCATTTTAGTAACAAACACTAATTCTTATTCAAGAGTCCATTCATTGAACGGGCCTATAAAAAGATCCATCTTCATAAACGGTACATTTTCCGGTAAGATAACCGATGCCAAAACAGGCGCCGCCATTGAAGGTGCAACAGTTTACATTTCAGATATCAGGTCGGGTACATCAACCAATGCAGCCGGTAATTTTTTGATCAGTAATATTCCGCAGGGCGTTCACCTGGTGGAGATATCACATATCGGTTACAGCAACATCATCGAAAGCATCGAAATAAAGAATGATGTAAAAAAAGATTTTGCACTCACCGAATCTATTATTGAAAACAATGCCGTTGTGGTAACCGGTGTAACAGGCGCCACACAATTAAAAAAAGTCCCCTTTGCGGTAAGTGTTATGCGTAAGGAAGATTTTTTCAGGAACACTTCTACCAATATCATTGAATCGCTCACTAAGATCGGTGGTGTATCAACACTGGCAACCGGGCCTGCCATTTCAAAACCGGTGATACGTGGACTGAGTTATAACCGTGTGCTCACCATCAACGATGGTGTACGGCAGGAAGGCCAGCAATGGGGCGATGAGCATGGCATTGAAATAGATGAAGCCAGCGTAAATAAAATTGAATTGCTGAAAGGCCCGGCTTCCATCATTTATGGCAGTGATGCCATGGCCGGTGTTGTAAATATCATTACCAATGTGCCGGTGCCGGTTAATACCATCAAAGCGAATCTTTCTTCTAATTATCAAACCAATAATAATCTTAGTACTATCAATGTAAATATTGGTGGTAATAAAAACGGTTTTAACTGGAACATCTACACATCCAACAAAGCAGCCGGCGATTATAAGAATAAATATGATGGGCGTGTCTCTAATTCAAAATTCACAGAGAATAATATTGGCGGCTATGCAGGCTTTAATGGTAAATGGGGTTTCAGTCATTTATTGGTAAGCAGCTTTAATTTAAAAGCAGGATTGATAGAAGGTGAAAGGGACAGCGATGGTTATTTTATTAAACAACTTGCAGGCGGCATCACTGAAAGAGCCACCAGGCAGGATTTTAAAACCTCAACACCATTAATACCTTACCAGCATATCCGGCATTTTAAAATTGCTACCGACAACAATATCAAGCTTGGTAAGAACCAACTCACATTTAATATTGGCTACCAGCAAAACCAGCGTGAAGAATTTGGTAACCCCGATGATAAGGAAGAACGTTCTCTATTTTTTGATCTTAGAACAGTTACTTACACCGCACAATACCGTCTTGTTGAAATGAAAAGTTGGAAAACTTCTTTTGGTATTAACGGCATGCAGCAAACAAATAACAACAAAGGTGTGGAGCAACTGATACCCGATTACAATTTGTTTGACTTTGGTGTTTATGCATTCACACAAAAAACAATTAAGAAATTTACACTAAGCGGTGGTATCCGTTTCGATAACAGGAATATCAATGCAGAAAATTTATTAGACGGTGCATTGATCAAAGGCAACGCTTTCAGAAAATCTTTTTCAAACGTATCGGGCAGCATGGGGCTAGCGGCGCAGGTTACCAACTCCCTTAATTTAAAATTGAATGTTGCAAGAGGTTTCAGGGCGCCCAGCATTCCGGAACTGGCGAGCAACGGCGCACATGAAGGAACCACACGCTATGAATATGGCAACAGCAATTTAAAAAGTGAGACAAGCCTGCAGTTTGATGGCGGTATTGAATACAGTGCTGAACATATTTCAATTGGCGTGAGCGCTTTTTACAACAGCTTTAATAATTTTATCTTTTACAGGAAGCTGGAAGCGGCAGCTGGCGGCGATAGCTTAGTTAATGTTAATGGCGACCTGTTAACTGCTTTTAAATTCGACCAGACCAAAGCTGCGTTGACCGGCCTGGAAGCAACACTGGATATCCATCCGCACCCGCTGGACTGGCTGCATATCTTAAACACGTTCTCCATTGTGAGCGGACAATTAAGAAAACCCATTGAAGGCAATAAGTACCTGCCCTTTATACCAGCATCAAAATTAGTGACTGAATTCAAAGGCAGCTTTAATAAAGTAACCAACAATATCCGCAACGGGTATGTAAAGCTTGAAGTAGATAATACTTTCAGCAAACAACATGTATTCACTACTTACAATACCGAAACAAGAACATCCGGTTACACTTTATTGAATGCCGGCCTGGGCGCTGATATTGTGAATAAGAAAAATCAAACCCTGTTCAGCCTTTCTTTCAGTGCATTGAATATGGCCGATGTGGCTTATCAAAATCATTTAAGCCGTTTAAAATATACCGAAGAGAATGTAGCAACCGGAAGGCAAGGTGTTTTTAATATGGGGAGAAATTTCAGCATTAAACTGAATGTGCCGTTGAATTTGAATTTAGGGAAATAGTTTTTTTATATTTTGTCATTTCGACGACAGGAGAAATCTACCAGGTTGTAACAGCTATAACAGATGTCTCCTATCGTCGACATGACAGAAATTTTTTTGTTCTTCCGGGCTGAAGTTTATTTTTATTGTCCCGGAAATTTACTCATATCCATGTATATTACTTCCCAGTCATTGCCATCCGGATCTTCAAAACTGCGCTGCTGCATAAATCCGTAATCCTTTGCAGGTGTAGGTTCAGCACCACCGGCTTTAATGGCTGCTTCGGTAATGCTGTTTACTTCTGCGGCACTGTCAACCGAAATACAGTTGATCACACCTACGGTTGTTTTTGCATTAATGATCGCCTTGCCGGTAAACTCAGATAATTTATTGTGCGTTAGCAGCATTACATAAATTTCATCGGTAAGCACCATGCAGGCGGCAGTTTCATCGGTAAACTGTGGATTGTTTGTAAAGCCGATGCTGCTGTAAAAATCCATTGATTTTGCAAGATTTGCTACCGGTAGGTTGATGAAGATCTTTTTAGACATTGTTTTAAATTTTAGTTGTTATGCTTTTAAAATTAACAATACAAAAATGCAACATCTTTTAAAATTATTTGCTGTGTGTACCCGACAAGTTAAGGGGTTGATTGCGGCAAGTTCTCCCTGGCCGGTGTACCACCAACCAGGGAGGAGAATAACTTAATAAACCAGTTTATTGATCCGGATGATCCTGAGCCAGCTGAATAAACGAATGAACAGGTATGTAGGATCAAGCTCATGCCACCTGAAACCGAAATTAACATGGCCCGGGTTCTTGTGATGATTATTGTGATAAGCTTCGCCCATCATCAGTAAGTCTACCTTAAACAGATTTGTAGAAGTATTCTTTAAGGAGAAATTTATTGAACCATATTTATGGGCAAACCAATTAATAATAACGCCCTGTATGGGTACCATCAGTATATGAATGGGCAGCAATAAGAACAACCAGGGCGAGGTAGCAAAAAATATATAGACCAACGTGTACACAATTATCCACGCTATTCTTGACCAGGCAGAATGAGCTATTTTATCAAGCGATCGCCAGTTGGGAAGATTTTTTAAAAACCGCGGCTCAATAAATTGTTTAGCCTTATAAATATTGGACGTTACTTTACGGGCATTCCACATCATCGCAAAAATATTCCGGTCATTTTTTGGAGAATGCGGGTCTTTGTCGGTATCGGTATAAGCATGATGCATACGATGCATGATGGCATACACCCTTGGGCTAACGTAGGATGAGCCCTGTGTAATATATGCAATGATATAAAAAAAGCGTTCCCATAATTTAGACATACTAAAGGCACGGTGCGATGCGTACCTGTGATGAAGAAAAGTTTGCATGAAAAGCGAAAAGTACCAATGAAGTATTAAGAAAGCGAAAATGAGTATCATAAAATTTGTTCAATACATTAGAATATTGGAACACTAAAGTTAACCTTAATTAATGGGTGGGTAATAGCAGTTCGATCACTTTAACCGAACATTATAGTTAGAGAATTTAACTGAATATTATAATTAGGGACTGAACATTGTGATCATGGAAATACCAATCAGATGTAATGCCTTGATGTAGAAGAGAGGATGTAAATTGTTGCTTACCTTGGTCGGTATCCTACCGGCCGAAATGTATTTTTGAGCCAGGCAATTAATTTCTACTTGGCTTCGGTGGCACAGTTTACCCCGAAAGCTTTCGGGGCACTCTTGTACTTTATTTCTTTACTGAACTTTATCGAAGTGTAGATGGATTATGTTCCGGTCGGTGGGACACCGGCCAAGGAGGAAAGATAGTGCAGATTTCTGTCAACATTTTTTGTTTGCAGGCTTTCGTCCCAGCGGGGTTTTCGCAAATAGCTTTTATTTTTATAAGGATTGCTTGTGCGAAACCCCGATGTTTGCTGGCTCCTGCATTTTACGATCTCTTACTGTGAAAACAAAGAGTTACTTGCTTTATGTTTAAGAGTATTATTCATCGGGGTTTCACGTAACAGAATTTTTGGAATCGGAGAAAGCTGTGAAAACCCCGCTGGGACACAATTATAATGAGGGAAATATCAATCAGGTGTAATGTCCTGATGTAGAAAAGATGACGCAGATTCCTGTCAACATTTTTTGTATTCCCGTTGTTGTTGGTGTTTTAATATGGAAGAAATTTCAGTATTAAACTAAATGGCCGTTGAGTTTGAGTTTAAGGAAATAAGAGGTTAGTGTTATTCTTAAACTTTCTGGGTGCCGCCGTCTGGCCTCCCGGCCAACGGCGATTGTGGTAGAAAGTTTTTTATTTAGTAAAGAAAATTTTGAGACTCTGATTCGCCGTTGGTCAAAGCCCCATAACTGTTCGGAAGATTTACGGAGATTTTTTATAAAGCAACCCTTTTGCTTTTTTGGCGTTTCCACCGCATAAAATAACTATGTTGTAAATAATATCGGTTTCTAAATCCTGTACAAATTTTCGCTTGGCAATTTTATATCCTTTTAGATTATGTATGTTCTTGTATTGAGCTATCAAAATAGCTGTTATCATTGTAACATACATAACTACTTTAATTCCGTTTTCACTTCTGTTAAGTAAGTGGTTAAAATTCAGGTATTGTTTAATGAACTTAAAAAATATTTCTATTTGCCATCTTGATTTGTAAATCTGTGTTATTTCTTCAGCTTTCATTTTCCGGATATTGGTTACGAAAACTATTTGCTCCCCATCAGATTTTTTAACCGCATTTATTATTCTAACTGCATGCCTGCCTTTCTTTGAGTGACGGGCATATAAATAAACCCAGGCATCACTGATTATAGTTAACGTTTCAGTTTCAATATTTTCTTTTAGTATGTTATCTGTAAGTGCTGTACTTGCTGCATTGGGCTGAATTCTTGATATAAACAATATGCCCTTATCTGTCATCGCATCGTAACTGGCTCTGGAACTAATACCCCTGTCAAATACATTAATGGTTTGCTTTGTTATGTTTTCATTTGAAATGATAGCAGTTTTAAGAGCCGGATTTTCACTGCTATAAGTCTGATCGGTATAAAAACAAATACAATCAGGAATATCACTATATCCTACCGTAAATTTTAACAGCCTGTATTTTTCGGCAGCACTTCCTTTAATTTGATACCCGGTATTTAATAGTTTTACCCCTAATGCAACAATCGTGGAATCGAAACGAAGTATTTGTTTGTGAGACACATCCAAAGAGGATTTATATTCTTTTACACAGAGCAGAAAAATGTCTTCAAAGTACTTAGGCTTGATGGTATTTAAACGTTCGCTGATAGAACTATGTGCAATTGATGCAACTGAACCCGAAGGGCTGATAGCACGAAATAAAGAAGATTCTAAAGCACATTGCATTCCTCTTAAACTGTTGTCTTTCTCTGTTGCAATGCAATAAAAAAGCAGTTTAAATAATAATTCGCCCTGTAGCTTCTTAGCATACTTATTTACAGATATTTTTAATGCAAAAGCTTCTAATGTTTTATCGGGGATAAACGATAGGAGGCTACTGATGTAGTTCATATGGATTTTAAACACAAATAACTACATAGAAACTTTGATTTTAAAAGCAATTTTATCAACAGACCTTAATAAAATAAAATCTTCCGAACACTTATGTGGAGCAGGCCAGCAATACCGCCGGCGATATCAGCGGTAAAGTGGCCACCAAGAACCAGCAGAAGCAGGCGCTTAAAAAAGTAATGAGTGCATTGATGTTTGTGTTAAGGGGTAATTATCCTGATACTTATCCTGAAATGTACCGGCAGTGGGGATGGAAAAAAGAGAGTTATTAAAAATGTTCCTCAGCATGACAAAATCAGGAGAATGTATTTAAAAAGCTGTCAGGTTGAGCCTGTCGAAACCGGGACTAAATTAAATTAACCCGTCTTCGACAAGCTCAGACTGATAGTAAAATTTATGCTAAGAGTAAGATCGGGCAAGTGATAAAATTAAAAGAATTTAGCCCTGCTGCTTTTTTCTCTTGTCCAGATATTGATGCAGGTTTTCTTCTTTGCAGGGTCATCTATACCTGGTATCGTAATGACCTCTGTTTCCAAAATGGCCTTTTTTGAGAATTTCATATCAGGGTCTTTAAGCAGCAGGCAATTAACAGCAAAGATCACTTCACCTTTTACACCCGCAGCTTTCTGAATATCAGCCTGCGTTAGCAGGAGAGAATCTAAAACCTGTGTTGTAATTATATCGACCACAGCCCCAGCTCCAATATGGCCGTATTTGATATATCCTTTAGGGCAACGAAGAATTTCAAGATCTTTTATAAGGTCAGGATCCAGTTCTCCCACATTTACAATGATGCCGTTTGCTATATATACAACGATGCCAGGAATGCCGCTTTCTCCCTTTATTGCCGGTGAGTGCAAGCAGGTATCAAGCCTTAGCCGAAATACAGGTTTATCTGTTTGGCTAAAAGCATTTAAGCAAATGCCAGAGAATATGATCAGGAAAATTGTTTTCATTGGTCTTATGATACATAAATATAACAATAGCCCGGGGTTTATCACGCAATTTTAGTTAGCTGCATATAATTCACAAACCTCTCCAACAGGCGCTTTTTGGAGAATGCGCTGATAAAAAGTACAGCAACAGGAGCCGCTATCATCCAGAAAGCTGTTAGCAGGTATGCAGCCGGAAAATTAGTTTTATCCGAAAAACCGGTAAATAATATAAGTATAAAAAACACGGGTAAAAGCAAAAAAAGTATGGGGAACATGTAATGAGGATCAATCAGCAGGTTTACCTGGGTAGCATTTAAACTGTTTTTGAAATAGTATCCTTTTAATGATGTGCCTGTATCAAAAGGATTGCTTTTAAAGGTTGCGGGTTCAAATTTAATGATGACTGTAAACTCATTGTCGCCTGTTAGTTTAACCAATAAATGAGGATATGTGCTAAAGCCTGTTGATCTTGTGGCTAAATTTTCCAGCTTATTCTGCAGGTCTTCCATTGAACCTGTATAGGTGTATTTAAAAAATTCTGAACTTACCTGGCGTGGAAACGGGATCATAATTTATGTGTTATTCATCTTTACGATACTCAATTACCAATACTGCATTTTTTCCGAGGTCGGCATTGGAAAATAATTCATAGCGTTTATCTCCGGCATTTATCACGATAAGCGCCGTATTGGGAGATATGCTTCCAAGGTTTTCGGCAAATAAGATGATCTCATTCTTACCCAATTTTTCATCCAGCTCAAGATCAAGTGTGATGGGTTTTTCAGAAACCAATTGATGGGTCAACAGTAATTTGCCATTAAAGAAGATACTTACACTGTCGCCGTCAACGGTGCCGTTGTCATATATATGTAAGCTGATCTTTTTTGTATTTACTGTTATATGGCCTTCCTCTGAATTTTTTCTTGCTGTCATTTGTTCGGGTATCAGTAAAATATCCGGTTCCTTAGCAATTGCTGTGGAATGAGAAGCCAGGCTTGTATCTGCGGCAATAGCTTTTTTCAACGTATCCACCATGCGTAACTTGCTCACCCAAAACGATCCGGCAAAACCATCACTGCGAAGCGACCCAAGCCCGCTTGCCGTCCAATCGCCATATAGCACTTCTACCGAATCTTTTTTTTCGTACTTTATATTATCGAGCGATAGAAAATATTCAGCCACTTCGTCCGGTATGCTGTTGTATAATATTCTACCCCGCATTAAGCTTGTTGGTATCTTTTCCTTTTTCCTGATAATACCCGATACTTCGTACACAACATTAGGGTAGTTTGGAAAATCCAATAGAGAATTACCAAAGCGTCCTTCTATTTTGTGGCCGTTCTGCACCAATACCATGTTCATAAAGAAAGTTACACTGGCGCCATTACGTCTTTGATCGGTCCTGAACCTGCCCTGCCAGTAGCCTGACAGGTCCTGTGCATATGCCGTAGTAAACAGCATACAACAGAGGGCGGCAACAAATACTTTATTTATCTTTTTAAGTTTCATTTGCTAACTAAATATAACAAGTTCTACGGTATTCAGGAACGCCTTCTTCTCCACCACAACAAAAACCCTGTAATGCTCAGCAATGCTCCTGTCAATCCAAAAACAAAATAAATAATTTTTATTCCCCATCCGCCATACCTGCCCATGTGTAGCTGGGAGTTGATGATATCATAGCGGTCATCTGCGCTGATCTCATTGATCATTCTTGTTTGGGCAATGCCGCCGGCACTGTCCAGCATAATGGCATCGGCAAATTTTTTGGAATGGATGTATGCATTGGAAGCACGGCTGCCATACACAGCTGTTTTACCGCTATTGCTTTGTGCAAAATAAATTACGGCAGCTGTAAAATCGGGGTAGGTTTTTTTCACCTGTGCATAAGCAGAATCAAATTTAAAAGACAACGGAGGTGATGCTTTTAAAACAGGTGTATAATCGTAGGACTGGTAAAATTCTTTTTTAAAAACATAGCGCTGCATCCAGAAACCTGTAACGGCTATCATGAGGTTAAATACAAGGGCCCAGACACCGATGATCTGATGCAGGTTATTTTTTTTGTATGCCTGTCTTCTGAATAACAAAACAGCACCTATCCTTTTTCTGAACAGGATAAAGCCGGTGATGATGCTCAATAAAAATACCAGTGCAAAAAAGCCAAGCAGCCACTCGCCGGTTTTGCCCAGGTGAAATGAGTTATGGAATTTAGATAACCAGCTCATGAAATTATCACTCCCTCCCCTGCTTTGTAAAATATTGCCGGTTACCGGATGAATAAAAAGCTGTAATGCCTTTTTACCGGTTTCATAAGATGAGTCATATATGGTAAAAGCAAAAGCCTGCCGGTCATTTTGTGCAATTGTACAACTGCTTACCATTGCACCATGATAATTATGTTTAACTACCTGGTAACAACTATCAACAGATAAAATTTTAGCAGGTACTTTACCAGGCCCTATCATTGGTTTTTGCAGGGCATCAACATTTTCATGAAAAACCAACGCAGCACCGGATAATGACATCAGTAAAATAAACAGTCCCGAAAACAGGCCGGCTGTGGAGTGTATATAAAAAATAAAATTCCTTTTCATAAACAGGAGAATTGTTGCTGCAATATTAACTTAATTTCTAAACAGGGTTGCCAACCTTTAAAAGGTTGGCAACCCTAACCTGAACTGTCATTTCGACCAACGGGAGAAATCTATCACTACAGATTTCTCACTTCGTTCGAAATGACAAAAAATTTCAAAAAAGAAACTTACTTTGTAACATAATCGATCTTGATATCAACACGCCTGCCTTATTGTTCCCGGCAATCACTTTGCTGATGCTGGCTTATACAAACCGGTTCCTATCGCTGGCAGCGCTGGTACGCAAACTTCATGAAGAATATAACCGTGGCGAAAAAGAAAAGAATATCCTGAGCCAGATCAAGAACATTCGCACCCGCATAAACCTCATACGTTATATGCAGGCGCTGGGTGTACTCAGCTTTTTATGCTGCGTACTTTGTATGTACTGCATTTTTAGAAACTGGACAGCAATGGCACACTGGATATTTGCAGCCAGCATGATCTTTTTGTTGCTTTCTATCATTTTATCACTATTGGAAATTAATAAAAGCACCAAGGCCATTGAATTGGTGCTCAGCGATATTGAAGAACTGGATAAGGAAAATATCTTTACCGATATTTTTAAGAAGAGTGATGATTAGTGCAGTTCTACCGGCTTGGTGGTTTCGTAATTGCCATCATACTTTACAAAAATGCGCATGTACAAAACACGGCTCAGCCGCATGAGCCAGGGTTGTGTAATGATCAATATCACTGTATTGATGCCCAGCCACCAGAAAATGCGGTTATCATCTGTTGACACGCCGATAAAAACCAGCCAGGCAACAAAAGTGGTTGCCGATACCGCAACAGCCAATGCATAACTTACATAGCCGGTTCCGTACCAGAACCCTTCTTCCAGGTCGTATTTCTGACTGCAAACAGGGCATTTTTCGGGCATACTGAAAATGTTGGAGAGCTTAAGGCTTTTGTATGGGTTACTGTGAGAGAACATTGGTCCACGCCTGCACCGGGGGCATTTCATCGTTAAAGTGCTCCAGAAAAAATTGGGGGCAGGTTTTTTGTTACTCATGGTTGCAAAGGTACGTAAAAGTGAAGGCAGTCTTGGTATAATTCAATTCCTTTAATCTTTTGTTGAACCACATAGAAGCATAGATACATAGGTTAACACATAGTTTTACTCTTCGGGTAATAAGGAGAATAAATTATTGACAAGAGTTTTCTGTCCTTCTTTAAAAATATTAAGGCAATGAAAATTTATAAGAATGCCTTTAGGTTTTTGCAGCATTTGCATATAAGAAAGTAAAACTGCATCATGTATAGGTAAAAGGCCTTCCTGTGCTTTCAATTCCACACAAAGTATTTCTTCCACAAGAACATCCAGTCGCAATTCTGTATCAAGTTCTAACCCTTTGTACTGCAGAGGAACCCAAACCTGTGTTCTGAATGTTATACCTTTTAAGAAAAGTTCTTTCAAAAAGCATTTTTCATATACACTTTCTAATAAACCGGGACCAAGATGCTTATGTACCTCAATGGCACAACCAATTACTTTGTAAGTGAGTTCATCCAGGTATTTTTTTGTCACTTCCATTACCTATGTTCTTATCTATGTACCTATGCTCCTATGTGGTTCAAATTAAAACGCAACAGTGCTATTTAAACTTCAGTTTAAAGTACAACATGATCAAACTCATGGCAAGCACCATACTGTTGGTATAAATAATAGCGGCACTCATAATTACCAATCCATAAATGAGCCATAAAATAACACCCAGCATCAGTAACAATAACATCATTATAGAAAGATCTTTTGCCGATTTGGTTTGCCAGATCTTTACCACCTGTGGTAAAAAAGTGATGGAGGTAATGGTACCTGCTACCAAACCCAGGATTTCAATTGATGCCATTTGTTTTAATTTAATGATGGTGTTGATGCTGCGGCCCTTTTTCTTTCGCCGATCTGCTGGCGCCACATGGCAAAATACAAACCTTTTTCTTCCAGCAGTTTTTCGTGGGAGCCTGTTTCCACCACATCGCCTTTCTCTAATACATAAATTCTATCGGCATGCATGATGGTACTTAAGCGGTGTGCAATTAAAATGGTGATCTGTTCTTTTTCAGATGAAAGGTCACGGATGGTATTGGTGATCTCTTCTTCAGTTAATGAATCAAGTGCTGATGTTGCTTCATCAAATATCAGCAGGTGTGGCTTGCGCAATAAAGCCCGGGCAATGGAAATACGTTGCTTTTCTCCACCCGATAATTTTAATCCGCCTTCGCCGATCATGGTATCCAGGCCATTCTCTGCACGGGCAAGTAAACCGGTGCAACTTGCTTTTACCAATACATCATTCAATTGTTCTTCTGTTGCTGCAGGGTTTACAAACATCAGGTTCTCCCGGATAGTGCCACTGAATAAATTTGTATCCTGTGTTACAAAACCGATCTGCTTACGCAGGTCATCAAAGCGTATTTCAGTTTCATCCAGGTTATTATAAAATATTTTTCCTTCAAGCGGCCTGTACAAACCAACCAATAATTTCATTAGGGTAGATTTGCCCGAACCCGAAGGCCCCACAAAAGCAACCGTCTCACCGATCCTTGCATCAAAGCTTATATTGTTGATGGCTTTATGTGCCGCAGTCTGGTGTTTAAAGGAAACATCTTTAAAAGAAAGGGTTTCAATATTGTTCAGTGGTTTTGGATTATCGGGTTCCTTTTCAGGCGCTTTCGTCATCAGGTTATGAAAATTATTCAGCGAAGCTTCAGCTTCCCGGTAAGAGAGCAATATATTTCCTATTTCCTGCAACGGGCCAAAAATAAAAAATGAAAATATCTGCATTGTTATCAATTCACCTGCATCCATTTTTCCTCCAAATATCAACCACATTAAAATGAATAATATGACCTGCCTTAATGTATTTACAAAAGTGCCTTGTATAAAACTGATGCTGCGTATACTTTTTACTTTGGTCAGTTCGAGTCCCAGTATTTTATAAGTATTCTTATTTAGCCGGCTTACTTCCTGTTCGGTCAGTCCCAGGCTTTTTACCAATTCTATATTACGTAAAGATTCTGTTGTGGAACCCGCCAGCATGGTAGTTTGTCCAACAATATTTTTCTGGATTATTTTAATTTTTTTACTCAGCAGGTTGGTAATAAATGTTAAAACCACAATACCAACCAGGTAAGCCACCGGTACCATCCAGCTGATATACAAACTTGCATAAACAAAAACAAATACCACTCCTACAATTACCCCAAAAAGTATATTGATAAAGTTGGTCATGAACCTTTCAACATCAGACCTCACTTTTGTTAGAATGGATAAGGTTTCGCCGCTGCGTTGATCTTCAAATTGCTGGTAAGGCAGTTTCATAGCATGTTGCAAGCCATCTGTAAAAACCTTCGCCCCAAATTTTTGGATGACCACATTCAAAAAATAATCCTGGAAGGCTTTGGCAATACGGCTCACCATGGCCACACTTATTGAAAAGATAAGAATATAGAATACGCCCAGTTGCAGGTAATTTTTTTCATCCTTTCTTTCTATCCTGCTATAATCCCAGAAAAACTGGCTATCAGTAAGATTTGTATGAACACCCGGCCCAGTGCCGGCCTGGTGGTCACTTGCCAGGTTCACTAATTTTCCCAACAGGATAGGATCCATCAAAGAAAACCCGATATTGATTGCAGCCAAGAATAAAGTAAGTACTACCAGCCATTTGTATGGCTTAAGATAGCGGAGTAATATTTTCATTCAGAAAGTTAGTTTAATAATACATCGAAAAGATTCAATGTATCAAATATCGTACAAGTTCGTAAAAAATGACAATATTGCAGTAGGTGTATTTATCAATTTTATTAAAGAAAAAATCCCCTGATAAGATATATCAGGGGAAAAATTGAATTTGAAAAGTCTAATGCATCTTTATTTTGCTCTTCATTGGCGCAGCATTACAATTTAATTTTGGATTCTGTAGCGAAAACTTTAAGGTTTGTACTGAAGTTTTCTATCGCTTTATTATATCCAAACAGCATTCCTTTGTTAAATATTTCAGTTACCCTATCCAGGGCTTTTTCATTTAATTTATCTCCAGAAATATCCTTGTCGTCTCTCAATGCTATAAAACCGGCGCCGATAGATGTATAAAGTATCAGATCAAGATTTAACCAGGGCTGGTAGTAGCTTGCCTGTTGGCTTTTAGCTCTCTCTTTACTATCAGGTTTCCAGATATTCAGCAATGACGAGATTTGTGGATTAACAGTTTCTAATGCTTCGATCAAAAACTCACGGGCGAAAGACGGGCTGAATTTGGCAGATAATATTTCTTCTGCCAAAGAGCCGATACTGTTTAAATCCGGTAATGGAATATTGTCAACCTTTTCAATCGGGTTATTCAGGCTGGCTTCGATGAGTTGAGAATCTCTCAACAATTCGATCCATATAAATCTTCTCCAGCACCACCATGACCTTCTCCTTGACATCCAAAGTGAAATGTTCATATAGTACTGTCGTATTACCTGAAAATCAGCAGTTGTTAATCCTGATTGCTGGCCGGGTATATCACTACCATTGGAGCCTACTCCATTCAAATTGATATTTACGAAATGATGCCAGGTTGCATCTACCACAATACGGCCGGCATTTGCCAGGCGCCCATCCCAAACAGCAATAGATGGAAAACAATGAGGTTCTGTTAATGCCTTGCCAGATCCCCCGCCTGTTGTACTGCCTCCTAAAACAAACGAAGTGGCAATTACCTGTGTTGGAACTGCAACGCTGTTAACTGTAAAAGAAGTTGAGGGTTTGCATTCTCCTTCATGTGGATGGTCTGGCATTATGTCAATAATTCCGGAAGGCCTGATGCTTGTACTGATAGACAACAATGGGTGTGGCATTCCGGCACCAAATGTTCTTACTGCAATAGTTTGTGGAATATTGTCAGACTGGTTATCAAAATACAGTGAGGTAGCATCACCGGCTTTGGGCCTGTTGGTGTCGTTTCTTCTTTTCCCGGTCATACTAACTTCATTCACATCATTGGTTGATGCCACCGGGTTGTCACTCCAATACCTCATATCCTTAACCCTGGTGATATTACCACATAGGGCTGACCCCAGGTATCCGTGGTCACCGGTTGCAAATAAACCACCACCACCATTCATATAAGTTTCAACTACGGTTAATTCTGCTGCCGGTAATCCTGAGCCGCTGTTAATTCCAAACAACCACACCTGGTCAAAATCGTTCAGCGTAACACTTGTCTGAAAATTAAAATTACTGATCTGATTAACTACTAATGGATTTGTACTTGGTGTAATTGTGCTCCGATGCCCAAGCGTAATCTGATAATTATTCCAGGTGGTTGCCTGGAGCTGGTTAAAGGAAGTCAGGAATTCTGACAGATCAAAACCTCCAATTCCAAAATTTAAACCACCGTCAGTTACGATCAATACTTTTACTGTGCATCGTTTCCACCACCACCATATAGGAAAATAAGGCTTTAGAAAATCTGGTTTTAGCCTTGTTAATTCATTGGTCAGCGTAATTCTTTCATCACGGCTTAACAAATGCATGTTTTTGAATTTTTCTTCTATCTCTTTCATGTTAACTATTTTTGATTTTTTTCCTACTCTATCCAGTTTTCGGAATACCTGTCTTACTCTTTTTAGGATTTTCGGAATACTCCTGTTTGTTTACTCTCCTTCGCCCACAGGCTCTGTACCGGTACCCAGGAAACCCCTGCCTGCAGCAAAATATACATTGATGGGTGTTTCGTTTCGCAGCACATCAATTACATTGGCAAACATGGTACTTGGTAAATGCATGCGGATGATACCGCCATCTACATAGTCATTTTCAAAGGCCATCCCCGGGTCATTGAACCTTAACCAGGCAACAACAGTATTTCCATTTGATAACTGGATTTGTGCACGGTTGGTCTGGTATCCATCGGGGCTACCATAAAATAAAACATGATAATTAGTTACGTTTGGCATTTTATTAAAGTTTAAAATTTTATACCTACTCTGTTGACGGATTTTCGGCATGCTCCGTGTTATGGATAATATTTTAAAAAATAAACAGCCTGCAACCACCTGGTCCCAGGCTGTTTATTAAAGTGACTATATATCGTAGAAGAACAGTTGTTCAATTGGGCCACTGTCACTGATCGGGCTTTCTCCATTATGCAATCTTGCTCTTGCATACAATTTCAATGAATACGTACATCTTGTAAGATCATTTGGACTGGCATTCAACTGAAGGTTGTTGTTTGCTCCTCCATCCACCAACGGATTTGTATTACCAGGTGTTTTTAGTGCTACGGTAAGAAACCCATCATTTACATCTTTATTAACTGTGCCGCTGTTATTATTAAGATGTAAAGAAGCAGACGCAAGATGTGGATGATAAACCGTGTATTTGGCATGAACAGTACCGCTGATAGGTGTGCAAAGCCCGGTTGCTTCAAGTTCAGTAACCGACAGTTTGAAAAACATCGGGTTGTTATTCATGATAGCAGAGTTCAATGTTTTACCACTGCCAGTAACCACATTGAATTGGTTAAGCGGTTTATTAACCACTTCACGTATTTCAAAACGAATGGCAAATTTTTCAATGGGTATTTTATTGGCAGCAGGTACCGGGTTTCCAACACTGGCAGCAGCAGATGGTACGTTGGGTGCAGTTGTTAATGCAGTTGTATCAATTTTTATCAGAGTGTCTTCTTCAATAAACCAGAAGTTTGACATAGGCTCACCAAGAGCGGTCAGTTTACGGTTCACTGCATTGTTGATATCAAACCAGCCGTTTGCATCAAAATCCGATTGATCGCTCGTTACACTGTAGTCAGAAAAAGGAAATACTTTCCTGGTCAACTTGGCTACTTTGCCTGGTACAAATAAACCGGGTGTAACGCCTACAATTTTTGTAAAATTAACCAGTGCCGGTGCAGCGCCGCCATTAGGCGTAGTTACATCACTTATCAAAAAGCGGTATTCGATCGGGTTTCCTGCAGCAGATTTTGGAGCAGCCTGGCCGGTAAGCCTGATATGGCTGTACAAAGCATATTTACTGCTACCACCTGCATAACCATCAGCATCAAATTCTTCGGGGCCAACACCGGTTGTAATGTTGAAAGCATCGCCAATACCGGTCCATGCACTTGGGAAATTATCATCAGTGTCTCCTACATGCACTTTGCTGCATAAATTTACACAAAGGCAGTAGCCTACATTTTTACGGGCATTTGCTTTTTTCTCGTCAATTAAAGTAACGCCTCCCAACACTACTTTAAAATAAACATCGGGGCCGCTCTGGAAAGTAAGTCCCGGGCCGGGATCAGTCTCTACATTTATCCAGGGCGATAAAAAAGTTTGTTTAAACTGCAGCGATGTATAATCGATCCGGAAATGGCCGCTTGCATCTGTTATTGCAGTGCCTAGGTTATCATCGGTTAAAAAATCGGCATCCCAGGCAGTAACGCTGGCATTGGCAATAGGTGTACCCGTATCGCAATTACGCAGGTGTCCACAAATTACCCAGGCATCAAAATAATGGCCCCTTATATAACACCACCATTTAGCCGACAGGCAATATGCCCATTTATAAAAATAATTTTCATTTGCTGTGGCATTTCTCCATTGCGGGTAAATGGTAGTAAGATGAAATTGCAATGGTTCTTTACGTGGTTTGGGTGGCACACCTGGTACAGTACCGCAAATAAAATCAATATCAAAAGCCGTTTTGCTGTATTTTTCATCCACCTCAAATTCAAAGTTTCCAAACTCATCTGTTTTGGTTGTAGCGATCAGTAATTTTTTTCTTGATGCAGCTTCTTCCTTAGTTACAAGGCGAAATGTGTCTTTTACATCAGCTACTGCTGTTTCTGCTACCCTTTCTTTTTGCCAGGGCAGATATAACAGTACTTCCATTCCGGAAAGTGGCTCCCTGCAATCATCGCAAAAAAAACCACAGAGGCTTCCTTTAAATAAATACTTCATAATAATTTTTGTTTGACTTGCCTACTCTTAATACCCTTTTCGGCTTCCGGGTTTATATTGCTCAGTATCTTTTACTGCCTGGCTTTGAGGTAACAAATATGTAAACAGCCGAAAAGAATTTTACAGGTATCTCTACTGAATTCGTCTTCATCAACTACCCAAAAAAAACAGGTATAAATACCTGTGTGCAGATTTTGTTTTGTACTTTACTTTGTCTCTTCCCTAAACCTAAAACCAAAATGTATTATGAAACACAGAACTAAATTCAGCATGGCTGCCATGGTTATCATCAGTTTTACATTATTACTGGTAGTAAGTGGTTGTAATAATGATGCCGACAAAAAATGTTGCGCAGGTTATACCGGTAAAATAACCAATGAGCAATCTTTAAAACTGGTTAACAAGTGTCATTTTCTTTCAAAAGATTCTATTGAATTATGGACGGACAAGTATGAAGATTATAAAAAGAAACTAGGCAGCGATAAAGACACCATTGCTGCTGTGTTGGATAAAATGTCGGCCGGATTTTTAAGAAGCGGTTCTCTTTCTTTTAACAGCTGCATTGTTAAAAAAATACTTTGCAACGAAAACTCGATCGGCCTCCGTGTACTGTATGGCATTGGTGCCGATAACAGGCTACATATTATACTGGTGGGCATTAATGCCGATTACAGTAATTTATATGTAGATGCTCAAGATTGTTGTGATAAGTCACTGAATAAAACACTTGGTGCCCAGGCAGATCAGGCCAGTGGGAGCAGTGGGAAAGGTGGTGCTGAATATGGCCAGATGCCATAATAATTAAGAGCGGGTCTTATTTTTTTAATAGGTACAATATGAATGCTGATATTAAATATATGCTGGCAATGAGTTGTGTGCTGCCAGCAGTGGTGGGTATTTTCCGGCTCAGCGCAATTGACAAAAAATATCATGCATTTATTTACATGATGGTATTGGTTGCTTTACTTGAAACCTGGATATATGTTGGATTCAAATATCCGGCATTGGGAAAGTTATCAAGGTTACCGATCAATATATACATGCTTCTGAACCTGGGGTTGTTCCTGTTTTTTGTTTACACTAATGGATATTTAAATAAAAGAAAACTGCAGTTGTTGATGCTTGCAGCTGTTGCAGTTGCTATATTCGATTGCATATATTACAATAGTATATTTAATCTTTTTCTTTACCTGTTGTGTTTTGTATCGGTTGTGATGCTTGTTATCTGCATGGATATACTTTCCAAGCAGATAATGGAGATACGGTATAAGCTGGCAAACAATTTCTGGTTTTGGTTTAGCAGTGCATCCATTTTATACAATGCATTTAATTTTCTGATTTTCGGTGTAGTAGTATTTTCCCTGATGGCAACAAAAAACGGACAGTCCATTGCAGATATACAACATTTTACAAACGCCTTTAGTTATTTAGTTTTTACGGTAGCCATTTTAAAAATTCCCAAAAAAGATAACTAATTTCAATATAGAAAAATTAAGGAGGTAAAGTGAGTGCCTATGTTCAATGTTGTTTTAATATCTGCCGTTATATTGGTGCTGATCATTTCCTTTTTCATTATCTCTATTGTAAGGGAACACAGAAAAGTGGTAAAATGGCAACAGGCCCGCATTGCGGCCGAGATCAATACTTTGGAAAATGAGCGCAAAAGAATTGCCGATGACCTGCATGATGAACTGGGGCCGCTTTTATCTGCCATCAAATTACAGATCAATCACCTGGAACCAACCGATGAAACCGAAACAGCTGTGCTCGAAAAATCGAGCGACCAGATCGACAGCATCATCCAGCGCTTCAGGGAGATATCTTACGATCTTTTGCCCAACACACTTGTTCGCAAAGGGTTTATAAAAGCTACCGAGGAGTTTATTGGTAAACTTAAACCATTGCACCCTGTAAATATTTCCTTTACTTATTGCGAATTCACATTGTTGCCCGAACGGGAAATAAACCTGTACCGGATATTGCAGGAGATCATACACAATACTGTAAAACATTCACGTGCAACATTGCTCAGCATCAGCATTCAGAAAAATAATAAAAAGCTTTTATTAACAACCAAAGATGATGGCATTGGATTTAATTACTCTGAAAAAACACAGATAGACAAAGGCCTGGGTTTATTAAGCATACATAGCCGGGTTGAATTACTGGGTGGACAATTGCTGGTAAATTCACAACCAGGATCGGGTACCATATTTGAAATTGAAATGCCGTTATAATTATGTCAACCGTAGCCGATATAAAATTGATCATTGCAGATGACCATGAGATCTTCCGGGATGGCTTTAAACTGATGCTATCGAAATTTCCTGAGATCAAGTTGGTAGGAGAAGCTGCAAATGGCAGAGAGCTGTTGGAACTGATAGAAGACTTAAACCCGGATGTGATACTGACGGATATTAAAATGCCGGTGATGGATGGCATTGAAGCAACAAAAAAAATTACTGAGCTGTACCCTGATAAAGGCATCATCGGTTTATCCATGTATGATGACGACGAACTGATCATTGAAATGCTGGAAGCCGGTGCTAAAGGCTATCTTATAAAAAATGCCGGTAAGGACCAGATCATAGAAGCGATCAAAACAGTGTATAATGATGAGCCCTATTACTGCAAAACAACCAGCCACAAGCTTACACAAATGATCGCAAAGAGCCGGTTTAATCCTTATAAAAAAATTACCAGGGCCGAGTTCAGCGAAAGGGAAAAAGAAATCATTGCCTGCATTTGCGATGAAATGACCAATAAAGAAATTGGTGATAAATTATTCATCAGTGTACGTACGGTTGAAGGGCACCGGTTGAAGATATTGGAGAAGATGAATGTAAAAAATACGGTGGGGTTGGTTGTGTATGCTATTAAGAATGGGATAGTTAAACCTTTATAAATTTATCCTGTCCACCCTTCCCTATCCAAGCTCCTGTACTGTATGGCTTCTGCCAAATGCTCGGGTTTTATATCTTCACTGCCTGATAGATCTGCGATGGTGCGGCTTACTTTTAAAATACGGTCGTAAGCACGGGCGCTGAGATTTAATTTTTCCATCGCCACTTTTAAAAGATTTTGCCCGGCAGTTGATATTACACAGATCTCTTTAAGTTGCTTGCTGCTCATTTGTGCATTGGCATAAACACCATCATTATTTTTATAACGCTCTTCCTGTATCTCTCTTGCTTTAATTACACGCTCTCGTATGCTGCCACTTTTTTCAAATTGCTGCGATGATGATAATTCATTAAATGCAACCGGTGTAACTTCCACATGCAGATCGATCCTGTCTAATAAAGGCCCTGAAATTTTATTCAGGTATTTTTGAACAGCACCGGGTGGGCAGGTACATTCTTTCTCCGGGTGATTAAAAAATCCGCAAGGGCAGGGATTCATAGAAGCGATCAACATGAACGATGCCGGAAAGTCTAATGCAACTTTGGCCCTTGAAATAGTTACTTTTCTTTCTTCCATTGGCTGTCGCATTACCTCCAGTACCTGCCTTTTAAATTCAGGCAGTTCATCCAAAAACAAAACACCGTTATGTGCCAAAGAAATTTCGCCGGGCTGTGGAATGCCGCCGCCGCCAACTAATGCTACATCACTAATGGTATGGTGCGGACTTCTGAATGGCCTTTTGGAGATCAATGTAGAGTTTTCGGGAAGTTTACCTGCTACAGAATGTATCTTGGTTGTTTCCAAAGCTTCCTGTAAACTTAATGGTGGCAGTATGGTTGGCAAACGCTTTGCCAGCATCGTTTTACCGGCTCCGGGCGGACCAATTAAAATGGCATTGTGTCCGCCTGCTGCTGCAATTTCCAAAGCACGTTTAATGTTCTCCTGTCCTTTTACATCACAAAAATCAATTTCAAAATCACTTTGTGCATGCGCAAATTCTTCTCTTGTATTTACAATAGTTGGCTTAATGGAATTCTCATCTTTAAAAAAACCGATCACATCATTGATGGTTTCTACTGCATACACATGGAGGTTGTTCACCATTGCCGCTTCTCTTGCATTTTGTTTGGGAACGATCAGGCCTTTAAAACCTTCCTTGCGTGCCTGTATGGCAATAGGCAATGCCCCGGTAATAGGACGAATCTCTCCGTCTAAACTTAACTCACCCATAATTACATACTCCGCTAATTTCTCAGGATTTTCAATTTGTTCTGTTGCGCCCAATGTACCAATGGCAATGGGCAGGTCGAATGCTGTGCCCGATTTTTTTATATTGGCCGGCGCCAGGTTTACCACCAGTTTGGTACGTGGCATGTAATAATGATTGCTCTTGATGGCGCTCTCTACTCTTTGCAGGCTTTCTTTAACGGCATTATCGGGCAAACCAACAATGTAATAATTCTGACCCTGATTGTTTACACTTACTTCAACTGTAATGGTAATTGCTTCTACTCCATAAACAGCACTGCCAAAGGTTTTAACGAGCATGAATTAAATTTTATTAAAGTTAGAAAAACTTTAATAAGAAAGATGAAGAAAATAATTAGCAAAAAGAGCCGTTTATTTTTTCCCAGATATATATTTCAATGTTCCAGGATGAAAACTCTGCCAGCTATGCCAAAACTCCTGGTAGGTAGAAACATTGGTGAGCTTTAATCCAATTGTTGCAGATTGTATACATTCCATACACACGCCATCCATGCTCCATCCCGAACCTGCATTATCACGCAAAGATCCGGTAGCCGCATCATAAGTAAATTCTAATACCTGTCCATTTACTTCACGGTTCCATACATGAAACGAGGCATTGTCTTTTTCCAACACGAGTAAGATTGGCATTTGTTGAAAAGTGTCATTGATCACCCTTTGTTTTACCAGGTCATTCCAGTCATAAGCTTTTGCATGGCCGGCTATTTCTACTCCAACCACCCATGATTTAAATTGCCAGGAAGCGCTGTCTCTTTTTTCCAATCCGCTTGCAATCGTTCCTTCATCAAATCCTTCCAGGTTCTTGTATTGTTTTGCAAATAGAGGGTCGGGTTGCAGTATGGTTGTGTTTGGGTGTTTGCGTATCCATGCACCAAGGCTCATTTGTTCTGATGGAATTTCTTTCAATGCTGTTCCTTTCAATTTTCCCGTAACTGCAACACCCGTTGCCTGCCGCCACCAGCTTTTGGTTGTGGCATCTTCAAACATGGCATTAAAATGGTCCATACCTACCAAACGGAATTGTTCAAACTTACCATTTACAAAAGGACTGAAAACACGGCCCGTTCTGCAGACCGAACAATAGGTAACCATTACAGGTTCTCCGCCAACTGTGTCCTGCACCTGGTGATGATAACCGATTATTTCAACTGGATATGCTTTTGCCTCACCGTTTATGGTAACACCAATAACCAGTTTTGTGCTGTCAACTTTATTAGCCGCAACCGTTGCCAGTATTTTATTTTTTGGCTGATGGAACATTTTATCTGCCAGGAATTTAAAATTGAAAGCATAAAAAACGGTAGCATAGAGTAAAACAAAAAATGCAAGAAAGATCTTTTTCCACCATCTGCTGCTACGAAAAATATAGATCATAGGAGGCACAAACAAGATCAATCCCAATATCCTGAACCACCAGATATAATTGTGGAGGAAATAAGCGATCTGTATGGTATCACTCTTCTGGCTGCCAGGGAAAGGCATGATGAAATAGACACGGAGTATTTCGGTGACGAGGAGGATCAAGAAACCAGCGATAAGTAAAAATGATCTTTTCATTAGCAGTTATTATTGAAGTAAGATAATAAAATTAGCTGATGATATTTATAAGATGATATGCCTGTTCAACAGTCGCCCAAAGTTGTCATCCCGAGGAACGAGGGAACCGCCGGTCCTGATTCATATTTCATCATTCAAAAATTTCCAATCTGGATTCATTGAATTGATGAGCAATTCTTTCTTCTCTCTCCGCCATCCTTTTATTTCTTTCTCCCTTGCAATCGCATCTTCTACCTGCTGAAATCTTTCATAATACAACAAAAAATATGAATTATATCTACCTGCAAAGGAAGGATGGCCAAATGGGATGGAATTTTCTTTATGCTCTTGTAATCTTCTGTATAAGTCGTTTGTTATGCCTGTGTACAATACAGTTTTGTTTTTATTGGTAACTATATACACATAGTAATTATGTCCACCGGGTATTTTCATTTATTGTGTTTTGCTTGTTGGGCCCAGCAGTTCCCTCGTGCCTCGGGATGACAGCATTTCTCACCAATCAATATGTTTTCGGCTTTTTAATCATTGGTCAACTGTTATCACATCTTCTCCAACATCTCTACCACACCTTCTCTCTTCAATATCAAATACCCCAGCCTGTCGTTACTTATACCATCTTTTAGCTGGTAAGAGAAATGAAGCTGGTCATTAATGACCGATGTTTCAAAATATTTAAAATCAATATTGGGATATTTTTTTAATTCCTCTCCTATTTCGTATAAATGTGTAGAAAGTATAAATACCGAGTTCTTCATTTTCAACAGGCCTTCAATTACGGTGCTGCTGCATTTCATGGCATCCTGCACATTGGTGCCTTTAAAAAGTTCATCTATCAGTATCAGCCATTTTTTTCCGTCGCTTATTTTGGTGATGGTAGCTTTAATGCGCTGCACTTCATTGTAAAAATAGCTTTCGCCCTTGCTGATATTATCCACCACGTTTATGTTGCTGAGCATACCATCAAACAGCGTAAGTTTCATTTGCTGCGCCGGTACGCCCATACCGATATGCGCCAAAAAAACAGAGGCGCCCACCGATTTTATGAAAGTGCTTTTACCCGCCATGTTGGCGCCGGTTAAAAACAGAAAGTTTGTTTTCTGGTTCAGCACCACATCATAAGCTACTGGCTGCTGTACCAATAAATGGTACAAACCGCTGGCTTCAATTACAGGCTGGTCACTTTGTACAAATTCCGGAAATACCAAACCGAATTTTTGTACTGCCCTGGCCATGCCATACCATGCATCGATCTGTGCATATAATACCACCAGGGTCAGCATATTGTGTTTGTACCCATATCGTATAAAATGAGCCAGCTCCAGTTTTTGTGAATTGGTTAGCTCATCTGAATTTTTATGCTTCTCTACAATTTTAAACTGGGCTTTTGTAATGATCTTTTCAATCTCCGTTAAAACCTTCTGCAGTGGTGCAGGAATATTTTCCCCTGAAAAAAGCTGCAGCAAAAACTGGAACCCTTTTATAAAATCAAAACAATGTTTGGCGGAATAAGTCACCAACGCAAAGTCGGGCCCGTGCAGCAGTTTATAACTATACACTTCTACAGATGAAGGGTGTGCAGGAATGGCACTGATCTGCGAATCGAAAAATTTCTCCACAACCATCACAGTCCCATTGGTGATCTCTGTGGGCCATTGTGGCTGTTTTTGTATGATCAGTTGCAGGGTTTGCTGTACGGCAACGATCTCTTCCTGTGTTTTTAATGCCGTGGAAAAATTGATCTTCAGCTGTTCGCTGCCATGTGCTGTAGTGCAAAGGTCAAGTTTACCAAACACCGACATGTCTTCTCCACTGTTGAACATTAAAAGATCGGCAAGGGTTGTTTTGTCTATATCCATACAAAGAGAAAAGTTATCTGTTAAATGTTAATCGCAGGCCTTTTACTGATTCATCAAAGCTTCCGTTATTGTAAACAAGGTTACCACTAACAAAAGTCTTTTCTATAGATGCAGGAAAGGTAAAATTCTCTAAAGGGCTCCACCCGCATTTGTATAAAATATTTTCTTTGGTTACGGTTGAGGGTTTATTGTTATCAACCACAACCATGTCTGCAAAATATCCTTCCCGTATGTAACCACGATTTTCGATCTGGAAACAATCAGCTACGGCATGGCTCATTTTTTCTGTAATTTTTTCCAGGCTGATCCTGCCTTCTTTGTGATAATGTAACATCAACAACAAAGGGTGCTGCACAAGTGGCAAACCAGCATGAACATGTTCATAAGCACCCTGTTTTTCTTCCCAGGTATGCGGTGCATGGTCTGTAGCAATAACATCCAGCCTGTCATCCAGCAGTGCCTCCCACAAAGCCTCTTTATTGTGTGCAGCTTTTATGGCGGGATTACATTTTATTTTATATCCAAGTTGTGCATAATCATCCGCAGTAAAATGTAAATGATGCACACAAACTTCAGCAGTGATTTTTTTTTCTTTCAGTGGCATCATGTTGCTGAAAAGCTGTAATTCTTTTTCGGTACTGATATGCAGGATGTGTAAGCGGCTTCCGTACTTCTGTGCAAACTTTATAGCAATTAAGGAAGATTCAAAACAAGCTTCTTCATCCCTTATCAACGGATGATCAGCTGCCGACAATTCTCCTTTTGCATTTTTCAATCTTTCATAATTTGCTTTTATGATCCGTTCATCTTCACAGTGCGTTGCAATCAACATTTCACTTTCCTTAAATACTTTATCCAATGCATTGTGACTGTCGACCAGCATATTGCCGGTGCTGGCACCCATAAATATTTTTACACCACAAACATCCTTTTTATGGTCATTCATTTTTAAAACTTCATCAGCATTGTTATTGCTGGTGCCCATAAAAAATGAATAATTGGCCAGCGATGTATTGGCTGCAATGGTATATTTATCTTCCAGCAGTTGCGGTGTTAATGCATTGGGCAAGGTATTGGGCATTTCCATAAAACTGGTAACGCCGCCGGCAACGGCTGCCTTACTTTCGGTATAAATGGTTGCTTTGTGTGTAAGGCCGGGCTCACGAAAATGTACCTGGTCATCGATCGCTCCCGGAAAAAGATGCTTTCCTTCGCCGTTTATTTCTGTAACAGCATACTTTGTTTCTATACCTGCTGCAATTTTCTCTATTCTTTCACCGTTTGTTAATACATCCAGCGACTGAATTTTTCCCTCATTTACAACCTGTATGTTTTTAAAAAGGTATTTTTGCATAACTTGAATACTGATATCTGTTAAACTAAAATTATCTGATGCAATTTATTAAAAGCTTATTCAAACTGTTGTTTTTTATTTGCCCGGCATTTGCAACAGCCCAATCTACTTTTTTAACTCCCGGATCGAAAGATGTGCATTTTGTTGACCGCATGGAAATAAAACAACAAAGAAACACCGATCTTAATTTTTCTGCCGTAAGGCCCTTTAACAGGAAATATATTGTGGAGCAGGTTGAATTTATTGACAGTGCCCGTCTTGGATACATAGATACAACTACCCAAAGAGATAAGTATGTGGAATGGAACAGCCAGGGGCTTACCGACCTTGATGAATACAACCTTACCAGTTTTTTAATGAATAACAGCGAATGGGTGACCGGCCCTAAAAAAGATTTTTTAAGCAAGCGGCCATTCCTGAAAACCTTTTATAAAACAAAGCCGAATTTTTTAGAAGTAAAGACCAATAATTTTTTCCTGGCGGTAAACCCCGTCTTTCAATATGTGATGGGTGTTGAAACCGGTTACAATAAACCGATCTATTTAAACAGTAAGGGCGTTACACTCAGAGGTACCATTGGAAAAAAAATAGGCCTTTTCCACTACTTAACAGATAACCAGGAACGAGGGCCGCAGTTTTTTCAACAACAGGTAAACGGCGCCAGGGCTGTGCCGGGTGTGGGTTTTTATAAACCATTTAAAGTAAGCGGCTACGATTATTTTGATGCCCGTGGATATATAACTGTACGTGCAGGCAATGCCATTGATGTTCAGTTTGGTTATGATAAGAATTTTATAGGCAATGGATACCGCAGTTTATTTTTAAGTGATTGGGGCAACAGTAATTTATTCCTGAAACTAAATACCCGTATCTGGAAGATAAATTACCAGAACTTATTTATGGAGTTAATGCCGCAATTTAAAAAAGCCGGCGACACTTTACTTGACCGTAAATATGCAGCTATGCACCACCTGAGTATGAATGTAACCAAGTGGCTGAATGTAGGTTTGTTTGAGGGTGTGATCTTTGGCCGCAAGAACCGTTTTGATTTTCAATACCTGAACCCGATCATTTTTTACAGGCATATTGAGGGTACTGTGGGCAGTCCTGATAATGCCATTGCCGGCTTTGATTTTAAAGCCAATATTGCACACAGGGCCCAGCTTTATGGACAATTTTTATTAGATGAATTTGTTTTATCAGCCATTAAGAACAACACAGGAAGCTGGGTAAATAAATGGGGTATACAGTTGGGTGTAAAATACCTGGATGCTTTTGGTATTGACAACCTGGATATACAATTAGAAGCAAACCGTGTAAGGCCTTTTACCTATACGCATAACGATACTATTTCTAATTATACGCATTACAATCAACCGTTGGCACATCCGCTGGGCGCTAACTTCCAGGAGTTTTTGGGCATTGTACGTTACCAGCCTGCTAAAAAATGGCACGTGTATTTACAGGGCATTTATTATTACAAAGGTTTAGATAGTGCAGGTCAGAATTTTGGCGGTAATATTTTCAGGGATTATACAACCCGTACGAAAAATGACGGGTTTAAGATCGGCAGCGGCGATAAAGCAACTGTTTTAAATGCTTACCTGCAGGTATCTTACGAAATAAGAGAGAATGTATTTTTTGAAGTAAGCGGACTTTACCGTCATGCTAAAACATTACTTAATCCAACTGCTACTACCACAACCATGTTTACCGGAGGTGTAAGAATTAATATGTTTAACCGGAGATATGATTATTAAGAGTGTTTTTATTCTACCGTCAATGAAAAGAATACCGATCGTGAATTGATCTTATCAATAACATTTGAGAATTTAAGGTTCTTATCCCTGGCGTGCAGGTTGCCAAGGCCCCAGCCCATTTTTATTTCGGGGGTTAATACAAACATTGAGAAATAAAAGTGAAAGCCCAGCCCAACCTCTGCACCGTAATCAAACTTCCGCAGCTTTATCTGTTCCTCTGCATTCTTTGCCCCGGCATTGGATGCAAGATCATATTCTATTTTTCCGCCGGCAATCATGTATACTTTAAAATTGTTGATACGGTCGCTGCTGAATTTTATCTGCACGGGGATACTCAGCGAAATGGATTGTGTTTTTTTCTCCGTAACAGAATCCTCACCTGCCGGCTTATCGGGATACCTTAGGTTATACAAAAAATTACGTTCAGTAAAAGAGAGGTTAACGGGATAGGTACGCAGGTCGAAATGGTTGCTCAACCTTAAATTAACCAACCATGCAAGGCTTACGCCTGTACTGTTAACACTTTCTATAACAGTGATACTGTCTAATGGCGACCGGGTAAGGAAGATCGGGTTATGCGTAAAGGCAAAATGCGACCGGTTAGAACCTAGCGTAATACCAAACCGGATCCTTTTATCATCGTGATCTTCCTGGTTAACTTCTTTCCTTAATTGCGCAGAGGCGATCAAAGGGAAAAAGAGAACGGCTATAACAATACTAATTATTTTTCTCCGCAATAGATACTGCATATTCCTAAGCTCAGTGGTTTAATGTAAGTATTCTTATATCCCAGGTTGTCCAGGATATTTGTAAAATTTTTTCCTTCAGGAAATTTCTGAATTGATTTGTCGAGATATTGGTATGCGTCGCGGTTTTTAGAGAATATTTTACCTGCCACGGGGCAGATGATCTTCATATAAAAATTATAAAAGGCTTTTACAACGGCAGACCTTGGTTTACTGAATTCCAGCACTACCAGTTTTCCGCCTGGTTTCAGCACACGTAGTATTTCAGACAACCCTTTTTCAAGATTTTCGAAATTGCGTACGCCAAAAGCCACAGTTACCGCTTCAAACGAATCATTTTTAAAGTTTATTGTTTCGCAATCGCCATTTAACAGTTCAATTTTGTCTTTAAGTCCTGCCTTTTCTATCTTTTTCCTGCCCAGTTCCAGCATACCATCGCTGATATCAATACCGGTTATCTTATCGGGATCTAATATAGCAGACGCCATAATGGCCACATCTGCTGTACCGGTTGCCACATCAAGTATTGTTTTGGGTTGAATTTTCAGCAACTGTTTAATCGCTTTTTTACGCCACCTGATATCGATACCGGCGCTTAAAAAGCGGTTCAGGAAATCGTAACGAAAAGCAATAGCATTGAACATTCCTGCAACCTGTTGCTTTTTTGCAAGCGCCGAATCCTTATAAGGTACTACCGTATCGTGTGCGTAATCTGGCATGGGTTGCAAATATACGTGGTTTTTAGGGAGTAGGTTGTTGGCTGGATACTGGATACTAGATGCTGGATACTGGATGTTTGATGCCGGATGCCTGTTTTATAGCAAGCAGCTTGACTTTGTGATACGGGTTTCATAATTTGTTAATTATTCACTAATAAATCCGTGTCATGAGTTATAGAAAATTAGAGATTTGGCAATTAGCCAGGGAATTAACAATTGAGATTCACAAGATGACTTTTACACTTCCAAAATTTGAGCAGTTTGAAGAAGCACAACAAATCAGAAGATCTAGCAAAACAGTAAGAAGTTGTATTGTTGAAGGCTATGGAAGAAGGAAATATAAAGCTGACTTTATAAAATTTTTAATTTACTCCCTATCATCTAATGATGAAACTGCAGATCATCTTGAAACACTTTTTGAAACTGAATCGCTTAAAGATGAAACACTTTATAACTCATTACATCTTAAGCTAGAGTTGTTAGGAAAAAAACTTAACAATTTCATACTGGCAGTCGAAAAAAATCACAATGAATTCCAGCCATAGCAGTGTGCCCATCCAGAATCAAGTATCAAGTATCCAGCATCCTGTATCTTTGTCTTATGCAGATCAAATCAGCCAAATACGTTATCAGCAGCCCCGATTATGAAAAATGCCCCCTGCCCGACAGGCCGGAGTATGCTTTTATTGGCCGCAGCAATGTGGGTAAATCATCGCTGATAAATATGCTTTGCGATAATGATAAGCTGGCAAAAACCTCTGGTTCTCCCGGAAAAACCCAATTGCTGAACCATTTTGAGATATCTTCAGCGCCCACGCCAAAGGCTAACCAAACAGGCCCGGCTGCCGGTAGTATAAAAAGAACGGCCTGGTACCTGGTTGACCTGCCCGGTTATGGTTTTGCCAAAGTGAGTATTAAAAGCCGTAACCGCTGGGAGCAGATGATAGAGAATTACCTGCGCAAAAGAGAGAACCTGACCATGGTTTTTGTATTAATAGATGCCCGCCATGCCCCACAAAAAATTGACCTGGAATTTTTAATTCAATTAAGAACCTGGCAGGTTCCCTTCTGCCTGATCTTTACAAAAAGCGATAAGGAAAACCAAAGCACGGTAAGTAAGAATGTGAAATCTTTTTTGGAAGCCATGAAAAAAGACTGGCAGTTCTTACCGCAGCATTTTGTAAGCAGTGCGGTTAAGAAAACAGGTAAGGATAAAATACTTTCTTTTATTGAAGAGACGAATAAGAGTTTGGAACAGAAATCTTAATTCAACTAATTTTTACCAGAAGATACAACATTGCCAACCTTTAAAAGGGTTGGCAATGTTGTTATTAGTGGGGTGCAAACAAAAATGTTTAAGGGGGGTGAGCCACCCTTTGGGGGTGACCCACCCCTAAGTTTTGTTTGGCAGGTGGCTCATCGGATCATGCCATCGGAATATTATAATCAAACGATTCAATATATCTAACAAACCATTCAATATTACTACTAAACGATTAAATATTACTAACAAACTATTCAATATTACTACTGAACGATTAATATTTACTAACAAACCACGTGATACCACTAATTAATTATTGAATATTACTACTAAATAATTCCTTATCACTAATAAACGATTAAATATGTAAAACAAAATATTAAACAAGTAAAACAAAAATAGGGTTATTTGTTGTTTTAGAAGGCGATAAGGGCTAGTAAGGATAGTTAGTAGGTTTTATAGAAGATGTCTTGCAGGTTTATGTTTTCAATTATTATCTTTACTTTTAATGTTTACGCCCTGTAAATACCTGTTATATGAGTGCACTGGCAATTGAACTGATAAAAAAATGTATTAGAAGCAAATATCTCTATCTTGACTTGGGTAAGTGTGGTTTAACAGATGAGCTTGTTGCCGAAGGAACTGAATTTGATAAATTATTGAGACATTGTACCCATTTGAAAACGCTTATTTTAAGTAGTCAATGGTTTGAAAGAGGCAAGAATGGGGAAATCATAAGCAAAAATAGTATTAACAATAGTGGGGTTAATTATTTTAATACCCATCCACCCGCCCTTGAATTACTGGTTGGCCTTACCACCCTAATTTGTGCAGGAGAAAGAATCCGCCAAAGTAAACAGGGTATCAGCAGCATGCAATTTATTGCAAACCTAAGGAGCTTACAATCACTTGATCTTAGTTATAACCAAATCTCCGAAATAAAAGGACTGGACTACTTATACAACCTAAAATTTCTTGATTTCTACAATAACCAAATTACCGAAATAAAAAGGCTCGACAATTTAAACAAGCTGAACTATCTTGATTTTGGTAATAACCGGATCAGCGAAATAAAGGGATTAGACAAATTAATAAACCTGAATTTACTTAACATATATAATAATCAGATCACCGAAATAAAGGGATTAGACAAATTAATAAACCTCAACTCGCTTGACATATCTAACAACCAAATCACCGAAATAAAGGGATTAGACAAATTAATAAACCTCAACTCGCTTGACATATCTAAGAACCAAATCACCGAAATAAAGGAATTAGACAAATTAATAAACCTCAATTCGCTTAGAATATATAGTAATCAGATCAACGAAATAAAGGGGGTAGATAATTTAACAAACCTGAATTCTCTTGTAATCAGTAATAACCAAATCACCGAAATAAAAGGTCTTGAAAATTTACAAAAACTCAATTCACTTAACGTCAGTGAAAATGAAATCAAAGAAATAAAAGGGCTAAACAATTTACAAAACCTCGATAGCCTTAACATCGGTAATAATCAAATCGAAGAAATAAAGGGGTTAGATAATTTACAAAGCCTTGATAGGCTTAACATCAGTAATAATCAAATCACCGAATTAAAGGGCTTTGTTCGTTTTTTAAAAAGAGACGAAAATCCATTAAAAATAGTTTTAAGAGAACCCTTATTTATTTATTTCAGGGAAATAAACATAGGAGGCAACCCAATTGTAACGCCTCCGATGGCCATAGTGGAACAGGGTAATGAGGCGATACTGGATTTTTATGAACAAGCTAAAAAACATCAGTTAAAACCGTTAAACGAATGTAAAGTAATTATCGTTGGTGACGGATCCGTAGGGAAAACGAGTTTGATGAAAAGAGTTGTTTTTAATACATTTAATCCTGATGAAAAGACCACACACGGCATAAATAAATTGTCATGGAAGGATGTTAAAAACAAAGATGGCGATACTATAACCGTTAATATGTGGGACTTTGGCGGGCAACACCTGCAACATTCATTGCATCAGTTTTTTTTCAGTGAGCGGGTGTTGTATATTTTGGTAGTAAGCCCACGTACCTGTAGTAATGCAAGCTACTGGCTGGAGCAGATTGATAAGTTAGGTGGGGACTCCACAATTATGGTGGTGTACAACGCAAAGGATGAAAAAGATACAGAAGCAAGCTTTGAATCCATTTATTATGAGCTTCAGAAAAAACATACACATTTAGCATCATCCAGTACTGTGGATTGTGAAAATGGGGATGGCATTGAAGTATTCAGAAAAGAACTAAAGGAAGCAATCTTAACATTACCAGACCTTACTACTCCCTATCCTACCAACTGGTTTAACATAAAAACTGCTATTGAAGAAAAGGTGAAATTAAGCCAGGATAATTTTTATGTTCATTATGATGAGTATAAAAAAATATGCATAGCCAATGACTATCCAGATGAAGAAAAACAAAAACGTTTATTAGTACAATTAGACCAGATTGGCTCCATTGTTTTTTTTGACCGGCCTGATGTAAATTATTTACAGGTTTTAAACCCAGAATGGATAACAACGGGTGCTTATGCAATTCTTACCTCAAGCATTACAAAAGCAAAAAACGGTTACCTCACCAAAGATGATCTAAAGGTTATTTTTAAAGATGAACTGGAAATTTTTGCTGATGAAAAAATTAAGATAAGGTACACGGAGAATGATATCAGATACATTATTGGCCTGATGCTGGAGTATAATCTTTGTCAAACCAATCCTTACGATACAAATAAAAGTTACCTGGTACCTGCTACTTTAGTAGGTGTGCCCACGAAAGACTATACAATTTATAAAGAAGCCGGAAAACATTACCGCTTTGAATTTGATGCACCCTTTGAAATGTTGATCATACATCGGTTTATAGCCAGGAATCTTGCTAAAGCGAAAGAAACAGATTTTTGGCAATCAGGTATCCTTATTAAAGATGATGGCAGTGAAACGTTTGCATTAGTAGAAACAGATCTATATTCCAAACATATAAATTTCTGGATAAGCGGGAATGAAATAAGGGGATTTTGGGAAAGTATAAGAAGAGACATGAAAGAGATATGTAAAATTTATAAAAATTTTACTCCTTCTGAAACAGTATTGTATAAAAAAGACGGGAAGCAAGCTTTTTTATCTTACTCAAGAATGTTAACTTTTTTGAGGAATAATATACAAAACACAACCTTGGATATATCAGAAACAGAAATTATGCAGGTAGATATTTTGGAAGTACTCGATAATTTTGAAAGCAAAGATATTATCATGGAAAAGTTAAGCGTAATGGACAGAAAACTCGAAAAAAGGTTTGATAGTACAGATCAGCAGCTTAATAAAATTGATATACAATTACTCCAGCAAAATGAAATGATATTGAATTTGTTTGAACTTAGTAAGGATGGAAAAAAAGATTTAGAATCAATACTTCAAAAAATTGATACAAAATTGGATGATACAAAAGCCAGTGAGCTTTTGGAAAATATAAATACTACAATCACAGAAAATTTAGGCATTTTACCGGAAAGATTTGCAGCAGAATGGAAAAAATTAAATACCAAAGCTGCTGTCGAAGTAGAGATAAAGAGTAAATTAAAATGGAAGATTCCCATTATACCTTTCATACTGGATTATGAGAATGAGTTTAGTATGGACATGAAAAAGGTAGCAAAGAAGTTAAGAGAATTTGTATTCTAACATTCTTATTAAACTCATGGAATTTCTTATAAATACCTGCTACAGGGTATTGCCTCATCTCTCCCTCCCCCGTATTTTCGAAACAAAAAAGTATGCGTAAAATTTTCTTCCTCTTATTCATATTATCATGCACCGTAGCATTTTCTCAAAAAGATCTTACCAAAAAAATTGAGGATATGCAAAAGAGCATTGCTGAGCAAAGAGCACGGCTTGACAGCAGCCGGAAAGCAACTGACAGTTTTTTGATGCGCCAGATGAAAAGAAATGACTCCATAGAAATGGCCCGGTTTAACGAACAGAACTCACGCAACCTGAACAGCTTTGTAAAGAATATGCAGGAAAGAGAGCGGAAACAAAAAAGGGCAATGTGGATGCGGTTGATCTTTGGAGTAGCGTTACTCGGTGTTGGAATTTATGCCATGTTAAGAAAGAGGAAGAAGAAAGATATTCAATAAAAATTGGGGAGTAGATGCCGCAGCCTGTGTTTTTAACACATGCAAAAAACAGCATTTTACAAGCGAATTTTAGTTCACCACCTTATTGGCGCAACTGCTGCTGGCAAAGGCTTCTGGTTTGGCTTTAAAGGCAAAGCCCATTCCAAGGATATAGCCCATCGCTTCCCGTAATGCTTCGTTGCTTTTAAAGTGTGGGTTGGTATTGATGTCGGCATGCACTTCCATGTCTACATCATACAAAGTGAACAGGTCGCAGAGCTCATAAGCGATCTCAATGCTTTTTGCCACTTCTACCAGCATCCTTTCTTTAATGCTGTATTTGAGCAAAGTCTTTTCGTTGTGGATGAACATGAATCCGCCATGCCCTTCACGTAAAAAAACAATTACCGTGGCAAATTCTGTTTCCTTGCCTTTTACCTGGCTGTCGGTACCTATGCAAACTTTTAAATGATAACCTGCTGTTGTTTCTCTTTTGATGGCCTGCTCAACAGCTTCTTTAATGTGTAACTGGATGGGGTCTCCGTTAAATTTTCTCCATAACATAAAATTGGGTTTTTTAAAGTTACTGAAAATAACGAGATAAAACCCCCTCCGCCCCCTAAAGGGGGAACTTGTAACAGTAAATAATTTTAAGAAGCCCCTAAATCCCCGAAGGGGACTTTGCAGGAGTAAAATAAACTTAAGAGATAATAGAAACTTAACAGTTAGATATTTTGCATGCACTTATTCTTGTGATATCTCGTTCCCCCTTCAGGGGGGCGGAGGGGGTATAGGCATTGGGTTATGGGCATAAAAAAGGGGGCAGCCCCTAACGCTACCCCCCGACTTACACATGAATCTACCTTACTGTCTTATAATCCGTTCTGTTTGTTGTTGAATGTTGTTAAAAAGCTGAATGATGTACATACCTCTTGACAGGTTTGAAACATTTACACGGTTTATACCTTTCAGGCCTTTACCAATGCTGATCGTTGCACCATTCATATCACTTATCCTGTATTGATAATTCAGATCGGCATTGATCACTATTTCGTTAGTTACCAGTGTTGATACCCTGAAAAGTTTTTGATCAGCACCTTCTGCTTTCAAGGCTATTGTATTTGAATACACGGTTTGGTTTAATACAGAAGTAACTTTTAAGCGGTAAAAAAGAGTACTGGCCTTATTAGGCAGGTACGAGAATTTTGTTGAAGCTGCTGCTGCATCTGCCAGTTTGGTAAAATTGATTGCGTCGTTTGATGTTTGTATCTCGATGGTTTTAATGGGCTCATCTGCACTGATCTTCCAATCAAGATCGTGTTTGCCATTATCAACAGTTCCATTAAGGCGTACACTACGTATAGGTAAGCCGCTGAATGAACCCGTAATTGTATAAGAACCCAGGCTTCCATAAGCCCCCACATTGTTGTTTCCGGCCCCAAATACTTTTATGTAATAAGCACCGGCAGTTAAAATGGTATCTATAGTAATATTTAAAGTTGTCAATTGATCATAGGTCCTGATAAGGGTTGCAGATGAGTTGTATAATTCAACTGCAACATCGAGGTTTGCACCTGAAGAACCCGATGCAACGCTGAATGGCGCAATTGTTAAATGAAAGTTTGAGTTTGAATTCAGCGTGAACTTAAATGCATCTTTATCTGCATTGGTGGTTATTACCCCGCTGGTATTAAAACTGTTTCCTGGTATCACAAATGTACTTGCATCAAGTACTTCAGTGTAATCATCCGTACGGTATCCAAATCCATTGTATGTAACGATCGTGTACAGGTTATCTTCCACATACCCACATCCATCAGGTGTAGGGCCGTTGTTCCAGTTACTGAAATTCTTGTTCTGGCTATTGCCCATGATGGGTGCCCAGCCGGTCTCTCCTGTTCCATAACCAGTACTATATTGTTCCATCAGGTTACAGGCTCCACCATATTTTGATTGATGCGATAAATTTACGGTATGGCCGCTTTCATGAGAAATAGTTTCTGCAATCCTTTTGGTATTGCCTGTTCCCAGCCTGTCGCTGAAAACAAAGCCCGGTGTATCATCTCCAAAAGTAAATGAACCACCAAATGCTACTCCACTGTAACCTGCTGCATACCAGCTACTGGTTGTTGTTACAATTATTCGAACACGCAAGGCTAATGGTGCAGCTAAAAAAACAGCTGAATCGGTTGTTATATTAAGGTCGAAAGGCCTGTAATCTTCTGCAACACGATAAAATGCTTCTGTTATTTGTGCATCTGTCATACCCGAACCTGCACAGTTGAACGTGTTGCCGTTATTCCAAAATGCGCTTTGTACAGTGTGGCCGTCAAAATCAAGAAAAAGGGTTGCTGTTGCTGAAGGGTAGCTGTTTAATTTAGGCACACTAAACGCACTGAATGAGATCAGTACCAGTACTGTGCAGATGAGCGATGTAAAAATCTTTTTCATTTTCAGGGGTTTTTGGTGGATCGTTGGATATATGTGTTAAGTTCTTTGCTTTTTAATTCAGGTTGCAATCTTGTATCACACGGTCGGTCTCTACTTTCTTCAACTGATAACCGGATACATTTTTTTTCAGTTCAAATCCGTCGAAAAAACTCTTATTGATGATACGGCCGACATAGCCAATAGTGCCGTCGGCATTTATAACTTTTGAAACATGAAAAATTGTATTGGAATAATCAGGTGATTCGATCACTGCTGATTGCAGGTTGGCATATTTAGCGATGTTGCTTTTTACAGTACCTGCAAAAGTAAAATTATTAGAAAAGGCAAGGCTGATGTTTTGTCCTGGCGAAGTATTAAATACTTTTTCCAATTCCTGTTCACTGCAATTAACTATTTCAGGAAAATTATTGAACTGCTTTGGTTTTGGATTATTGTTCTGGCAAAATCCCGTTGTCAATATAAAAGACAACAGTAAGGACAATGCATAGGGAGCATAGCGTTTCATAGGATTCATTGTTTTCTTGGTATTGGATATATAAAGTTCTATAGGTGAAACGCAAACGTTAATGCTTTATTATCTTTTTAAAAAAATAATTTACCAGCCAAGTATTAAATCGTAAAACTACTACAAGGAGTCAGGGGTTTATACTAACGCCCTGCAAATCAATACTGGCCTGTACTTAACAATACCAGGGTGCAGGCTTCCAGTGGTTTGATATTGTTGCTGAGTGCAAGTTCTGCCAGTTCATCATTCTCTGTACCGGGGTTAAAGATGATTCTTTTGGGATGAAGGGAGATGATATAATCGTAGTACTGTTTTTGATTCGCCGGGTTTAAATACAGCGTTATAGTATCTATATCTGCAATAGGTATTTTTTCAGTTTCAATGGGTATGCCGGCAACGATTCCTTTCTTTTTTCCAATAGCCACAATAGGATGTTGATTATTTTTCAGGCGGTTTATGGCCAGGTAACTGTAGCGTGATGGATTATCAGACGCACCAAGTACCAATGTTTTTTTCTTTTCCATATTAATCTAAAAATCTTGCTCTTACTTCGGGTGTTGGTATCATACACGACTCTTGTCTTCCAAACCATTTGTACCGGTTCTTAGCTATCCAGTTATAAATACCATCCCGTATAAACCTGGGAACAATAATTAAGCCATAACTCAAAGGCCAGAGCCCTCTTAAATGCCGGCACACTTTTAATGCAGCAGTAGAGCGTTGATATGCCTTGCTATTTTCTATAAAAACAAAGGACTCCATATCTTTTACCGGCAAGTTATATTGCTGCAATAGTTTCTGCCCAGCTTCGCTTTGCAGGGGTGCAAAACGAATATTTGCTTTTTTATTTCTTTTAAGTGTAAAGTTTACTGCACTGTTACAAAAGTTGCAAACGCCGTCGAAAAGTATGATTGGTTGCTGTTCCATTTTCAATTCAAAGTTACTTTATTGCCGCTCTCTTTATTTCAAAGCAATCATCCAAAATATGAAGCTTAAATATGTCCACAAAAAAGTAAACAAAATATGAACTGAAGTTTCAAAGGTTTTGCCTTTCCAAAGTTTTGATGAATAACCAAAAAACTGGACAAATAGCCTGATCCCCCAAAATACACCAAGTCCCAATGATATTTTTTTGCCAAAGGCCGTTTCGATGAGTTCACGGGATGATGTTAAGCAAAGTAAGCCCATCAGTAAGATCGTCAAAGCAATAAAGAATGTATGAACCCAGATCAATTGCCGGTTGATCAGGCTTAGTGAAGCAAGTTCTTTATCCCAATTAAAATATTTTGGGAAGACAATGTGAACCATTGCCAAAACAATTAACAGGATACCAATTATTTTCAGGTGAATTTGCATTTATTTAAAATTAGCGGCTACAATTAAATATAGACATAAAGGGTGTGAATTTTTTTTCAGTAAACGATGAAAAGCCTGCTTTTTCAAACGCCTTTTTCCAGGTTGCTCTGGAGAAGAAGTGTGTAAAACCTATAGTAAATGCAAGAAAGTTTGGAAGATCCCGTAAATGTTCAACCATGATCACTTTTCCATTTTGCTTGCATAACCGGTGGCATTCCTTTAAAAACTGAACTTTTTCTTCCTGTGATCTTATTTCGTGTGCAGCTGATAATAAGAAAATAATATCAGTTGACTCATTTTCAAGCGGAATGGAGTTGGATATTATTTGTTGCGTATTGGGATAAACCAAACTTACTTTCCTGGCTCTTATGATCGCCGGCTCTGTATGTCGTTCAGCATCATAAAAATCAAACACGCTTAAGTCTGCGTTTGGAAATGCATTCTTTATAATAAAGCTTGTTTCATCAAATCCTGCATTGATATTTAAGATCCGGTTCGGGCGGGAATCTTCAATATTCAGGCTCTTTAACCAGTTAAACTCATAATAACCGGAAAAGTCGTAAACATAAGCCGATACAATTAATGGCATTATAAGTCCGTAAAGAAAAGCGCCAATGATCATCCAAAATAACAGAGCAGGCCAATTGAAGATGATATAGCCTGCAATTATTAAAGCCAGTGCTATTAAGCCAAATACATAGAAATGCCGGTTAAAGCTTAAAATATTTAACACCCCCTGAAATTTTCGTCTTTTTATTTCCATTTTTCGATCTTTCCTTTTTTCCAATAGTAAGGAATGTTTTTAATAACAAAAGCATTTGCCAATATCAGATCTTTAAGTTTTAGTGAATTCAAAAATTCAAAATCGTAATCAGTTACTTTTACCGGTGCCGGTGACCAGTTTTTCCTCACACCTTCAATGATCAGCACTTCTTTGGTAACCGGGTTGTAAGTAAAGGTAAAAGGTAAGGGGCCAGCAAACCTCCTGGCTTCCTTCCAGTCATGAAATGGTGAATTTTCCGGCAAAGGAATTTCTTCTTCTTTCAGATCTATTGTTATGCTGAATTTTGATCTGGCCGAGGATATCATTTTTAAATTTGCATTTTCCTCTTGCAGAATATCGGTTGTTGTGTAATTGTAATGGGTAAACATGTTTCCCATAAATTCCATTTTCTTTTTGTCCGTTTCTGATCTAAGAATATACAAGCCACGTAAATTCTTTCCGGCTTTGGTTGTGTAACGAACAAATACACGGTACCCGATCAAAAAAAAGTCATTACCCATAAATTTAGGAAAACCTTTAGGCCGCAGTTCTTTTGTTTGAACCATGGCTATTGCAATAAAAGCCCACTTGTCATTAAATGTGTCCAGTTGTAAACATTCTGGAATATAGGTTTCCAGCTGTTCTTTAGGAACTGCAAAGGTCAGTACAAGTGAACTTTCGAAAAAAGCTTCTACTGCAAACGGATGATTTTTTAAGAATGAAAGCATTTTAGGTTTGTTGAGCTGATCTTTTATTGAGATAGAATTCATTAAAGTAAATAACGAGTATTAAGATGAAGGCAAAAATTGCATTGGCTCTTCCCCAAAGCAGCATCTCAGGAACAAGTATAAATTCAAGAAGATTCATTGCCGCAATAATCAAGATCTGGGCTATGGCATTTAGCCTTGACCTATGACCGCTTAGAACCCAGATTGTCATTAAAATTTCTGCGCAGCCTATGATCATTGTCCATGTTCGTGAATATTCATTCCCCAGGATCTTTGCTACTATAAGTTCATGTCTTGGTACAAGGTTTAATATCTTACAAAAAAGCCCGTTGGCGATCCATATGGCAGCTATAGCAATGGTTAGCAATTTATGAGCTGATCTGTAGTTCATAAAATTTATTTTAAAAGTGCTAAGGGCCTCATGTTCATTTTTCTAACTTCATCAAAACACAGCCATGTATAATACAAGGCCATGAATGGCGCTGTAAAAAGCAATATCCAGAATGAGCCGACAGGCATTGTTATTAAGGATACTAAAGTTATCCAGTGGTATACATACCGGGCTCCTTTCTTTTGGGTAAAACATTTATTGTACACATGCACCAGCATACTGATCACCTGCCAGCCGCCAACCACAAAGTACCCAAGCAAAAATGTATAATCCCGGTTGATGATGGTTGCAATAGCAAAACCTGCAATTAAAACGAGACTGACCCAGGCATCGATCTTTTTAAATTTTTTCATGATTGTATATTTTATATTTTCAGATAATTTTGAAACATATTTTCCAAATAAAAGCCGGAATTTCCCAGCTTACCTTCTCCCTCTCCTTTAGGAGAGGGGTGGGGTGAGGTTTATTTAAAGAACTTCAGCAGGCTGCTCAAAACCCAGTTCTCATCTGCTTTGATCATCACATCCAATACCTTATCCGCCTGGCCACCAAATTTCCGGATGCCTGCTATAGTTTCGGTAAACTGTTTTACCTCCTTGTCTTTTTTATCGCCATCGATCTGCTCCAACTGACCCAGTAATTTAAGCATGGGATCCAGCTCTCTTTTTTTTCTTTCTTTGATGATCTGGGTAGAAACTTTCCAGATATCTTTTTCAGCTACAAAAAATTCTTTGCGTTCACCGGGAATAAGCACCCTTTCTACCAGTCCCCAGCCGATCAGGTCACGGGTATTCATATTCACATTACCACGGCTGATGCTTAACTGTTCCATGATATCGTCCTGTGTAATGGGATCGGGACTGATGAGCAGCAAAGCATGGATCTGCGCCATGGTGCGGTTAATACCCCAATGCGTACCAAAGGCGCCCCAACTGCTGATGAACTGTGCTTTTGCTTCGGTAAGTTTCATGGTAGACTATTTATACCACAAAGATAACACAGTTTTTGAATTTTCAAAATTTATTGAAAATATATTTTTAACAACCGCTAAGTAGTAAGTCCAATAGCGAAATACTGTACAAGAGTGCGACGCCTATGAAGTTGATTAAAGTCAAAATTCCTGGGTAATAAAATAAAAAAAGCGCCAGCTTTTAAAACTGGCGCTTTCATTTTATTTTGTTTCCCGAATTATAATAACATTGTAACCGGGTTTTCCAGGTACTTCTTAAGCGTTTGCAGGAAAGCTGCTCCCACAGCGCCATCCACAGTACGGTGATCACAACTCATAGTTAGTTTCATGAAGTTACTTACGCCAAAACCATCACCTTTTTTAACCACGGTTTCTTTTATTCGGCCAACGGCCAAAATTGCACTGTCGGGTGGATTGATGATGGCTGTGAATTCTTCAATATCCATCATACCCAAATTGGAAATGGTAAATGTATTACCGCTGAATTCGCCCGGTTGTATCTTTTTATCTTTTGCTTTACCGTATAATTCTTTGGCTTCGCCGGCAATTTGTGATAAGGTCTTTTGATCGGCAAAACGAATTACCGGTACAATTAAACCATCAGGTGTAGCCACAGCGCTGCCGATATGAATATGGTGATTCATGCGTATGAAATCGCCCATCCAGCTGCTGTTTACATTTGGATGCTGGCGCAGTGATAATGCCACTGCTTTTATCACAAAATCGTTGAAGGAAATTTTTACCGGGCTCAGTTCATTTAACTGTGTACGTGCTGCCATCGCATTATCCATGTTTATTTCCATGGTCAAATAAAAATGCGGTGCACTGAACATGCTTTCTCCCAGGCGACGAGCAATTACCTTGCGCATTTGGGTTAATGGCACATCGGTATGTCCTTCCTGTCCGCCTGCAGTAAATGCAGCAACCTGCGGAGTTGCTTTTGTCGCAGCTTGAGCCGGAGCAGCAGCTGGTACATAACCATCCACATCTTTTTTAGTTACCCTTCCGCCATCACCACTGCCGCTAACTTTACTGATGTCGATTCCTTTATCGGTTGCCAGTTTTTTCGCAAGCGGAGATGCTTTTACTCTTCCGTTTGTATTATTGGCTGTTTCTTGTTGCTGGTTTTTTGTTTCTTGTTGCTCGTTCGTTGCAGCTGGTTGTTCATTATTAGCTGCAGGAACCTCTTCTTTTGCAGCAGGAGCAGCAGCATTTCCGCCGGCTTTTTCAGCAGCCACATAAGCACTCACATCGGTTCCGGGTTTACCAACAATAGCAATGATCTCATTTATTTTTGCAGCATTACCTGCTTCTACACCCACATATAATAAAGTACCGTCTTCGTAACCTACTACTTCCATGGTAGCTTTATCGGTTTCCACATCAGCCAATACATCATCAGCTTTTACAAGATCGCCTACTTTTTTATTCCAGCTTACAATTTTTCCTTCAGTCATCGTATCGCTCAATAAAGGCATACGAATTTCTTTTGCTCCGGCAGGTAAAGAGACCGTTTGGGGTTTTGAGTCTTGAGTTTTGGGTTGAGCAGTTTCTTGTTTCTCGTTGTTCGTTGCTGGTTGTTCGTTTTTAACTTCAGCGGGCTTGGTTTCGTTAGCTGCACCGGCATCTCCATCCAGTAAAGATTTGTAATCTTCTCCTTCCTTACCAACAATAGCTATAATCTGGTTCACCTTTGCGGCTTCGCCGGCAGGCACACCAATGTATAATAAAGTGCCGTCTACATAACCATTCACTTCCATGGTGGCTTTATCGGTCTCCACCTCAGCAAGCACGTCATCTGCTTTTACCTTATCCCCTGTTTTTTTGTTCCAGGATATGATTTTCCCCTCTGTCATCGTATCGCTTAAAAGCGGCATGCGTATCACTTCTGCCATAGTATAAATCGCTTATTTTAGATTGAGGTTCGAAATTAAGGCAAAATAGGGAAAAGTCAGGCTCTTTACCCTAATAATCGAGTTCAAGGCGCAGCCTGTCTTTTAATTCTTTTACCAGGGGATATTCTTCTATTATCTTAAGATATTGCTCCCGGGAACTTAAAGGCTTCTCCGTTATTTCGCCGGTTCCTTCTTGTTCGATGATGATCACCGTATAAGTCAGTTGCCGGTTGCAGAAATATTGCTGCAGGTCGTCAACCAGTTCGGCCCTTTCCTGCTCAATGAATTTTTGCTGAATATTATTGCCTGTAATGATCTCGATGGAATTATTATCAATGATCCTCAGCTCAGCCATTTTAAAATTGGTTACGGCCGAGTGGTTCTTTTTAGCGTTTAGTTTTTCAACAAAAATATCCCAACAAATTTTAAGCTCTTCTTCTGTTAACTCCTTGGCTTCTTTACCATTTTTATTTTGTGCGGATACTTTTTTCCGGATGGCATCCAGCGAACCAAGTGGTTTTTTTGTTTCAATAACTGGCTCAGCTTGCGGGGTAATTTTTTTAGGTTCAGGTTCTTCAATGATCAATTTAGCCTCACCAGTTTTTTTGATAACAGGAACCGGTTTGATCTCAACTTCCTGTTCCTTAACCCTGATCGGTTGTATAGATTTGAATGCAACCGGCCGGGCTGTTTCAACTACTTTTTTTTTAGAAATGGCACCCTCGTTATTCACCATTTCAACTGCCTGTAACAAATAGCATAGTTTAATGATGGTGAGCTCAACATGCAAACGCTTGTTGCGTGCCTGCTTATAATTTATCTCAGCTTCATTAAGTAAATTCAATGCAGCAATGAGCCAGCCTGTTGCAATTTGTTGAGCAGCCTGTAAATATTTTTGTTTAAAATCATCGGCTACTTCCAATAGTATCGCAGCTTTTGCATCTTTACTTACCAGCAAATTTCTTACAAATTCACTATAGCCTTCCAGTAAAGTATCGCCTTCAAAACCTTTGCGGTTAATTTCATCGTACAGCAACATGGCATCGCTAAGCTGTTGCTGCATCATACAATCCAGCATTTTAAAATAGTAATCCTCATCAAGGATATTCAGGTGCTCTAAAGTATTGCTGTAGTTTAATTTACCATTACTGAAGCTTACAATTTTATCCAGGATGCTTAAAGCATCCCTCATACAACCTTCACTTTTTTGTGCAATTATATGCAGGGCAGCTTTTTCGGCTTTTATCTTTTCCTTGTCACATATTTCCTGCAGGTGCTCAATCGTATCGTTGTTTGTAATTCTTTTAAAATCGAATATCTGGCAACGGCTGAGGATGGTTGGCAGGATTTTATGCTTCTCTGTAGTAGCCAAAATAAAAATGGCATGTGGTGGCGGTTCTTCCAGCGTTTTTAAAAAGGCATTAAATGCTGATGAACTGAGCATGTGAACCTCATCCACGATATACACTTTGTATTCACCAGCCTGTGGCGCAAAACGTACATTATCTACCAAAACACGTATATCATCTACCGAATTATTACTGGCCGCATCCAGCTCATGAATGTTCATAGATGTACCTGCATCAAAAGATACACAACTGTTGCAGGTATTACAGGCTTCGCCATCGGCGGTCTGATTTTCGCAATTGATGGTTTTTGCAAGAATACGGGCACAGGTTGTTTTACCCACACCCCGGGGACCGCAGAACAAAAATGCATGCGCCAGCTGGTTATTTTTTATCGCATTCTTTAAAGTGGTGGTTATATGTGCCTGCCCAACCACGGTCGAAAAATTCTGTGGCCTGTATTTTCTTGCCGATACAATAAACTTATCATCCATACGCTGCTAATTTCGGTAATCTAAGTTGTAAAAAAGAATTTGTTTTTTTGCCACGGATTACACGAATTTACACTGATTAAATACACCTGCCCTATCCGTGAAAATCTGTGTAATCCGTGGCTAAAATATTTGTATCGCAGATACAAAGCTTGATTTAAGATATCATCGGGTGGCGGTGAAATTCTTTGGTCCGGTCGAATAAATAGCGGTAAGTAGCAAGGTTGCGGCTTCGGAAGGTATCGCCAAAACTCTCAGCCACATTGATCATTTTAGGATTAAAATCGCCGATCCATTGCATTTCATATTCAAGGTACAATTGATTGGGTTTTTGTACAATTCTGCGGCACTCACCAATAATATATGAGTCAATTCCCGTTCCCTGCCATTCGGGTACTACCCCAAAAACCATCCCCACAAATTTTCTCGATTTCCTGAATTTTTGCCTCCAAACGAATTCCAGTTTTTGCAGCAAACCAAACTTGCCATTAAAGTGTTTAAAATATTGATTGATGTCGGGCAGGTTGATGAACATGGCGATGGCTGTGCCTTTATAATAGGCGAAGTATAAAATATCTTCATCCATTACCGGTTTCATTTTTTTGAACATCAGCAATACCTGCTCTTTATTCATTTGCTTTAAACCGCCATGGCCTGCCCATGCTTTGTTATAAACTTCCACAAAATCCACGGCATATTTTGGCAGGTCATTCCTTTTCATGGTTTCAAAGCTGATGTCCGGATTTTCATCATGCATCTTATGGCGGTCCATGATCTTTTGCGCCAACGGTTTTTTTGCATCCAAAGCAAAACACACCTGGTTATAAAACAATTTAAAACCATAATTCTCAAAAAGTGTAACGTAATAAGCCGGGTTATAATTCATGCAATACAATGGTGGTGTATAACCATCGGTGATCAATCCCCACCAGCGGTCACGTTCTCCAAAATTGATAGGGCCATCCATCGCTTCCATACCATGCTGTATCAGCCAGTGTTTGCCATTATCAAGTAAGAGGTCAGCAGCTTCCTGGTCATTAATACATTCAAAAAAACCGATACCACCAACAGGTACATCATCTCCTTTGTTCTTATACTTTTTATTGGTGAATGCTGCAATGCGGCCGATCAGTTTACCTGTATCATCTTTTAATATCCAGCGAATAACTTCTCCAAAACGAAAAGCCTTGTTCTTTTCTTTATCAAATACTTCATTGATGTCCTTATCCAGCGGACGTATCCAGTTTGGGTCGTGTTTATTGATATCAACCGCAACCTGGAGGAATTGCCGGGCGGTTGTTTGATCGGTAACAGGTATGAGTTGCATTGTGTAAATTAAAGCTGCAAATATACTAAAGCTGTACTACTTGCAGCGGCTGCTTATTTGTATTAAGTTTGTTCATACAATGTATAGCCTGATGAAATACCCGGGTACGATATTAGCTTTTTCAATGCTGATCCAGGGCTTTGTTTCAATAGCCCAAACCCGCAAGCCAAATCCATTTTGAAATTCAGCGGCAAAAAGAAATTGATTCCCTTCAGCTTGTATTAAAAGGCACACCGGAAGATACATTAAAAGTGAACCGGCTTTTAAAACTGTCGCAAGCACAATATGACCCTTCAAATACAAAAAAGGAATTTGCACTACAGGCTTTATCCATAATTAAAGCATGCATACAGCAAAGGATTGATAGATTAATTACACTTTAACATTTCCGTTAACCGGAATTCATAATTACAACGTTGTTCTGTTATGAAAAAATATACCAGCACACTCGCCCTGCTTATCTGCACCTTTGGTGCATTTGCTCAAAACAGTATTCTTGTTCGCCACGATACAACTTTGTTAAAGGCAGAAGAATGTGAATGGATCATCAAATCGCTGATAAAGAATGACCCTGCTTTAACTTCCCAGATCGGTAAACCGGTAACATTGATCATGCTGGAAGCGATTGAAAAAGGCAAACTAAAAGCCATCGATCCCGAAACAAATAAACCGATACCGGCAAAAGATATATTCACCTGGAAGATGAGTGGAGATACAATCCCTATTTATGATAATGAAGGTAATGTAGTAAAGTACGAAATTGCCAAACGGTTGCATTCATCAGACGATCTCAAACAATTAAGGATTTACCAGGACTGGTATTTTGATGTATCAAGCGGAAAATTTCATTCTCAGATAAAATGGATAGAATTGATGGAAGACGTCAGTACAAACAGTAGTGTATATCTAGGCAAGGTTGCGCTGTGCCGTATCTATTACTAGATATGCCCAATAAAAAGACCAGGGCCATTTTAAATGGCCCTGGTACTGTATCACAATTCAACTTCTCCAATAAATATTTCACCTCGCTTTCCATCCATTTGAAGCGTAACAATTCGTTTTTCTTCTTTGCTGGTACCATAATACAGGTATATCTCTGCCATAACGGTAGTTGAGCCGGCGAGTGTTACCTGGGTATCGCCAAAATAATTTATCTGAATTTTATATTTGCCCTTGATGCCGGTTTTCAGCATGAACTGCTCCGGGCCAAAACCTTCGGTAAAATCATCAGACATACGGCCACCAACTGCAGTTGTTTTATGGCTATAATAACATTTCTCGCCGTTGGGATCGGTTACCCAAAGATCGATGTCAGTATTATTCTTATTCCAGTTCATTACCACACGGACATCTGAAGGCATGGCAACTATTAGTTTCTTATCGATATTCTTCAGGTCTAATTTATTTTTATGCAGGCTGATCAACCGGTTTATTTCTGTTAAGAATATTTCTTCAATGCCATAGTACATCCTGTTCATTTCGGCACTGTAGCTTTTTGTCATGCCTTCATAAAGCATATCCAATGCCTCCTGGTAATTACCAAGGTCTGCATGTGCCAGTGCACAATCCCTGTAACTTTGCGGATCTGCCGGCCTGAGTTCCAATACCTTTTTAAAAGCTGCAAGTTCTCCTTCATGATCACCTGCTTCTTTTAATTTATAGCCAAGCATCTTATACAATTCGTAATTACCGTTTTCCAGTTCTGCCAAGCTGGTGAGTACAGTAAGCCCGGTAGCTTTATCTCCTGTCTTTAACAGGTAAGTAGCCACTTCAAAGAAATAAGTTGGTTTACTGATATAATATTGTCTCAGCTCAAGGTATTTTGCATAACGGCTTACTTTTTCTGTTTGCTTTATTGCTTTGATGTAATCAAATGTATTTACATCGAAAGGCGGTTCCGCAGGTTTATTTTCTATTGCTATTTTATCCTGGATTTTTCTGTACGTAGAATCCGGTTTGAAATTTTTTGTAGTAATGATCACAGCACCGTTTGCTCCATCGGGGCCGAACAAGGCCGCTGCTGCCGGGCCTTGCAGTACTGCAAAGTCTTTAATGTCATCATCTCTTATATCTTTACGGCCAGGCACAATATTTCCATCTACTACAAATAATGCGTTACCAGTATTACCCAATCCATTTTCACCACGTAGCCTGATCGTTGTTTCAGCACCAAGTTTAGCAACAGATTGGTTGCGAACCTGTGCCCCTGCTACTTTCCCAGCCAAAGCATTGTTTACATTTGATTGCTGAATGGTATTGGCCTGGTCGCCGCTCAAATTTTGAACATTCGATGATGTGCTTCTTGCTGTGCGTTTTATACCAAAGGCACTGGTTACAACTACTTCCCTTATCTCTGTACCAACAGGTTCTAAAATAGTATTTATAACAAGCTGCTCACCAACCGGCACTTCTATCCCTTTATAACTTACCCCCGATATCTCCAATACATCTACTTTTCTTACTCTAATTGAATAATTACCATTTGCATTGGCCATTACACCTGTCCTGGTTCCCTTAATTTTCAGAGTTGCAAAAGAAGCCGGATTACCATTTATGTCCGTAATTTTTCCTGTAACAACTTTAGAGTCTCCTGTTGATCTGGGCGTTTGGACAATCATTGCTTCTTGCTTTTCAATTTCTTCTTTTTTTGCTGCTTCCGGATCGTACCATTGCTTTAAGGCTGCAATCATATTCAATGAACTTTGCAGTTCGTTCTTATTTTTTGTGATAACATCACCACGTCGTTGCTTCATGATCCTTTCATATTCCGGCCTCAGTTCTGCAGGTGGTTCAATGTCGTACAAAACATAATCGTTCACTGTTTCCAGCACGATCAAAGATGTGTTACGGGTAACAATACCAAACTGCCGGCCAATGCTTTCTATTTCCCTTTTGTTTTGATTGTATTGAATATCCAGCTCTGCAATTTTCTTTTGCGCAAACACTTTGGTGATCTCAAAATTTTCGCAGAGCTGTGTTTCGGTATTAATGTTTATTATTTTTTCATAAGTAACAGTACTGCCATAGCCAAATTGCAAAACAATTTCCTGCACGCCTTCTGTCGCAATGCCGACGGCGGTAAAATTTACATTAACCACAACAGGTATCGATGGATAATTTTCTTTTACAAAACTATTTTGCCTGATACCCAGGAAACGAAATGGTTCGTTGGTAAGTTTTTTCAACGCTTCTGTAATGGCCAGGCTTTGCAGGTCTATAACAACTCCTCCTGTTTTACTGGCGATAAATTTTAGATTGCTGTAATCGGCTGATGCTGCTGTGTTAATACAGTAGACAGGTTTATTGCTCAACTGTATTTGTTTACTTACAAGTGTTTGTTGGCCATCGCTGACTAAAATAAATTCATCTGCTTTTATATTTTTTAAATTAAGGTTACCAAAATTTGTTGACCCATCATATTTAATTGACGTAATTACCTGCTTTAATGAATCCCAGTTTCCCTGCCGTATCAAAAACTGTCGTGTATTTTTTATGGTATTGTTGAACACTACCAGGTTTACAGATGCATTGTTTACCTTTTTAAAATAAGCATCAAGCAATTCTATTTCTTTATTTGTATTCCGGTTGTGGCCGCTCAGCGAAGCGTCCCATAACAAACCGATTGAAGCCGGTAAAATTTTTCCCCTTTCATTCTTTTGCAACATGGTATTGATGAGATAATAATATTTGTTCTCAAATTCCTGCAGCATCACTTCTGCCGCATCCTGGGGCTTGGGTATACTGAAAGAAAGAGAATGACCCGGCACATAATTATTCTTTTGGAACAAAGCAGTGTACAGGTTATTCTTACTGCTGAATTGAATATTTTCATTAAGGGATGAATCAAAAACGGGCTGTATGGCTGATTGTATCACAGATACATTAAGACTGAAGTCGGCAACGGTATCTTTTAAATTTAAAGGCAGATAATAGTGTAGTGAAGCATTTGTATTTAGCGGCAGTTCTTCTTCATACCCAATTAAAACAGTTCTGGTACTATTTGCATTGATGGGATAAATTCTTGTGCGGAAATTATTGCCATCTATTTTTTCCAATAAGCCGGGATCCACTCTTCTTCTTTCGATGGTCTCAAACACCTCTGTTCCTTTACTTCTGTCAACAGGCACGGCTTCCCTCATTTTTCCGTTAATATCAATAGCATAGCGGCTTATACTCAATCCATCTTTCAGCGGAAAATTAAGTGAGCCTTCAAGTATTCTTGATGTGGTGTTTTTAAAAGTCATCTGCCAGGTAGTTCTGGCAACTGTACCACATACTTTCACTTCTATTTTTAATGATTGTAACTGTACACCATTATTGGTTTTACCATCAACAGTAAGTTGTGGCATTTGTGCTTTTGCAGTAAGTGCAAAAAATAAAATGAACGGGGTAACAGAAAAATATTTTCTCATAACAATGTTTGGCAACATGATGAGAAAACAAAACGTTTTACATAAAAAATATTTTCTACCGCACTTTTATCATCGCCTTCACCTGCTGTATCGGACCATTCTGTAAACGTGCATAATATACGCCTGCAGGTAAAGCACCGCTGTCATAATTTTCTGTATACGAGCCAGCCGGAAGCTCAGCATCAACAAGTATTTTAACCAAACGGCCCATGGTATCAAATACCTGAAGTAAGGTATGGCCGCCATCAGTTTTATATTTAATGGTAGTTTTTTGCGTAAAGGGTGTTCCCCATATTTCGAGGTAACTGGTACCGGCAGTTGTTGGCGGAACAATGATACAGCCAGGATTTTTTACAAGCGCAAGATTTTGAAAATCTTTGAGCATGATCTGCTGCAGGTCAGCATTCTTTACACAAAGCCAGTTCTCCAACATGGATGCATATACACTTCTGAAATCGTACTGCATGGGAATGTTGTCATTTACATTTACATTGGTTGGAATGGTAGGGTTATCACCCCATATTTTCGATACTACATTCTTACCAAATAAGAACATAGGGGCTGCTGCACCATGATCGGTACCGGTACTGCTGTTACTTTTTATGCGACGACCAAATTCAGAAAAGGTCATACCCATCACCCTTTCTTCAATGCCTAAAAATTTCAGGTCATCCTGAAATGCTTTGATGGCATCACTCACATTTTTTAATAAAGTTGCATGTGCACCAATCGTAGGATCGGTTGTGGTGGTTTGTAAAGAGTGTGTATCAAAACTACCGTAGTTAACCTGGTAAATTTTTGTCTTCAATCCGCCTTTAACCAGCCTTGCCACAATCTTAAGCTGATCGGCCAGTGGATTGTTGGTTGGATAGGGTGCTTGCTGTGTTATCGCATCAGCAGCGGCTTTCACAACAGTTGTATATGCAGAAGTTTGTTTAGCAACAAGACGAATGTATTTTAATTCTTTACCTGCATTGGTATTGGGTGCGGGGTCTTCGATACCTGCGAGCAAATTATAAAAACTCGTTGGGTTGCTAATGCTCATACCCATGCTTACTGCCGGTCCCTGGAAGGTTAATGAAGTAGTTGAACCAATTTGAATACCCAACGGATCGGGCATAGTATTATTAGGATAGCCCACAGGAAAATTTGGGTATTCATAATTTAAAAATCTTCCCGCCCAGCCATTCACAATTACCTGGTTACTGTCCGATGCACTCATCCAGATATCTGTTGCACGAAAATGCGAAAAGTTTGGTGCCGGGTAACCGGCAGCCTGTATCACACTTAACTTGCCTTCATCGTACATCGCTTTCATACCCGTCATAGCGGGATTTAAACCGGTCTTTGCAGTAAGCTGCAATATTTTATTCTCCGGTATGGCAATATTGCTTCTTGCATTAAAATAGTTGGAATAAGTCTCGATGGGAATCACCGTATTTAGCCCATCATTACCACCGCTTAATTGTACAAGTACCAGCACATGATCATTTGGTGTACTACCATTTAATAATTGTGCAAGCGGCGACTCGGCACCAAAGGCTTTTACTGAAAACCCATTGATGACAGTTGGCAAAACAACTGCCGGAACTGAGCTGCGTAAAAAATCTCTACGTTTCATTAATTAAGTTTTACCCCCTCTAGCTCCACCTGAAAGGGGAGAACTATTGAAGCGATTATTAAACGGATATCAAAAATTTCATGCTCTTTAAATTATTATGCTCCAGTTCCCCTTTAGGGGTTAGGGGCTACGCTAATTGGTATTCTGCCAGTTTCATTAAATATTGATATAGGTCCCTCAACCTTGTTCTTACAATGGTGGCATTGGTCATGTCATTTGGATTAGCGATGAATGCATTCCATGCGTTGGTCCAGTACGTATCGTTTGTTTGTCCGCTTAAAATAATATCCTTCTTCAACTGGTCTTTTGAAGCCTGTAATAACGGCAGCCGGAACAGGTAAGTGATGGAATCTGATATCAGTAAATTAGGATCCCCGGGATTGGGTAGTGATTTTGCAAAAATGGTTGGATCGATCCTGATGTTTTTTCCATTGCGGGTAAAACCGTTAAACAACATCTGGTCGCTAACCTGGTTTCTTTTAGGTAAAGTATCTGAATTGATCCAAAGCTCATGAAACTGCGGTTGCTGATAATAGGCAGGCCAGCCGGCAACATTGGGTGGATCGCCGAGATACTGCTGGTACAAAAATCCAAACTGATTCATCAGTTGCCACATATCATAAGCGCCTGCAAAGTCTGTTGCAGCGGGTGGAAAAACAACGCTGAATTCCCTGCACATACCTACCAATACATCAACCGGGCTTTTGATCAAACAGCCCTGGTTCAATACATCAAAGAAATGTTCGCTTTTTAATAAAGCTTCAAGCACAGGTTTTATTTCATAATTATTTGTTCTGAATATCTGTGCAAGCGGCGCTATAATATTTGCTTCTGCAGCCGCATCTATATCATAATAAACAAACCAGCGGTAAAGTTTTCTGCAAATATGCAGGGATGGGTCGTTGATTGAAAGCAACATATTCAAAAGGTGATCCAATTCCAAATCTCCGGCTGTGGCGCCAGTGCGGCCAGTGATAACTGTGTTATTATAAAAGGCCGAAAATGTTTTACTGGTAGAATCGTGCCTGGCAGCATTAAAAAATGAAGTGTTGTTGTTTGGATTTATCTGCCAGCCGGTTAAAACTTTTGCTGCAGCTTTTACATCGGCTTCTGCAAATGCCTGGGTAGCATTATCTATACCCTTACCAACAACAAAGAGTTCCTGTAATTCTCTTGCATAGTTTTCGTCGGGTGCTGTATTTGTGTTCAGGTACCCATTCTGGTAAAACAGCATACCGGTATTGATCGTCATCTCTCTTACGAACTGTTTGAAATTGCCTAATGCATTTTTTCGAAGTACAGTATTGTTTTGATAGCACCAGATGCCCCGGCTGATAACATTGGTCTCGGTTGCAAAATGATTATGCCACATCAGGGTCATTTTCTCCAGTATATTCCTGTCATGGTTCAATATCTGGCCCATCCACCAGTTGCGGAAAGAATTCACCCTGTTGAAATCAACTGTGCCGTCATTAGTATTTACATTTATCCAGGTTTGCCCGGCAGCAATAGCATTATCGGGGTCGGTAGGGCTGGTAGAATTATCATATGCTTTTACCGGCGGTGGCGGCGTAAACTGTGCCAATGGAACATTCAACAAAGCATCCACTGCCTGGCTCATGGTCATCGCTTTAAAAAAATCAACATCGGCTTTAGTTGCACCAAACATGGTCCTTCTTAAAAGATGGATCACTTCATTGGTTGTCCAGGCACCAGCATATGGATTCAACCCACTTGTGGTCCTGGTTGGCGAAGCAAATACAACAGGATTGGCAGGAACAGCCTTTTTGGCTTTACCCGCCGTAAGAAAATCTCTTCTGTCCATAGCAGTTTTTTTGGTGACTATGAGTAAATGGTTAGGTTACGACTAAAATTATCCGGCAAAGTTTAATCAGGGAGGGTATTTTTTATACGATCACGTACCAGGGCATAACGCTGCCCTTGTATTTTTATTTCCTGCTTAAAGTTAAAATTATTACTGAATGTTCTCAATAATGCCGGCAATACCCTGGCCGCCGCCAACACAAGCTGTTACGATACCATACTTTTTGTTCAGCCTTTTCATGTCATTGGTTAACTGGATAGTGAGTTTACAACCGGTACATCCCAACGGATGGCCGAGAGCAATGGCGCCTCCATTGATGTTTACAATATCCGGATTCAATTCCAGTGTTCTTATTACAGCCAAAGCCTGGGAGGCAAAAGCTTCATTCAATTCAAAAAGGTCAATTTGAGAAAGGTTCATACCAGCCTGTTTTAACACTTTAGGTACAGCTTCAACCGGTCCCACACCCATTATGCGTGGATGCACACCGGCGCTGGCACAATTCACCAAACGGGCAATGGGTTTTAATCCCAGTTCGTTCACCATCTTTTCTCCCATCACAATAACAAAAGCAGCGCCGTCACTGGTTTGAGAAGAATTGCCTGCTGTAACTGATCCGCCCAAAGCAAATGCAGGTTTTAATTTTGCCAGGCCTTCAGGCGAAGTATCAGCTCTTACACCTTCATCGGTATCAACTACAAAATCACGTTTTTGTTTTTTGCCTTTGGCATCTAAGTAAACTTCATTCACCGTCATGGGTAAAATACCCGATTTAAAATATCCTTCCCTGATGGCATTACCGGCTTTCAGGTGGCTGTTATAGCTAAAGGCATCCTGGTCTTCACGGCTTACATTATATTCTTTGGCAACTGCTTCGGCAGTAAGGCCCATACTTAAATAGTAATCAGGTTCTGTTTCTGCAATGGTAAAAGATGGAACGGTTTTCCATCCAGCCGTAGGCACCATGCTCATGCTTTCAGTGCCACCAGCAATAATGCATTCGGCCATACCGCTCCTGATTTTTGCTGTGGCCATGGCAATACTTTCCAACCCGCTGGCGCAATACCGGTTTATGGTAATACCCGGTGCATGAATACCAACTGCCCTTGCAGATATCATCCTGCCCACCTGTAAGCCTTGCTCAGCCTCAGGTACAGCATTACCCACAATTACATCATCTACACGTTTTACATCTAATTGCGGCACAGTTGCCAGCAAACCTTTGATCACATCTACTGCCAGATCATCGGGCCTGTAAAAGCGAAATCCGCCTTTTTTACTTTTGGTAATGGCTGTTCTGTATCCTGCTACTATGTATGCTTCCTGCATGATTAAAAAGTTAATGGTTTAATAGTTAATGGTTTGGTTACATTCAATTCGAAGAGCCTGCATTCAATTGTCAGCACAACTCAAAACAATAAACCCCAAACCCTAAACCAAAATTGGTTGTTTATGCAACTTTATATACCAAAGTTATAATTTCTCACTGAAAACAAAAAACTGATTACAGTAACTTATTTTTGCGCCGATGTACAAGCTCCTTCGTTCTGTTTTATTCTGTTTTGATCCTGAGTGGGTTCATTATTTTTCTATGAATGGGTTAAAGTTCCTGTGTAGGATTCCGGGCATAAAAGAGCTTATAGCTTCAAGCTTCAAGCCACAAGCGGGAGAACCCTATGAATTCCTGAATATTCAATTCCCCAACCGTGTTGGCCTCGGTGCCGGTTTTGACAAAAACGCCAGGTATTTAAATGAACTGGAAGCCCTGGGCTTTGGTTTTGTAGAAATTGGAACAGTTACTCCCCTGCCGCAGGCTGGGAATGATAAGCCCCGTTTATTCCGTTTACCAAAAGATAAGGCGCTCATCAATCGTATGGGTTTTAATAATGATGGTGTTGAAGCAATTGCAGAAAGGCTTAAGAAGATCAAAAATCAAAAATTAAAAATTAAAATTGTTATTGGAGGAAACATTGGCAAAAACAAGATCACTCCAAACGAAGATGCCTGGAAGGATTATGAAAAATGCTTTTTAGTCCTGCATGATCATGTGGATTATTTTGTAGTGAATGTGAGCAGCCCCAACACGCCGGGGTTAAGGGAGTTACAGGAGAAAGATGCTTTGCATAAAATATTGACGAACCTGCAAAGTCAAAATTCAAGATTAAAAAGTCAAAAACCGATCCTTTTAAAAATTGCTCCTGATCTTTCAGCCGAACAGATTGACGATGTAATTGATCTGGCTCTTGAAATAAAATTAGACGGCCTGGTTGCGTCAAACACAAGCATTAGCAGGGACCAACTCACGACTCACGACTCACAACTCACGAAGATTGGCGCTGGCGGCTTAAGCGGTTTACCCGTAAAAGCCAGAAGCACAGAGATCATAAAATATATTCATCAAAAAACAAACGGGCAGATACCTGTTATTGCAAGTGGTGGTATCTTTACCGGCGCAGATGCAAAAGAAAAGATCGATGCAGGTGCGTCTTTGGTGCAGGTTTGGACGGGCTTTATTTATGAAGGGCCGGGCATCGTAAAAAATATTTCTAACGCATTATAATTAAACATGGAACATTTATTCACATCAGAAAGTATCATCAGTTTTTTAATTCTTGTCGTGCTGGAAGTTGTGCTGGGCATAGATAACGTGATCTTCGTAAGCATTATACTCAACCGGTTAGATAAAATAAAAGACCAGAAAACAGCACGCCGCTTATGGATGATCACCGGCATTATTTCAAGAAGCCTGTTGCTGATGGGGCTTGGCTGGTTACTTTCGCAAAAAGGAAAAGCTGTGTTCACTATTTTCGATAAAGGCTTCGACCTGGCAAGTATTGTTATGCTTTTCGGTGGTGTATTCCTTATTTATAAATCGGTGATGGAGATACACCATAAACTGGAAGGGGAAGACCCGAATGCTACCAAGTATAAAACAAAAAAAATATCGTTGGGCAATGCGATCGGGCAGATCATTCTGATAGATGCTGTGTTCTCATTCGACAGCATCATAACAGCAGGCGGTACGGCCAAACATGTAGAGATCATGATAGCTGCTGTTGTTATCGCCATGGCGGTAATGTTCTTGTTTAGTCCAAAAATTTCAGCTTTTATTCACAAGCACCCTACATTAAAAATGCTGGCACTTTCTTTTTTGGTAATGATCGGCCTTAGCCTGATCATGGAAGGATGGAATGCTGAAGCAGCACATGAGCTGAAACTGAAGAACTACATTTATTTTGGAATGGCTTTTTCTTTTATTGTAGAACTGCTGAACATGGTCATGCGCAAACGTATGCACAATAACAGGGTGGTTGAATTGAATGAACCGGTACTCAAAAAGGAAGAGGAAGAATTTTTTGATGAGGCAAAATAAATACTGCGCTGCAGATCATTGCACAACAGAAATAAAATAACTTATTGATGGAGGGTCAATAGGTACAGCTGTTAGGTTTCTGAACCTGGTGGTGATGTTTCCTGTTGAGGAAACCCTTGACCAGGCAATGATAATACCGGTGGTAAGATTTGCTGCCGGCGAAATACTAACAGCCCCTGTTGTAGCAACATTGGCTACAACAGTAACTACATCCAGTTCACCATTAGCAGGCACAGATCCCACATCAATTGTTGCAGTGGCTTTTATAATAGCTGAATTTACCGTACCAACGCTTCCTAATTTAAATGAACCATTTGCATCCAGTGTTGCTGAGGGAACAGTTGTACTAATCCCTGTATTACCGTTTTTCAAAATGGTTAATCTTGTTGAAAAACCACCGGCTGCAATTGAAACAGAACTATCTGCGTTAAAATTAATGCCACTTCTGACATTTGTTAATTCTGTACCCGATAATATGGATGCAACTGTTGTTGAAGGATTCATTAATTGAAGGAAATTAGTGCTTGAGTTTTCAAGTATTCCTGTTGCATTTGTTAAATAAACAGCACCTCCCGTTATTCCCCTGCTGACATGAAATGTGGTCTGCGGCGAAATATTACCCACTCCCAATGAACCTGGTATAAGAATATCACCATCATTTTTTACTGTCATCCTGCTGCTAAAGCCAGGTGAATTAAATCCTATAGAACTGTCTGCATTAAAAAATATACCACTCCTGCCATTGGTTAACTCAGTACCTGATAATATGCCTGCAATACTTGAAGCCGGGTTCATTAACTGTAAAAAATTAGATGAAGAGGATTCCTGGATCTGTACTACTAATGGCAAATATTGGGCACCGGAAACTGTGCCTAAACTAACGTGCAGTTTGCTTTGTGGTAATGTATTGCCAACACCCAGTAAACCAGGTATAAGAATATCGCCGTCATTCCTTACCGTCATCCTGCTGCTAAAACCGGGCGAATTAAATGCAATGGAACTATCCGGGTTGAAAAGAATACTACTCCGGGCACTCGTCAGTTCTGTACCGGAAAAAATGCCTGACACATTTACAGATGGATTCATTAACTGCAGAAAACTTGCTGAACTGGATTCCAATACCTGTACAGCACCGCTATACATGGCACCCGCAGTTGTTCCGCTACTTACATGCAGCCTACTTTGCGGGCTCGTGTTGCCAATGCCGACAAGACCTGTCTTCGCCGCAAATATCCTGGTATTATTTCCGCCTGTTCTTATCATTACAGCACTATCTGCAGAAAAAACGATCCCGCTTTTTATTAAGGTAGATGCATTCCCTGCAAGGATACCTGTTTCATTTGCATCAGGACTTAAGAGTTGTAAATAATTAGAAACATTATCTTCAAATAAACTGATCCTGTTTGTTGGAATAGTTAAAGTATTACCTGAACTTCCCCTGCTTACATGAAAAGCTGCTTTTGGTTTAGTAATTCCTATGGCTACATTCACATTTGCAGTGGCACCATTCACGCCATTGATACTTCCCAACACCATAGCGTTACTTGTATCAACTTGTGTAGAAGCCCCAAGGGCAGTTGAATTTTGCAAACTATCTACAGCTGAATAGGCATTTCCTCCAATGAATGTATTATTATTTCCAATACGCAGCGTAACACCTGCATTATATCCGGCAGCAGTATTGATACTACCCGTTTTTTTATTTCCTAAAGAACTTCCACCCATTGCAGTATTGCCCGAACCTGTTGTGTCATTCACCAATGCAAAAGCACCAACACCAACATTCCGTTCTCCAGTTAATATCCTCGTCATAGCTTGGTAGCCTACAGCAACACTGCCAAAACCGCCACCAAAATTTGAAACAAAATTCTGCAATGTAAAAGCACCTATTGCTATATTACCAATTTGCGACTGGTGTTTTTTTAAAGCCTTATAGCCAATGGCAATACTGTAGTCTGAAGCTGATGGAGAAAATGGGGATTCTATAATATCTGCTAATGTACTGTCGCCAATGGCGATAGAATGTTGCATTGTTGACTTAAGTATTCCTGCTCTTTCACCAATTAAATATTTGTCTTTATTCAGATCCCATAGTCCCATGTATTGTCCATTTTGTTTAAACTGAATGGGCATATTATCTGTAGTGCCTATAAAATTTATAGCAGTATCAGTACCGGCATTCCCTGTTGTTTTCCATCCGGCATTTCCTAAAACTTCCAACCAAACCCAGGCTGAACCATCGTAATAATGAAAGCCAATACTGTCTGGGGTATTTTGAAAAACCAGTAAACCGGTGGCAGGAGAGAGTATCGCAATTCTTTCTGTTTTACTCATGCGTGGTATCAACATACCTTTGGTTGTACTTTTTACATCAAGTATTGCTGATGCATCAGCAATACTGCCATCTGCATTGATGGAAAAGGATTGGGCCATGCCTGTTAACACAAAAAAGATCCCTGCAAAAAATAAAATTAGTTTTTTCATACACCGGAATTTTCAGGCTGGCTTCAGGTTTTAATTCCTGACTGTAAAATTGAAAAATTAAATAGGCCTGGTAATCACTAATTGTAGTGAATTGTCTTAACGCTGCTGGTGTAAATTTTTATAATAGAAAGCAATGGCTTCGCCAAGAGAAGAAACGTGAAGCTTTTCGTAAATATGCTTTACGTGTGTGTTAACAGTATTGAAACTAAGAAAGAGTTTGTCGGCCACCATTTTATAACTTAGCCCATCGGCCAGCAATTTTAATACTTCTGTTTCCCTGCCGCTGAGTTGAGTATCTACCTTTTGCGGTTTAAAATAATCCAGCACTTTTAATGCGATGCCGGGGTTCATTACTGCTCCTCCTTCATACACTTCCTGTATGGCCTGTAATATTCTTTGCGGGGAATCTTTTTTAAGAATATAACCACTGGCACCATTGCGTATGCAATCAAACACTTTATCACTGTCATCAAATACGGTTTGCATCAATACTTTAATATGAGGAAAATTCTCTTTTATTTTTTTTAATCCTTCTATCCCATCGGATACGGGCATATTGATATCCATCAATACCACATCCGGGAAAGTGCGTTCCATATCTTCCTTCACATCAATGCAATTAACAGCTTCGCCGGCAAAGACCACTTCGGGGCTAAGCTCCAATAATGCTTTCAGGCTATCACGCCTGCCAACATTATCATCATAGATAAATACTTTTATTTGCACCGGACAAAGTTATTGTTACTATTATTAAGCAGTATCACTAATTGTAGTTACAGCGATCTTAAAGGAAAATTTGCCAATAATGATGTACCGGTACCCACTACAGATTCAATGACCAGTTTACCACCAAGTTCTGTTGCCCTGCTCTGCATATGTTGCAACCCGTTCCCGGTTTCCTTTTTTTGAGCCACATCAAAACCAATACCGTTGTCTGCGATCCTCAGCTCAAGTTGTTTACTTTCAATTTTAATGAACAGGTCTGCTTTTGAGGCCTTGCTGTATTTCGCAATATTATTCAGCGCTTCCTTTATGATCAGTAAAATGTTTTTCCGGGCCGTTGCATTTTGCAGGGCCATTTCTGCAGCAGGTGCAATATGAAAACTGAAATCAATATTACTATCCTCCAGCAACTCCACGCTGTAGTTTTTTATTTTAGCTTCAAGTGATGCAGTAATGCTGCCATTGGCTTTCATGCTCCACACAATATCACCCATATTCTCCATTAAAATTTTACTCTGCACAGATATTTTATTCAGCATTTCCATAGACTTTTCAGGATCCTGCTTAAATGTTTTTTCAGCGATCGTGCCGTATATCTGCAAACTGCTCAATGAAGCGCCAATATCATCATGGAGGTCCTGGCTGATCTTCTGTTTGATTTCCATAACATGGGTAAGTACCGACCTGACCTTATAAGCCATTGCCATTGAAAAAATAACGATATCAATAAATACGCCGGTGAAAAACAAATAAATATTATTCAATCCAAAAAAAACTTTATCAGATACGATCGTTAATACAATCAATGCCACAATAAGCAGGTAAGCTGCCGACCCGAATTTGATCAGGCGCAGAAAATGGCTTTTCATTAATGGAAAAAAGATACATGCTGCAACAATCGCCATGATCAGTAATATGATACGGGAGGAATAAGGAAGGATCGTGGTAATGACCTTTCCCTGTAGTCCGGATACTCCGGCAAGAATTGCAAACACACAATAACCCGTCATGATGATCATAACAGTTTTGAGCAGGCGGAAAAAAAAATTATATTTTTCATGCCATTCCTCCAGCACAGCAAAAAGAAAATAGCAATATCCAAGAACAGTTAATACGCTCATACTTTCTTTTACATAATTAATGAAAGTAAAAGGGTCATTCGGGTAATAATGTATACTGATGAGATAAAATGAAATATAGGCTGTAAGAGAAAAAAGATAGATAGAATAAGCTATGATCACCCTTTCTTTATATTGTATATAAAGGAATACATGGTATATGCACAATGCAAAAGCAGCACCAAGTAACAATAAGCCTGTTATCATAACTCCAGGTTCTATCAACAATAGCTGCATAATTTTAGTTTCGGGCAAAAAGTTACGAATAACTATTCATAAGCAGTGTAGCAGCCACAATTCCGGCTGTCTCTGTTCTTAATCTGGTATTGCCAAGCGATACCGCATTAAAATGATGCTGCAGGGCGAGTATTATTTCTTCTGGGGTAAAATCTCCTTCGGGCCCTATTAAAATGATCTTGGAAGAGAGAGATTCATTATTCAGGTCAGCTAAATTTCTTTTGGCATCATCAATACAATGGGCAATGAATTTTTGTTGATGTGCAGCTGAGGTAATAAGTGCATTAAATTTTGTTGGTTCGTGTAAAACCGGCAACCAGCATTGCTGGGATTGCAGCATGGCACTCACCAGGATACTTTTCATCCGGTCAAACTTAAAGGCTGCTTTTTCTGTTCTTGTACATACCAGCGGAATAATTTCTGTAACGCCGATCTCAGTTGCTTTTTCTAAGAACCATTCAAAGCGGGTATTGTTTTTTACAGGAGAGATGGCAATGGTAATGTGTAATGGCGAATGTGGAATATCGAATGTTTCCAGAACTTTTACAGTACATCTTTTTCGATTGTTATCAATTATCTCAACAGTAAATAAAATCCCTTTGCCATTTGTAAGTTGAAGCTGCTCTCCATTTTGCATACGCAGCACCTGCACCACATGCTTACTGGTGGCTTCATCCAGCACAACATCAGCACTTGATGCAGTTAAATTTTCTTTATAAAAAAATGGTAATACCATAAATAAAAAAGGAATGAAAAATCAAATTTAATTCTTCATTCCTCATAAATTATTATAAAAATAAAAATCGTTCTTCGCTTTTATCTTCGAGTAAGTTCCCCCTTTAGGGGGCGGAGGGGGCTCTTTTAAAAAGGCGCATCATCATCAAACTCCCCATCATTCATCTTGCTACCCTTTTGTATGTACAGTTTAGCACCATCGCCATCATCACTTTTAACCGGTTTCCAGCTTCCGCCGGGTAAGCCGGTTGCAAAATCGCCGCCGCCTTCTTCTTCAATAAATTTCTGAATATGCAGCAGGGCTTTCAGTTTAACCGTATCCAGGCTACCATTACGGTGCTTGGCAATCTTTACATAGGTTTCGCCTTTATTACTTTCGCCCATTTCGTTGCTGGTGATATCATAATATTCAGGACGATATAAGAACATAACCATATCCGCATCCTGCTCAATAGCACCCGACTCACGCAGATCACTTAACTGCGGGATCTTTGCGCCTTCTTTTCTTTTCTCTACCTCACGACTTAACTGTGATAAGGCAATAATAGGCACTTGTAATTCTTTTGCCAATCCTTTCAGGTCACGTGAGATACGACTGATCTCCTGCTCCCGGTTACCATTGCGGTTCTCACCTGCTCCGCTCATCAATTGTAAATAGTCAATGATGATGAGGCCAACATTGTGTTTGTTTTTTAAACGGCGGCATTTTGCACGCAGTTCAAAAATATTCAGAGCCGCTGTATCATCAATAAAGATGGGTGCTTTGGATAAGCGTTCGATTCCATTCTTATACAATTGCTTCATTTCATGCTCTTCCAGTTTACCACGGGCGATCTTCTCCAGCCATATTTCACTCTCGGCACTTAAGATACGTTGTACCAATTGTGAGCTGCTCATCTCCAAACTAAAAAAACCAACTGCTGTCGGCTTGGTTGGATCTAATGCTGCGCTGCGGGCCAGGTTTAGTGCAAAAGCAGTTTTACCAACAGATGGCCTTGCTGCCAAAACGATCAGATCTGTTGACTGCCAGCCATACGTAATTCTGTCAAGTGATGGGAATCCCGTTGGTACACCGGTAATATCTTCCTGCCTGTTGCGCATGTCCTCAATACGCTGAATAGTTTTTACCAAAACTGTATCAATGCTGTCGAAGTTTTTGCGCAGGTGATTGTTGGTGATCTCAAATAATTTTCCCTCTGCTTCATCCAGCATATCGAAAACATCTGTGCTGTCCTCATAAGCATCACCAATAATTTCTCCGCTGATGCGTATCAATTCACGTTGAATAAATTTTTGCAGAACAATTCTTGAGTGGGCTTCAATATTGGCAGATGAAACAACCGCATTGGTCAATTTGGTAACATAATAAGGCCCACCAACTGCATCCAGTTCTTCCCGGAATTTTAATTCCTCTACAACCGTTAATAGATCAATCGGCAAACTTTTTATGGCCAAACCCTGCATGGCTTTATATATCCGCTGGTTGGCATCTACATAAAAACATTCGGGTTTTAAAATTTCTACTACGGTATCGAATGCACTTTTTTCGAGCATGATAGCGCCCAATACGGCTTCCTCAAGTTCCTTTGCCTGTGGCGGAACCTTGCCATACATCATGCTTCCAAGTTCAACCGGCGCTTTGCGGCGCAGCTTTTTATCTTTATTAAAATTTGTAAGTTCCATGTTCTGATTTCTATTCTGGTTAGGGTTATTCTATATAGGGCGGCTAAGGTAAAGGCAAAAGAAAGAACGGCATACATTCATTTTTATCCACATTGTACAGATTGTGTTTTTTGCAGGTGTTTTCCCCATGCTTTTCCACAACAAAGATAGTTTATTAAGATTAGAGGCAAATTACACACAACAAATTAACATTCAAAATATCAATAAAATTGGCTTTCCGTTTACTTTTATTAACAATTAAATAATCGCAGATTTTCTTTTTTGCACCATAGTATTTGTAAAACAGGTTGCATTATCAAAAATCTATTCTTAGATTATTGGGCTGGCTTATGTCATGCTAATTTTTCAATAACTATCTTTGCCAATCAACAATAAAATGTAATATACGGATGATCATTAGTTACAACTGGCTCAGTGAATATTTATCCGAAACAATCGAACCGGAAAAATTAAGCAAGATCCTTACTTCCATTGGGCTTGAAGTAGAAAGCCTGCACAAATACGAAGCAGTAAAGGGCGGCCTGCAGGGCCTCGTAATTGGAGAAGTGCTTACCTGCGAAAACCATCCTGATGCTGATAAATTAAAAATTACTACAGTTAATATTGGAACAGGAGAAAACCTGCAAATTGTTTGCGGTGCACACAATGTAGCCGCAGGTCAAAAAGTTGTGGTTGCCACCATCGGCATCACCATCTACCCGTTCAATGGCGAACCTGTGGCGATGAAAAAAGCAAAGATCCGTGGTGTGGAAAGCCAGGGAATGATCTGTGCCGAAGATGAAATAGGCCTGGGTGAAAGCCACGCCGGCATTATGGTATTGCCACACGATACTGCTGCAGGCATTCCGCTTGCAGAATTCTTCAAACTTACAGATGATTTTATTTTTGAGATCGGTCTTACCCCAAATCGTAGTGATGCCATGAGCCACCTGGGTGTTGCCAGGGATGTTTGTGCCTATTTATCTCACCACAATAAAAAAGAAACAGTTGTAAAGTCTCCTTTTAAAAATAATTTCAAGCCCGATAACCAGGGCCTTCAAATGGAAGTGGTCATCGAAAATAAAGATGCCTGCCAGCGCTATTCGGGTGTAAGTATTGAAGGCGTTACCATTGGCGACAGCCCGGATTGGCTGCAGCAAAAATTAAAAAGTATCGGACTGAGGCCGATCAACAATATAGTTGACATTACCAATTTCATCCTGCATGAAACCGGTCAGCCACTGCATGCTTTTGATGCGGATGCGATTGTTGGAAAAAAAGTGATCGTAAAAAACCTGGCAGAAGGAACCCCATTTGTTACGCTGGATGAAAAGGAAAGAAAATTATTTGCAGAAGACCTGATGATCTGCAATGCAGAAGCACCCATGTGTATTGGTGGCGTGTATGGTGGTATGCACAGTGGTGTAACAGCCGCAACAAAAAATATTTTTCTGGAAAGCGCCTGGTTTAATCCAACAGCAGTGCGTAAAACATCTTTAAAGCATGGGCTGCGTACCGATGCCGCCACCCGTTTTGAAAAAGGCGTTGACATCAGCAACACGGTAAATGTTTTAAAAAGAGCTGCCGTCCTTATTAAGGAACTTGCCGGCGGTGAGATTGCCAGCGATGTAATTGATGTGTATCCATCACCAAAAGAAAAAACAGAAGTTGCTTTAAAATATCATTACCTGAAAAAACTAAGTGGCAAGAATTATCATGGCGACACCATTAAAAATATTTTACACAGCCTTGGTTTTGAACTGATAAAAGAAGGCGCTGATGAAATGAGGTACAAAGTACCGTTCAGTAAGCCTGACATCAGCATCGGTGCAGATATCGTGGAAGAGATCATGCGCATTGATGGTTTGGATAATGTTGAGATCCCACAAATGATAACCATTGCACCTGCGGTGGAAACCCTGGCGCATGAAGCAGCCTATACTGAAAAAGTTGCTGAATACCTGGCAGGCTCAGGCTTCCGTGAAATATTCACCAATTCAATTACCAACTCAGCTTATTATGATGATGATGTTTTGCAGAGCACAGTAAAGATGATCAATAATTTAAGTGAGGAACTGAATGTAATGCGCCCTGCTATGATGGAAACCGGTCTCACCTCCATTGCCTATAATCTCAACCGGAAAAACAACGACCTGAAGTTTTTTGAATTTGGAAAAACATACAGCATTAACGAAACAGGAAAATATACCGAAGACAATCATTTGACCATTTATCTAACCGGTAACACAACCGCGGATGGCTGGAAAACAAAAGGAAGCAAGATCGATCTCTATTTCCTGAAAGCTATTTTTGAAAAAGTCATTGCTGTATTGGGATTGAAGATTGATTCGTATACTTCATCAGAAAATGCAGCTTTATCAAATGCATTACATGCAGTAATTAAAAATGAGCAGGTTGCCGAGATCGGTTTGATAAACCATGCAAAACTTGAACGCTTTGATATCAAACAACCGGTGTTTTATGCCGACCTTAACTGGGGCCGTTTATTAAAACTGAATAAGAAGAACAAGATCCAATATAAAGAAGTAAGTAAATACCCTGCTGTAAACCGCGACCTGGCCATTATTGTACCCAAAGCGCTGCCTTTTGAAGCTGTGGAAAAAGCAACCGCTGCAGCAAGGGTAAATAAATTAACTTCACTTAGCCTGTTCGATATATTTGAAAGCGAAAAGATCGGCGCTGATAAAAAATCTATGGCCATCAGCTTTACTTTTTTAGACGAAGAAAAAACACTTACTGATAAAGAGATCGATGGCATGATGAACAAGATCATCGGAGCTTATGAAAAAGAATTAGGAGCAGAGATAAGGAAGTAGTAGACGACACCCCTATCCCCTAAAGGGGGGAATACGAAGAATATAGCGAAGGGCAGGTTTTAGAAAAAAATGAAAAGAATTTAAAATAATTATACTCCAAGTTCCCCCTTTAGGGGGCGGAGGGGGTTACTATGAGCGACTTAGAACAAAATATAAAACGCATCAACGATAAACTTCAGCAACTGCTGAAGAATTACCAGTTATTACAAAAAGAGAACAAAAAGCAAAGCGACCTGATAAAGGAATTGCAGCAGGCAAAGGAAAAGGACAGTCAGCATATAACAACCCTCCAGGAAAAAATATCCATTTTAAAAGCCGCAACCGGTAAAATGAACGAGGCCGATAAAAAAACTTTTGAAAAGAACATCAACCAGTACATTCGTGAAATTGATAAATGTATCGGCATATTAAGTGAATGACCATGGCAGAACTCATCCCTGTAAATATTGTGATCGGCGACCGCACCTATCGCATCAAGACAAAGCCGTCTGATGAAGAAGCCATACGCCGTACATTAAAGACCATCAACGATAAGATCATCGAATTTAAGACCCAGTTTGCCGGCAAGGATATGCAGGATTATATTGCCATGGTAATGATCTGGTATGCTACCCAAACCAGCGCCGAAACCAACCCCGGTTTGGAAAAAGAAATGGCAGATGCTTTGCTTAAGATTGAGCAGCAATTGGATAAAATGAAATAATTCTGTTTAATTAAAGCTCAACTTACTCTGGCTGTAACCAAACTATTTTTATTTTTTTCTTCCTGGTGTCATCAAGCTTTAGCGTAACGTAAGTATTGGTTTTTTTATCGTATGCCGAAACAGAGAACATGGCAATGGTATGCCCTTTTTTTTCAGGCTCACCAAATGCATATTCTCTTTTTGAAAAAAGATCGGTACCGGTAAGTTTATACATAAATGCATCGCAATCCGTTACTCCCTGCACTTCGGCAAACTTATCTTTTGTTACATCATTATTACGTTCGGTATCATTAAAGAAAATGAATTTGCCTTTTGGGCCATCTATATATTGAAATGGCTTGTATTGATTTCCACGCCACATTTGCTGTACGGTACCCTCCCGCTGGTAATGATAAAATACCCCCAGCCCTGTAAAAATTATCCAATGTGCCTTAGGCACCAGGTAATTGGAAATAAGTTTTCCCTTCTTATCAAAAGTATTTATTACCAGTTTTCCAAGTTTTGTATCCGTTCTGGAATACCTGTCGGCAGTGGTTGTTTGAACTCCCATTTCCTCGTATACAACAGAGATAGTGCCATCGGCATTAATAAATAAATTCTGGGGTAAACCACCATAGCCTGTTTTCTTACTATACCTTTCTGCATAGGCCTGGTTTAAAGATTCGGTGGGCCCGAAACCGGTAATTTTTTCAATCTTTTTTGAAACAGGGTCAATTAGGTTTAAATAAGTTTCGTATGTTCCGTCATTTGTTTTTGCAACTGTTAAAAGAATTATTTTTTTATCTGTGGCATCATATTTTACCATCACGTGATCATAATGCTGGTCTGCAGGTAAATCTAATTTATCGTAAGAAATTTTAGCGCTTACCCTCTCCGTAGTTACTATGTACATATTCCCTTTATTGTTTTTTGCCTTATCAGATTTATCAGATGCCAGGTAAAACAAACAAACCCTGTCATTGCTAAGTACGATCATATCCCGGTAATATAAAGTTGGGTTTGCTGCATCGGGCGATTTAAATTCGGCCATATTTATTTCTTTATGCTCAGCGTTATAATGCATGATTTTCTCTCCCGTTAGGATGGCATAATTATCACTGTACATATCTTTCTTTATGGTATATTTTGCCCATTGTTCGCTGAAGATCTCTTTTTCCTCTTTTAGTTTGGCAGTATTTCCGTCAATGATGATGCGGTATAAAGCCGATTTTTTAACGGTGAATTCGTGAAAAAAAACAACGATATCGCCCGCAATTTCAAAAACGCCCTCAATTTCTTCCCTGTTATTGGTAGGGAACATGGTCATCTCGTTTGACGTTTTTACTCTCTCAATACTTAGATCAACCTCGGTAACTGCTTTTTCAGCATGATTGGCATCATATATCCGCAGCTCAATGCCTTCTCTTGGCGTTATATGTATATAGGCTGTATTGCCATTTTTCATTTGCAGAATCTCGGCATAACCTGTGGCAGGATCTTCAAAAACGGGGCTTTCGGCAATTTGTTTAAACTGTGCAAAAATGGAGAAAGAGTTTACAGATAAAAAGACAGTAATTACAGCAGAAACAATTATTTTCATAATACGAATTAATGGGTTTAAAAATATCAGCCTCAAAATTAAGTGAATATGGTTTATTTATGAGTTTGAAAAAGTGTTTCATGAACTTTATTCGCTAATCTGGTTAGGTACTTCGATGACTTAGTTGGGTGCTTCGATGCTTCAGTCGGGTACTTCGATGGCTTAGTTGGACACTTCGATGCTTCAGTTGGGTGCTTCGATGGCTTAGTTGGACACTTCGATGCTTCAGTTGGGTGCTTCGATGGCTTAGTTTAGTACTTCTATGGCTCAGTTGGGTGCTTCGATGCTTCAGTCGGGTACTTCGATGACTTAGTTGGACACTTCGATGCTTCAGTTGGGTGCTTCGATGGCTTAGTTGGACACTTCGATGCTTCAGTTGAGTTCTTCGATGGCTTAGTTTAGTACTTCTATGGCTCAGTTGGGTGCTTCGATGCTTCAGTCGGGTGCTTCGCTGGAATTTTCAGTACTTCGATACTTCAGTTGGGTGCTTCGCTGGCACAATATCACTTCGCTGGTACAAAATCTCTTCGCTGGTTGTATATGGAATATACGCCAAACCCAAAACCCCGTTTTCTCCAAACAAATTACCTATCTTCGTAGGCTAAACATCTCATTTAACTTATATATGGATAAAGGGGAGTTATATATGATTTTGAACCGTTTTAAAACCGAAACAAACAATGGATCCGATAATATTATACATTATCATTGGCGCAGCAGCGCTGATATTGGGCATCATACTGGGTAAACTGGTTTTTGCCAAAAACACTCAAAAACAGGTACAGGAAGCTGAGCAACAGGCTCAAAAGATCATCGCCGACGGAAATTTACAGGCCGAAAACCTTAAAAAAGAAAAGCTTTTAGAAGCCAAAGAAAAATTTGTGCAGCTGAAGGCCGATCACGAACGGGATGTATTACAACGCAACCAGAAACTGGTTGAGAGTGAGAACCGCATCAAGCAAAAAGAGCAATCGCTCAATCAAAAAGACCAGAACCTCGAAAAGCAGATCAAAGACAACGAAGCGATCAAAGAAACCCTTAACCGCCAGATAGAAGTGGTGAATGTTAAGCGTACCGAACTGGAAAAACACCAGGAAGAACACATTCGTCGCCTGGAAAAAGTGGCCGGTCTTAGTGCCGAAGATGCCAAAGCACAGTTGATAGAAAGCCTGAAACAGGAAGCCCATACCAAGGCCCTGGTTTTACAACAGGAAATCATTGAAGATGCTAAATTAAAGGCAACCAAGGAAGCCCGTAAAATAGTTATTCAAACCATACAACGTACAGCTGCAGAAGCTGCCATTGAAAATGCCATCACAGTATTTAACCTGGAGAGCGATGAAATTAAAGGCTCCATTATTGGCCGGGAAGGCCGTAATATACGTGCTATAGAAGCCGCTACCGGTGTAGATCTTATAGTAGATGATACTCCCGAAGCGATCGTGCTTTCTTCTTTTGACCCATTACGCAGGGAAATTGCCCGTTTATCTTTACAACGCCTGGTTGCTGATGGACGTATCCACCCGGCACGTATTGAGGAAGTGGTTGAAAAAACCAAGAAACAAATTGATGACCAGGTAATGGAGATCGGTGAACGTACCGCAATGGAGCTGGGCGTTCACGGTCTGCATAAAGAGTTGATCAGAATGGTGGGACGTATGCGTTTCCGCTCATCTTATGGTCAAAACCTCCTGATGCATAGCCGTGAAACAGCCAATCTTTGTGCTATCATGGCTTCAGAATTGGGCATGAATGCAAAACTGGCTAAAAGGGCCGGTTTACTCCATGATATTGGTAAAGTACCCGATGAAGAAACTGAATTAAGTCATGCTTTACTGGGAGCCAAGCTTGCTGAAAAATATGGTGAAAACCCTGCCGTAGTGAATGCTATTGGCGCCCACCACGATGAAATGGAAATGCAATATGTTATCTCTCCTATCATACAGGCCTGTGATGCTATCAGCGGTGCAAGGCCAGGTGCAAGGCGTGAGATCATGCAGCAATACATTCAACGTATTAAAGACCTGGAGAACCTGGCCATGGCTTATACCGGTGTTGAAAAAGCTTATGCTATACAGGCAGGCCGTGAATTAAGGGTAATTGTAGAGGCTGATAAAGTAACCGATGACGCCAGCGATAAACTGAGTTTTGAGATAGCACAAAAGATACAAACAGAAATGACCTTCCCGGGCCAGATCAAAGTAACCGTAATCAGAGAAAAAAGATCGGTAAACGTAGCGAGATAAGTTGAAAGTTGATGGTTAATAATTGAAAGTTAATAACCTTATTATTCAGATAATCACATCTAAATCCAGCAGTTTTAATTGCTGGATTTTTTCATTAATAAACTAAAAGATGCCTGATTTAAAAAACTTTCAACTTTCAACTATTAACTTCAAACTTTTTCCCCTACCTTTGCCGTCCGTAAAAAAATCATACTAATATGAACGCAGTAGCATTTGTTCATGAGCAATTGGACACAAAAGGAAAAGCAAAGCTTCCAAACTTTAAAGCAGGAGATAAT
>Ga0193752_1000122_pt1 | contig 103354 bp, 105 predicted proteins | sample H1c1metaG_FD_144924 | JGI IMG/M metagenome (GOLD analysis project Ga0193752, IMG submission 144924) | Soil microbial communities from a riparian zone of the East river system, Colorado, United States - H1c1 | ecosystem: Environmental > Terrestrial > Soil > Riparian zone | place: USA: East... | reverse complement strand
GCATTTGTTCCGCCTCCTTTTTCGTCTCGTTTTAATGGCATTCCGCAAGACTGACAGTTTTTAAATTCTTTATCCATTTTTAGCGTTGTTTTATTTTGGTAGAGTGCTTGGTTGGGTTGCACCTAACGAGCGGGGCTTGGCGAAGTGGGGGATAGTTGTTCCGTCCGCCCCGGCAAACCGAAGCCCAATTTATAATTAAAAGTTGAAATTTTGAACTAATGCCAGGCAGAATTCCGTCCGCCCGATATGAAACAACATAGTAGTACAAATGATTAAACACGGCTTCCGTCCGCCCTCATTTTGCCAAACCCGATGTTAGCGGCTCGTTGTTTTTTGTTTTGGTTCAGATTTAGTAATCCTTCTGCATAAGTAAACATGATTCTACCAGCAGGCCTGTAGATTTGTAAACAGGAAAATTGTTAAAAAGCCCGTACAGCACGTATATAGAAACTGAGGTTCTCGAAGTCATTGCCTTGGAAGCCATCGTAGATGAGTAGGAACCAGGCGCCACCGTCTTCGACCTCTGTAGAGCTACAGTAGACGCCATTACTAAAACTCCCAACCCTATTTTTTACCTGATACAGTTTATATAATTCATCTTTGTCTGGTAAATACCAACCTACTCCTAATGCAGCACATTTTTCCTTTGCATCTTTCTGGGAGAATGAATTGATTGTATATTCTTTTACATTGTTTTCTGAAGCAATTAAACCATGGATTTCTCCTTCTTTATAACCTTGCTCACCAGATTGGTAGATGTAATAAATTATTCCTCCATCTTTTTTGTCACCAAGTGATTGAGCATAACAGAGGTTTGTAATACCCATAAGGAAAGGTAAGATTAAGATGAGGTGAACGTTATTTTTTTTCATGTTGATTGTTTTTCTATACATTAATAATTGTATTGCAATGTTTGCATGTCAGACACTGGCTTTTCAATGGCCGCTAACGTCCAGGGCTTGCCGCAGTTTGGGTATTTGATGCTGTGTCCGCCCCGGTGACGATGCTAATTAAAGAACGTAAACTTTATTGATAAAACCAAACTGAGCCTGCGCACTACGAGCGTAGCAAACTGCGCAGGCGAATTAATAAACGGTCAACCCCCATAGCCGATGATTGGTAGCGATATGAAGCTGAAGTTACCTGATCATGCCCAAATTGCGGCAAACCCATGTTACATGCCGTTTTGGATTAATTTACCATTTGAATATATTTCCTTTTTGATAAGTTTCCCTGCCCTATTAAAATATTGCCATTCTCCATTCTTTACCGTCAGACTACCAGTAGTCTTTCTTGAAGAACGTCTCGGAGTTTGTGTTTGATTCATTTTTTCTTTTTTAGGAACTATCTTTATTTGTGTAAAACCACCCTCAGTTTTTATTATTCCGTTTGAATAATATTCAACAAGATATTTCTGTCTATTTCTTTCATAGGTGATTTTTTTTTCAAGAACACCCTGATTGTTATAAAATATCCAAATACTATCTTGAATACTTTGTTTCTGAAATCCTTGTTCTCTTAATTTTCCATTTTTGGAAAATTCTTTTCGTAGCCCATTTTCTTTGTCGTCAGTATAAATTTGAGTGTATGATATTTCACCTGTTTCATAAAAAAATGTCACTTCCCCTTGACGTAGTCCATTTATACACCAGCCTTGTGCCTTTTTTATACGTCCTGTCTTATAAGGAATATAACTAACAAATTGTCCTTGTCTTATGCTGTCTTTAATTGTGTAAATTGTACTATCATCAGCATAGCCAAGATCTGTCCAAGTTTCATAGAAGTTCCCGTTTCCATTAGTACATATCTGTAGACCACTACCTATCCAACAATTAATATACTTTGTCAAGTAAGGGTCATTCCTAATTTCTTCAGATAATTTACTGCCGTTCTCATACCAGTATGTCCAGAGGCCAACACTTTTGCTTGAAATGCTGTCTACGGGAAGAATGTAACCTCGTAAATAAATGTTGCCGTTTTCATAAAAGTCTTCATACACTTCTGGTTCCTGAGCAAGAACACGAAGTGTACAAATAGTTAAGATAATTGACAAAATGTAGAGTCTCATAAAAATGGCATGTAACGTTCGAGGCTTTGTGCAGTTGGGGAATTGACCAACTGTCTGCCCGGAACTGAAGCTAAATTTATAACTAAAAGCCGAAGTTTAGAATTACTGCCCGGCAGAATTACGTCCGCCGAATATGAAGCTGGGATATGCACTGTCGATGATTGCTTCAACGTCGAGCCCCAATTGCACAAAACCTGATGTTGTAGGCAGTTTTGGCTATTTATTTGAAAAGCCAAATTTTCCGTTGATTACTCGGAATGTATGAATTCAAGATTGCAACTATTTTTTCAGCGATGCTATCTGATGTATTAACAAGTTCAAAATTTACCTTAATAGAATCAGTACTAATATTTAAATAATCAATACCTCCGCTCATTATGCCAGAATTTAATCGATAAACAAGTGTGTCTTTTATAGGTTTGATAAGATTAATTATTGAATCTATTGATGTAGTTCTAAAGATTCCTGAAAGAATTGTATCGGGTTTTTGACGATCGGCAGGCGTGTACATGAACCCATCTTGTTCATGGGTGTAAAAAAAAGTATTCTCAATTACATGAAACGCCGGAAAAAGACTATAACCATTAGAACCCATTCCTGCAAAAATGTAGGATAGTCTAAATGCCTTATGCTTCTCAGCTGCAACTGGCTTGATTGTGTCTGTTTTGTTACCAGATTGGTAATAAAAGGAAGCCAATAAAAAGAACAACGGAAATATTAAAAGGTTTCGCATTTTTAAAAATTGCCTACAACGACCGAGTATTGGCGAAGGCTGGGAAATAGAATTCCGTCTGCCCACGACCGCTGCTGATTGAAAATATTTTGTTGAAGTTAAGAATTAAAAGTTCAGCGTTGCTTGTCCTGCCCGAACCAAAGCTGAACACTGAAAAACCGCCGATTGATCTTCCATCTGCCCAGCTTTTGCCAATACTTTTGTTACCTGCAGTTTTTTTACTGAGCTTCTGAATATGCCATTATATTTTCAACATACCTTCGAAAGAAATTGTCCTTTGGCATTTGTTCTAGATTTTCACTTTCCCAAAAATGGTCTACTAACATTTTTAATTCTTCAAGTCCTTTCAATTTCATTGCAATAATTCCAGTCTTGACCAACCATGATTTTTCGGGACGTTTATAATTTTCTAATACATATGCTTGAAAATTCTATAAAACAGAAAAGATTGGTAAAATTGGAATTATTTCCTCCTGCAAAGTTTTTCTACAATCGCCAATCGGTATTTTGGTATCATTTATATCAGTTACAATATGTGTATAGGCATTGCGAAATTTCAACTGCAAATTTTTAGTCAATGGATTAAAATCAGCCTCGCTAAAAATAAAGAGTTGACTTTTATTATTAAATGGCACGCTTAGGTATTGATGATACTTTTCCATCTCTTTAATCACTTCAAAGATCCAAAAGGTTATGAGCAACCGGAACTCAAGTTTTGAAGGAGCATAATTATAGCAATCAACAAAAAATTCGATTTTACCTTTTTTGTTAATCCTTTTTTTTATCCAGGTCAATGATTTATCAATAGTAAACCCTTCTGCTATTAAATCTTCACCAATTGTAGATGCAATTAGTTCTCTTAATTTTCCAACCCTAAGATCCATACGACTTAATTTGGTTATCTAGGCAATTTGTTCTAAAAGTATATTGCTTTATCAATGCCATTGTAAAAGACTTTGTGAGTTATTGGTACTGCCTTTAAAATTGCAGGTAACGTCCGGGGCTTGGCGTCAGGCGGGGTATTAGAATTCCGTCTGCCTGGCCGGTCAACCCCTTAGAATTTGTTTGCTTGAAGTTACACGAAATATTTTTTATTAAACGGTCACACCCCAACTGCAGTTTAGATATGCATAAAAGCTGAAGTTACAACGTCATGCCCCGCTTGCGCCAAACCCTTGTTAGCGGTAGTTTTTATTGTAGACCTTTTATTTTGTCATTAGAAAAAGAGAGTGTCATTGTTTTTTTTATAGATGGACAACATTGCGGGTCATTTGGTCCTAAGGCTACTGCTTTAACAATTACATTGTTGCCGGATTGCTGAACACTTTCGAGGTTTGATAAAGAAGAAACTTTCCAATCCATCAAACGCATCTTCCCATTTTCATTCTTGTAAAGTCCAAAGCCATTGAAAGAGAATTTTGCCCCTTCTTCACTGCCTATTGCATAAGCTACTCCATCTTTTAACCCATCATTATTATAGTCAAGAAGGAAAACCTTGCTAACACTTGGAGAAGGAAGTTGTTCATCGTTTCGTTCCTTAGAAAAATCTTTTTTAATAAATTTAAGTATCTCATCATCGGATAGGCTCGTACTTGTCGAAGTTGTAGTTGATTCGTTTGTGGCAGTTTTAGTGATACTGTCTTTTGAAGTTGGTATATTTGATTCCTTTTCTTTTAAATCAAGTTCTCTCTGTTTCAAAGCGAGCTCCTTTTCTTTAAGCTCTAATTCTTTTTGTTTGTTTTCATCCTGTCCACATGAGAAAAATAATATGCTAAGGGTTATAATTAAAATGGACTTTCTCATAAAAATAGTTTTAAGTGTCAAAGTTATAAAGTGCTCGATAAAATTACCGCTAACTCTTAAATATACGCAGCTTTCTTCCCATGTGCAACAGTATCTGTTTACAAACGTTTGTAAACAGATATCGATATGCTGATAGCAGGGTTGAATCAAAAACAAAAGGATTTGCATTTAATGATCATAAAAATCACGGTAATCTCCCAAATCATAGTTCAGACAATCTCCGCTTCTATAAAAGATTCTCAATGGTATGCCGATAAAAGGATTGCGACGCAACGATGATGCCATGGAAAACTAGAGTCGGTATAATATTCAACCTTGAGTTTTAGGTATAAATTAATCGGTGTTAATCTGCGCCATAATTTGTGTAATCTGTGGTTTAACTTTTCTCCGTAAACTATGCTTCGACAAGCTCAGCATGACATTACGTTCTTATATGTCGATCCCTTGCTGAAAATCCACCATTTTAAGCTAACTTCGCCCCCTCAAAAAGAGGACGAATAGTACATGAAGAACATTAGAAATTTTTGCATCATTGCCCATATTGACCACGGAAAATCCACCCTTGCCGACCGGCTTTTGGAATTCACCCATACCATTGGAGAAAGGGATATGCAGGCCCAGGTTTTGGATGATATGGACCTGGAAAGGGAGAAGGGCATCACCATTAAGAGCCATGCCATACAGATAAATTATACCTGGAAGGGCACCGAATACGTGCTCAACCTCATCGATACCCCCGGCCACGTTGACTTCAGCTATGAGGTGAGTCGTGCACTTGCCGCCTGCGAAGGCGCATTACTTTTAGTGGATGCAAGCCAGGGCATACAGGCGCAGACCATCAGCAACTTATACCTCGCTATTGACAATAATTTAGAGATCATCCCCGTCATCAATAAGATAGATATGGACGGGGCGATGATACCGGAAGTAACCGACCAGATCGTAGAACTCATCGGCTGTAAACCCGAAGACATCTTACTGGCAAGCGGCAAAAGCGGTATCGGCATTGAAGAGATACTGACCGCCATCATTGAGCGCATCCCCGCACCAACAGGTGATATAACCGCACCGCTACAGGCACTGATCTTTGACAGTGTTTATAATTCCTTCCGGGGTATCATTGTTTACTACCGCGTTTTTAACGGCACGCTTAAAAAGAACGACAAGATCAAGTTCAGTAATACCGGCCTGGAATACGGCGCAGATGAAGTGGGCATTTTGAAGCTGGGCATGGAAGCGAAGAGTGAAGTGAGGGCAGGAGACGTGGGTTATATCATCACCGGCATTAAGAACGCCAAAGAAGTAAAGGTTGGTGATACCATTACCACAACCGTCAACCCATCGCTTGAACCGATTAAAGGTTTTGAGGACGTAAAGCCGATGGTATTTGCCGGGATCTTCCCCATTGAGACCGATGCTTTTGAAGAGCTTCGTGATTGTATGGATAAGCTGCAATTAAATGATGCATCACTTACTTTCGAACTGGAAACATCACAGGCCCTTGGCTTTGGTTTCCGCTGCGGATTTTTGGGAATGCTGCACATGGAGATCATACAGGAACGGCTGGAAAGGGAATTCAACCAAACGGTGATAACCACCGTTCCCAACGTAAGCTTTATTGCAACAACTTCAAAGGGCGAAGTGATAACGGTGAATAACCCAACAGAAATGCCTGATCCCACGAGGATCGATCATATTGATGAGCCGTTCATTCGTGCACAGATGATCAGTAAGCCGGAATACATTGGTAATATCATGACGCTTTGTATTCAAAAGCGGGGCATCTTAATTAACCAGGGTTACTTAACCCCAACAAGGGTAGAGCTTACTTTTGATATGCCCCTTACCGAGATCGTTTTTGATTTTTACGATAAATTAAAAAGCATGACGAGGGGCTATGCATCTTTTGATTATCACCCGATAGAATACCGTGAAAGTGATATTGTGAAGATGGACATTTTACTCAACGGAGAAAAAGTGGATGCCCTGAGTGCATTGATACACCGTGCCCGTGCACAGGAATTTGGCCGCAAGCTTTGTGAGAAATTGAAAGAGCTGTTACCGAAGCAGCAGTTCCAGATAGCGATACAGGCTGCTATTGGCGCGAAGGTTGTAGCACGTGAGAACATCAGCGCCATGCGTAAGGATGTTACCGCAAAATGTTATGGCGGTGATATAAGCCGTAAGCGTAAGCTTTTGGAAAAGCAGAAAGAAGGTAAGAAGCGGATGAAGCAGATAGGAAATGTGGAAGTGCCGCAGGAAGCCTTTTTGGCGGTGCTGAAATTGAATGATTGATTTTCCGCCACAGAGGCACGGAAGCACAGAAAAATACTCAAAAAGTTTTTGCGGAGAATATTTTTATCAAACGTAACTTCTATAACTAACGAGATCTACCTCCCTCTCCTTCAGGAGAGGGTTGGGGTGAGGTAATACCTCCTTCAGGAGAGGGCCCGGGTGAGGTCAATACCGCCGCCTTAAAACTTTCCGTCGATTCCGTATTTATTTTTTTGAAACTGAATACAAGGTCCAGGTCAGGCTCAACTGACTTTTGAAGCATATGGGTTGCTGTTCCCGCTAATTTTCCCTGAAATTCTTTTGATACGGATCCAAGAAAATCACTTGCACAAAGCCCCGGATCATGCTGAAGCGCCTGCTTATACTTTAATGTGTATTCCGATACGATATTACCGGCCAATTGTTGAAATTCTGCTATTAGGGATTCTTCTGTACGCATAGGTATATTTATAAGGGTTTTGCCTGTTGCTTGAACTTAGTTGTCTTATAGACCAGTTTTTCACCTATTTGGTTGCATGTAAAGTATTTGGAGGGGTTTGTTTATTTTTTGAACAAATAAGGAATAAGTATCAGGTAAAGGGGTATTCAAATCTTTATTGTCTCTTTTTTGCCCCGAAGCAAGTTCGGGATGTATCACTTGCCCCAAAATGTAAGGAGTTTGTTCATGCAACTAAATATCTATTCTTAGTGCTCTCTGTGTAACAACTTTGTGTCTTTGTGGTAAAAAAATAAACCACAAACACACAAAAGGAATGCAACACAAAGCACACAAAGAAATATTCTTTTAAACACGTAATTTTAAATCAAAAAAAAACATGGCTGATCTTTCTTTAAACCCCGACATGAACATTGAAGTAATTGCCCGTTTCATAACAAAAGGCACTGAAACACCTTTAACCGGCGCCGATTATGAATTCCGGTTGTTTGAAAAGGATTTTATGGAAGATGATTACCTGGGCAGGAGCACATTGGATGAGAACGGTACAGCAAAGGTCTCATTCAGGAAGTCAGCCTTTAAGGATTTTCTCAACCCGGAATCTGTACCGGACCTTTATTTTGCTTTATACAAAGGCGAAGCGCTCATCTTTCAAAGCAAGGTGATCAATGATGTGGATATAAAGGGTATGGAAGTATTCAAGATGGGAGAGGGCGAGGTTGTTGACCTGGGCATTTATATGGTGGAAGGTTAATCCAGTGCAGGATCCTTCTTTCTTTTGTTTATTAAAATAGCAGGTAAAATAAATTCTGCAGGGGTAAAGGGAACGGGCGTTGGTTCCTCTTTACCAGATTCAGGCTCTTTCCTGGTTATATTTTCTTTTGGATCAACGGTATCTGCTTTTTTATTTACATTCATGCACTGGTTATATATGTCGAGTTCCGGAACCGGCGACAACCAGCCACCTCCTAATACAATATCCCTGAATTCTATGTCCTTTGGGATCTCCATAACTTCATACCTGGCTTTCTTTTTCCTTTTATGTTTTTTGGTTTTCTTTTTTGCCTGGTGAGAGACCAATGGTTTACCCTGGTAAAAAGAGATTCCCGTTGCTGTTTTTCCTGCTATCGTTGTTTCAAATGGAAAGATGCTGATCCCAAATATAATAAGACAGGCGACCATGAATCTCATCCATACCGGCATCCTCACCTGGAAAATATTTTCCGGCAGGTCAATAACGATCCGGTGAACCTGGTTGTTCTTAAATCTTCCGCAAACGGGCTGGTTATTATGAGCAATGAAAAAATCCTGAACCTGCTTATCGCTCATCGAAGTAAAATCGATAACAGTTTTAGCACAACTGTTACAGTGGCGGCCATCATTATGGGGAATCATTTCATCCCAATTCTGCCGGCAGGGTTCTGGTATCGTTATTTTGTAGTGCAGGAAAAGTATTAATGATCTCAGCCTGGTTATCCATTTCCTTTCTTCTTCACCGGCGGCGTCACCGGTTTCTTAGTATCTTCCGTTTCGGCCCCCTTTAATTTATTTTCATCAAGATCACCATCAATATTCCTTATCGGGTTAGGAACCGGCTCCTGGCCAAGCGGCGTTACATAATTAAAGATCTTCTCAATATGGATCCATTTCCCGTTCTTCCATTTAAAGCCTTCATAGTCGCCGTCACCAACCAGCGTCCATTTCTTTTTTGGCTCGTTGGATTCTGATATAAGATGTTCTACAATGATGATGTCAAGATCAGGATCATAATTCAGCTTTGGGCCGGCAGTTTTTTTATATTCCATCACGTAGCGGCTCTGTGAGGTTTTAAAAACAGTATCTTCTTCGTAACTGAAGAAGCGTCCGCCGAAAGTTGGTTCGCCGCTGGCAAAGTTCAATACTTCAATGAGCTTACGGCTGCTGCGGATATTGTTCTCATCAAAGCCGAGCAGGGTATAATAATTCTGGTTGCTGCTTCTCTTTACAATGATCTTATAATAAATGGCGCCGATCCAGCCATAGTTATTGCCAATGGTATCTGCAAGATTTATGGTAACATCTGATTTGTCGATCAGCGGGTATAATTTCAATGAGCCATCATAGGTCTTCATTTGGATGGCCCCGTGCTGGCGTATAACGTTATCGTTGATCACCAGTTGCCAGGTAAAAATGCGAAAGGCGCTGTCCGGTGAATATAAACGGGAAACCGTCTCGAGTGAATCAAAAGGGTAATGAAATGAGTTGGTTGTTTTTAATGCCCTTACCAGCATACGGGTGAACACACTGTCTGCAAGAAAGCGGTCATCCGCATTTATTCCCTGGATGATCTTATACGAAAATGATTTTAAGGAATCTTCTTTTTTCTGTAAGGCCTTCAGGTCTGCACCGGTGAATTGTGCATTAGTAAGGTTGACCGTAAAAAGTAAAATGACTAAGCCCAACAGTTTATTCATGCGATAAAATTAGCCATTCCTTTAACATGTTGGCTATAAAATTATTGCGTATGCAAAAAATTTAACTAAAGATTTTGAAGAGGTTTAATGTTTGAACCATATACAATCAAAGAAAACATAGTTGGTCTCTATTGTTTCCTTATGTTCCTATGTGGTTCAAACAAGATATCAGTGTTTGTGTTCGAGGTCCTTTGCGAAAGAAGAAAGTGATTCATATACGGCGTCGATGCGGTTGTCGGTGAGGTCAACCTCGGGCCTTGTTGTGGGAAGGAAGATGGTCTTTATCCCAAGGTTGCGGCCAAACTGCATATCACTGAGGGTATTGCCGATGATGATGGCTTTGGAAAGATCGATACCGGCAAAATCTTTTACTGCCTGTAAACCCATGCCGGGGTTAGGTTTACGGTTAGGACTGGTTTCTTCCAGGTCGGGACAAAAATATACAGCATCAATTCTTCCGCCTGCACGTGTTATTTCGTCGATCATGTTTTTATGGATGAGCTGCAGGTCTTCCAGTTTGGTTACGCCCTTGCCGATTCCTTTTTGATTGGTAACAACAATGATGCGATTGAACTTTTTTGCAAAAACAGCAATGGCTTCTTTCACGCCCTCATAGAAACTGAACTCTTCCCAGGTGTGTATATAATCCTGGTGCTTTTCATGGTTTATTACACCGTCACGGTCAAGAAACAATGTCCAGGTTTTATTTATTTTACTTAGGTCTATCATTTACTTTTTTATTACACGAATTGATACGAATTACACGAATTATTTTGCTAAGAGGAAAAGGAGAAAAAGAGCATAAGGTCAACCTCTTCTCCTCTTTTCCTCTTTTGGTTTCTTAGCCAGATCTTAATTCCTCCTGCGCTCTTTCATAATCCTCCGGTATCCCAATATCAATAAAATATTCATCCTGCACAACAGCATACATTTTCCTTTGATCAAAATACTTTTCCAGGTAATCATTTTCAAAAGAGAATTTAAGGGGCAGGTCTTCTTTCAAAAATTTATCTTTATCCAGCACATAAACACCACCATTGATCAGCCCGCTTTCATATTGCTGCTTTTCTTTGAATGAAGAAATGGAATGATCCTTGTTGATCTCTACCAGGCCATAGCGGTTGAAATTATGCATGGGTTTTAAAGAAAGTGTACAATCCGCACCGGACTTATAATGAAAATCAAAGAGTTTAACAGCATCAATTTTAAAAAGGGTATCACCGTTCAGTATCAAAACATTTTTTCCTGTAGCCAGGCCACATGCCAGTTTGATGGCTCCGCCCGTACCCAAAGGTTCATCTTCAACGGATGATTGCATTGCCAGAGAGGGGTATTGTTCATTCAGCCATTCTTCGATCATTTCATGTTTATAGCCCAGTGAAAAAATGAATTTATCAACGCCCTGTTTTTTGAGATGTTCAATAACAAAATATAAAAACGGTTTTCCCGCAACAGGCGCCATACATTTAGGCATGTAGGGAACAACGGAGCGTAATCTTGTTCCGAGTCCGCCAGCTAATATGATAGCCTGATGCCCCCCTGACCCCCTGAAGGGGGAGCTTTGAAGTTCACTATCTGGAGGGGTACTCATTTATAAAAGCAGTTTATGATACGTGATGTTTTAAATCATTAGGCTCCAGGTTCCTCCGCTAGCTAGCGGAGGCGGAGGGGGTAAAATATTCTGCTTCCACCAACTGGCAAATAATATGTCCCAGCAAAATATGGCTTTCCTGTATGCGTGGTGTATCTGTTGAGGGAACATTGATCAGGTAATCGGAAAGCGATTTTAAAGTTCCGCCGGTGAGACCCGTAAAAGCAATGGTGATCATTCCCTTTTCTTTGGCCACTTCAAAAGCATTGTAAATATTAGCGCTGTTGCCCGACGTACTCAGTCCAACCAATACATCGCCTTTATTGCCCAAACCTTTTACCAGTCTTGAATAAACTACATCGTAGCTGTAATCATTTGCAACTGCTGTCATGTAAGAGCTGTTGCAGTGCAGTGCTTCGGATGGCAACGCATCCCTGTCGGTATAAAACCTTCCGCTGAACTCTGCAGCCAGGTGCTGTGCATCGGCAGCACTTCCTCCATTACCGCAAAATAAAACCTTGTTACCAGCCTTAAATGCCTTTACAATAACAGCAATACAATCCTTAACTGTTTTTAGTATTTCTTCATTTGCCAGTACATCCTGCTTTACGCGAATGGAAGACTGAACGATATCTTTTATCTGGTCCATACTTGTTGATTTTAAATGCTCCAGGTTGTTAAACCATGATTAGTAAAAGAATAGTCCTTTACCATACCCCCAAAAGTATTCAATGTTTTGATAACAGCGTGGCGGGTATTGCCGGGACAATAGAATATCATAAATCCGCCGCCGCCTGCACCGCTTATTTTACCACCGGTTGCGCCGGCTTTTTTTGCTGCTGCATAAACTTCTTCAATACCACTGTTACTGATATTGGCTGCCATATGCTTCTTTTGCTCAAATCCATAATCCAGTATCAGGCCGATCTCATCAAGCCTTCCCTGCAATAAAGCCTCCTTCATCATTTTTGCCTGGTCTTTCAGGTGATGCATGGCTTCAATGCTTTTCTCATTTTTCTCATTTACATTCTTTACCTGCTCTTTAATGATAGTAGCACTCTCTCTTGAAGTGGAGGTAAAATAGAGTACGAGGTTATTTTCCAGCTCATGCAGGTATTCCGGCTTGATGCGCAGGGGATTTACAATGACCTTATCTGCGCCGGAAAATTCCATAAAATTCACGCCGCCGAAGGTTGCCGCATACTGGTCCTGTTTACCTCCTGCCAACTGCAGGTCCTTTCGCTCAATATCATATGCATAAGAAGCGATCCTGTATTCATCAAAGGAAAGCTTGCGCATTTCCATGAATGCACCAAGAACCGCAACTACAAGGGTAGAAGAAGTTCCCAGGCCCGAACCTGCGGGCGCATCTACAAAAGTAGATAAGCGAAACCCCTGCAAGGACGTTGGGTGATCTTTTTGAATACGGTTGTAAACTGCTTTTAACAGATCCAGCGTTCCGTCAATGGGTAAATTTTCCAGGAGCGCATATTGTTGTTCTTCATTGCGGTCCATCGCCGTGATGATGATCTTATTTTCCTCAATGGGCTCAATGCTTGCGTATGCAGAAAGGGAAATGGTTGTATTTAAAATGGCGCCGCCATATTGATCGCTGTATGGGCTCACATCTGTACCGCCACCGGCAAGACCAATACGCAAAGGCGCTTTACTTCTGTAGATCATTTGTCTGAACTATGATTTATTTGATTAAATGATTTACCATGATTTTTGAACCACAAAGAACCAAAGAGTAATAAAGTCTTCGTGATAGTTTTGGGCAATTTACTTACTATTGGCAACTTCAAGGATGCTTTCTACCATTTTTGTCCAACTGAGTTTTTTCTTTTCTTCAATTAAATGCGGAAGAAAATGAGTTTCCCCTTTGTCAAAGTACCCAACGATCTTTTCTGCCAGTGATGCTGCTGTTGGTTCTGCCACCAGTCCAACTTTATTATCGGGCACCATTGCCGGCAGGCCGCCAACATTGGTAACGATCATAGGAATTTCAAAATGATAGGCGAGTGGTGTTACGCCGCTTTGGGTTGCATTCCGATAAGGCTGCACAACAAGATCCGCAGCACACATATAATTCTTTACTTCACTGTCGGGGATAAAATCGGTGTGCAGGATGAGGTTGTCTTTTATACCCAGCCTGTTTATTTGTTCATCGTAAGATCTCCTGTCCTCATAAAATTCCCCGGCAATCAACAATTTGGGAATTTGGAATTTGGAATTGGTGATTGGATTGCGTTCTTTCAGGATCTTTACTGCATCAAATAAAATATCGAGTCCTTTGTATTTTCTTATGAACCCAAAAAACAGGATAATTAATTCCTCATTCCCAATTCCCAATTCCCTCCTGGCTTCTTCTTTAGATATCTTTTCTCCAAAATTATCATACAAAGGGTGGGGGACAAGCTTCGCCGGCTTATCTTTTGTAAAGGAACGAAGGTCGTGCATTACTTTTTCACTCATGATGATGAATGCATCAACGGGTTTAATAAAATAACGGGTGAACGATTTATCGCCAATGCGTTTTTCATGAGGCACAATATTATCGGCAATGCAGATGATCTTCGTGTGCCTGTTCTTTTTAATGATGCGCAGGATGGTTCCCAGGCATGGGCCCATGAGGGGTATCCAATACCTCACGACTACGATGTCGGGCTTTATTTTTTTTATTTCCCTGCCTACGCTTAACCAGTTGAATGGATTTACAGAATTGATGCGGCTACGGATATCAAGGCCTTTGGGTGACGGCCCGCTTGTAAACTGCGACTTACCCGGGAATAGGAAACCGGGGTACTGTAATGAGAAGGAATAAATGGTTGTTTGATGCCCTTCATCACCGAATTGTTTTGCAAGCCGCTCATTGAAAGTTGTGATACCACCGCCACGTAAAGGATGCGCCGGGCCGATGATGATGACTTTTTGGAACGCTGATGACAAGATGAGACTTATTTTGGTTTATTTCATTAGGCCGCAAGATAAGCCACAAGACCCAAGCTTCAAGGGGACGAGTTTTAAGTTTTTGGAGTTCATGCTATTGCAAATACTGCCTAAAGTTTGTATGCTTCTCCCTTGCGGCTTGAAGCTTTTAGCTCTTAGCTTACAAGCCGGTCTTTTGCTCTATCAAATAATTATTCCTTTCAGGGGAATTACGTGCTATCAGTTCTCCTATAAATCCTGCCAGGAACATTTGCGTACCAATGATCATAAGTAATATGGTAAAGAAGAAAAGAGGCCGTTGTGTCAATCCCGATACATCAAAAAAGAATTTGGAGATGGTGAGGTATACAAATATTGCAAGACCAAGTAAAAAACAGATGGTTCCCCACAGGCCAAAAAAATGCATGGGCCTTTTACCGAACTTGCCTACGAACATGATAGAACCCAGGTCGAGAAATCCATTTACAAAACGCTCCCAGCCAAATTTTGTAACACCGTATTTTCTTGCCCGGTGCTCAACTACTTTTTCACCGATCTTTCTATAACCCGCCCATTTTGCCAGGATGGGAATATAGCGGTGCATCTCCCCATAGATCTCGATGCTCTTTACTACTTTTTTCCTGTAAGATTTTAAGCCGCAGTTAAAGTCGTGAAGTTTGATTTTTGAGCTCCTTCTTGCTGCGGCATTAAATAATTTTGAAGGAATATTTTTTGAAAGCTTATTGTCATACCTTTTTTTCTTCCACCCGCTTACAATATCAAACCCATCTTCAATGATCATTCTGCGCAGTTCGGGTATCTCGTCGGGACTGTCCTGCATATCTGCATCCATGGTAATTACAACTTCTCCCTGTGCCGCTTTAAAGCCTTCATTGAGTGCAGCGCTCTTACCATAGTTGCGCTGGAATTTTATTCCCTTAATGTTTTGATTAGCGGCACGAAGCTGCTGAACCACATTCCAGGAATCATCCACACTGCCGTCATCGATCATGATCACTTCATAGCTGAAATTATTTTGCAGCATTACCCTTTCGATCCAGGCAGCAAGCTCGGGCAGCGATTCTTCTTCGTTATAAAGCGGTATTACAATTGATAGATCCATGCCCTGATCCGCCAGCCGGCGGAGAATTTTATGTTATTTAATATAAATTTCAACCATTCTTTTTCGAACTTAAAAAACCGGCACCAATTACACTGATCAATGTTCCGATCACCAGGTAAGAAAAGACCGCTCCCATCAGGTAGCCGGGTAAGAACATTTTTTTTGCCGTTTCTATTTTATTTTCAATATCGGCTGCGGTCATGTCCTTCGACTTTTCATAATCTGTCCGCATAAATGCAGCCATCTCGTCCTTCAGTTCGGGATGCATTAAAATAAAGACAAGCGTAAATAAAACCATCAGCAGGGTAACCACAATAAAACACTTAAACCCTTCTGAAAAATATTGCTTGAATGTGGCGGTATTGCCCGTTTGCTTTTTAAAGGTAAATAATGTCCACAAGATCCCTGCAACATATGTTGTGTACACAATATACTGCAAGCCATTATCAAAGTTCTTTTTAAAAAGGTAGATGCAGACAGAGATGATGATCATCACTGCACCAGTGATCAATCCTTTGTTCCTTGCCGAAATATTTGTCATGCCTGGTTCAATTCAATTTTACCCTTGTTAACGATGCCTGTTATTTTGCCTTTTAATTTTTTCCCGACAAAAGCCGAGTTCTTCGACTTCGATCTTATCATCTTTTCTTCATAAATAAATTCTGTACCTGTTGTAAAGAGTGTAAGCGAGGCCATTTCTCCTTCTTTGATCTCCGGAACGGGCAGACCAAATATTTTCCTTGCTGCTGTGGTTTGCATTTGCACAAAGTCATTTACAGGAAGTCCGATCGTCATTAATGAAGCGAACATTGTTTCCAACCCGATCATGCCGTGTTTTGCATATTCAAATTCACAGGTTTTGCCATCCCAATCCTGCGGCAGGTGATGGGATGCTATAAAATCAATGGTTCCATCTGTTAATGCACTGCGTATTGCCATCATGTCAGCACGTGTTCTCAACGGCGGATCTACTTTTAAATTGGTATCGTATTGCTGCAGGTCCTCGTCGCAAAAAAATACCTGGTATGGCGCTACCGAACAGGTTACCTGTATGCCGCTTTCTTTTGCTCTTTTGATATATTCAAGGCTTTTGGGAGAAGATATACCGGTAAAATGCAGTTTACTATCCGCATACCTGGCCAGCTTAATATCCCTTGCCACCATTAATTCTTCCGCCATAGCAGGCTTGCCGGGCAGTCCCATCTGGGTGGATATGATCCCTTCATTCATCAGCCCATTTGTGCCGATGGTCTTATCATCCGGTACCTGTATCACCGTTCCGCCAAAACTTTTTACATATTGCAGGGCCTTTAACAGCAATCCTGAATTTTGAATGGAGTTGATGCCGTCGCTGAAAGCTATGGCACCGGACTGGCGCATGTCATACATTTCTGAAAGTTCTTTTCCTTCCGCTCTTTTGGTAACGGCGCCAATTGGATGGATACCAACAGCCAGTTGCCTGGCCTTCTGAACTATATATTCAACCTGGGCCTTATTATCCACTACCGGGTTACTGTTGGGCAACAGCATCACATCAGTAAAGCCACCAGCGGCGGCGGCCATGGCGCCGGTCTCCATATTTTCCTTGTGCTCATAACCCGGATCGGCAAAATCAGCAAAAATGTCCATCCAGCCGATGCTTACACATAAGCCAGCCTGTTCTACAACCTGGTCGGCTTTTTCATTGATAGCGTCGCCGATCTTTTCAATTTTTCCGTCTTTAATAAAAATATCTTTGTATTGCCCGTTAAAAGGAGAGGAGGGAGAAATTATTTGAGCTTGCCTGATTAAAACCTTCATTACGTGTAAGAGATTTGGCAAATATCATAAAAAAAAGTCAGGTTGCGAAACCTGACTTATAAATTGTCGGGATGACAAGATTCGAACTTGCGACCCCACGCCCCCCAGACGTGTGCGCTACCGGGCTGCGCTACATCCCGAACTTAAGATGTGTGTCCCGCAAAATGGCGGGACTACATCCCGAAACCGGAGGGCAAAAGTAAAGGCAAAAGCCAAGATTTCAAAAACAGATTACCACCTCTTCAACTCATTTTTATGAAATGTGTATTCAGGTGTTTCAATATAAGCCTCATCGTTCACCTCGTACCATGGCGATAATCCTTCATTCATTGGATTTTTGAGCACATGGATATCCTGTGCCGGCATATAACTCTGCGCCAGCAGGTAGATTTTTTTCCCTGCTTCATTCACCGCCACATCCATAACGATAACTGCATGCCCCGGGAAACCGCCCCGTATGAAAACATCACCAGCCTGGATCGCTGAAAGACCGGCAACGGGTTTTAATTGTTTCGACAAAGAAGCGCTGCCACACATGCCAAAGACCCTGTTGAGGTAGATCATAAAGTTCTCTCTTGTATATGGCGCTGAGAATTTATAAGCACTATTATCATTATCGAAGAAAATTATCTGCTCAAAACGGTTTTGTGCAAAGAGGAATTCTGACCTTAAGCGCATCACGGCATCAGCACATTGCTGCAGGTTCTTATTGCCCACAGTTATATTCAGCACTGCATATTGCGCTGATTGGTTATGCTTAACCTGGCCATTGAACAGGAGAACGGTCTTGTCTTTCTTTAAACCTGTATTCCTTAAGAAAACGGCAAAAGAATTCATGTCACCGGGCTCCCGCCTGAAACCGGCCGGTAAAGGAATATCCCCGATATGGGTATATGGATTATCTCCGGGATCGCGGATGGCGGATGGTTTTGAAAGATAATTTTTTGATCCGGGCTCATCTGCCTGTCTGTTGCAGGAAAAAGAAAGCTGTACTAAGAATATAAACAACGTTTTTAACTGCATAAATTGCTAATTTTGATTTAACGCAGTGGGATGCAGTTTCGCATTTACTCCACAAAAAAGTTTTGTTAATGCTTATGGCCAATATTTTAATTATTGATGACGAAAAAGCGATCCGGAAAACCCTTAGCGAGATCCTCAGCTATGAAGGATATAAAATTGATGAGGCGGGTGACGGCGAAGAAGGACTGCAAAAGTTCACAGATAAAACCTATGATGTTGTATTGTGCGATATCAAGATGCCCAAAATGGATGGCATAGAATTTTTGGAAAGATCTAAAGAGATAAATCCTGATATCCCGGTCATCATGATCAGCGGGCACGGCAATATCGATACTGCCGTGGAAGCCGTAAAAACCGGCGCCTTCGATTATATCAGCAAGCCACCCGATCTTAACCGCTTACTCATCACTTTGCGCAATGCGCTGGATAAACAAAGCCTGGTTACCGAAACAAAAGTATTAAAACGTAAGGTGAGCAGGGCCCTCGAAATGATCGGCGACAGCGGCCCCATCAATAAAATAAAAGATACCATTGAAAAAGTGGCGCCAACAGACGCCCGTGTATTAATAACCGGCGAAAATGGTGTGGGAAAAGAACTGGTGGCAAGATGGATACATGAAAAAAGCAACCGCAATACCGGCCCGATGGTGGAAGTGAACTGTGCGGCCATACCAAGTGAGCTTATTGAAAGTGAATTATTCGGGCATGAAAAAGGTTCATTCACTTCTGCCATAAAACAACGCATCGGGAAGTTTGAAACAGCAAATGGCGGCACTTTGTTTTTGGATGAGATAGGAGATATGAGCCTGAATGCACAGGCCAAAGTATTGCGTGCCCTGCAGGAAGGAAAGATAACAAGGGTGGGAGCCGATAAAGATATTTCGGTGGATGTAAGGGTGATCACCGCAACAAACAAAGACCTTTTAAAAGAAGTTGATCAAAAGAATTTCAGGCTCGATCTTTACCACAGGCTGGGTGTTATCATCATTCATGTTCCCTCATTAAATGAACGTAGGGAAGATGTGCCTTCACTGGTTGAACACTTTTTGGATATCATTGCCAGTGAATATGGGCAACCAAAGAAAACGGTAGAGCCCAAAGCGATGGAGGCATTGCAGTCTTACAACTGGACGGGTAATATCCGGGAATTAAGGAACGTGGTAGAGCGGCTGATCATATTATCCGGTAAAGAGATCACGCTGGAAGACGTGGAGAATTATGTATTGCCCAAAAAGTAATTAGTAATTTGTAATTGGTGTATGAAAACTATTTTTTGCATAAGCGGACTTGGGGCAGATGAGCGTGCTTTTTCCAAACTTTTAATAGAAGGTTATGAATTAAAGGTCATTCGCTGGCTTATGCCATTGAAGGCAGAGACGCTGCCACAATATGCGGAAAGGATGCGTGCAGAAATAAACGAAGAAGAGCCGATACTCATGGGCCTCTCTTTTGGCGGAATGATCTGCACAGAAATTGCAAAGCAGGTGCCGGTAAAAAAGATCATCATCATCTCCAGCATAAAATCATCAAATGAATTGCCTTTGTGGATGAAATTGGTGGCAAGGCTCAGGCTTAATAAAATTTTTCCCATGCGGTCAACCAAACTTACACAGCCTTTTCAAAACCGGATGTTGGGTATCTCAACAGAAGAAGAAAAGAACCTGGTTTACCAGTTTAGAAGAAAGGTTGACCTTCCATATACCAACTGGGCCGTTAACCAGGCCATCAACTGGAAGAATGACTGGAAACACCCGGAAACCTACCATATTCATGGCGATCATGATAATATGTTCCCGATAAAGAATATCAAGCCCACATTTATCATAAAGAACGGCGGGCATTTTATGATCATGAACAAGGCCGAAGAAGTAAGCACCTGCATCAATTCCATACTGTGTGGTAAATAGCTTTGCGCACTTGTATTGCAGAATTTTTCTGTTAAACATTTCAAATTATTCATATAAAACTTTGCCAAACGCTTAATTATGGTATTTTTGGCACTATTAAAATTTAACGCATGAGCATTGGATGGATGATTTTTATTCTTGCAGCTATTGGATGGCATATTGGATTGTACGGGATGTTTAAAAAAGCAGGCATTGAAGGCTGGAAAGCTTTTATCCCTTTTTACAATACCTGGTGCATGGTACAGAAGATGGAATTGAAAAAGTACTGGTTCTTCTTGCAATTGATACCCATTGCCGGCCAGTTCATTACCATCTGGATATGTATAAAATTTGTTGAGCACTTCGGGCGCTTTGGATTCTGGCATCATTTTGCTGCCGTATTTTTTCCTTTTTTCTATTTTCCCTACCTGGGTTTTTCAAAGAACGAACGCTATGCCGGTATAAAGGTTGTACAGAACTATAAAAAATCAACTGCAAGAGAATGGATCGACGCAGCCGCATTTGCCATTGTAGCGGCTACACTGATACGTACTTTTGTATTTGAAGCTTATACCATTCCAACACCTTCAGAAGAAAAGACCTTACTCGTGAATGATTTTCTTTTTGTAAGCAAATCAACCTATGGCCCACGCATACCCAATACACCGATTGCAATGCCATTCGTTCATCATACCATCCCCATCCTGAATGTTAAGTCTTACACCGAGTGGATCCACATTCCTTATACCAGGTGGTTTGCAAGCCCTGTAAAGAGGAATGACGCAGTGGTATTCAACTTCCCGGTAAATGATACTTTGATAAACGACGAAGAGAATTTTGGATCTAAAAGAACTTACTATGATGCGGTAAGATACTTAGGAAGGGAAAAGGTTTGGCAGAACTATGGCGACCTTATAATAACAAGGCCTGTTGACAAAAGAGAGAATTTTATAAAACGGTGCGTTGGTATTGCAGGCGATACCATCCAGATCACGAACGGAAAATTGTATATCAATGGCAAGCCGGAGGACTTCTTCCCGCATGCTGAGAGAAATTATCTGATACAGGTGCCCCAGGGAGAATATTTAGACGCGGAAAGGCTTCTCAGTTTTGGTATAGCCATACGTGAGAGCCAGGACGGTGAATTCTACACGAATAAAAACAATGTTTACCATGTAAACATAACCAACGAAGAAAGACCAAAGATTAAATTGCCGGCAGGATTTACTATAACTGATTATATCAGGGAGCACGAGGATAATTTATTTCCTTATTACATGGATTCGACAGGAAAAAACTGGTCTGCCGATAATTACGGGCCGGTATGGATCCCCAAAAAGAATGCAACGATACCCTTAACACCTGATAACATCATCCGTTACCAGCGCTGCATTGAAGTTTATGAAGGCAATAAATTTGAGAACAGGGCCGGGCAATATTTCATCAACGGCACAGCAGCTACCAGCTATACTTTTAAAATGGATTATTACTGGATGATGGGGGATAACAGGCATAATTCACTCGATAGCCGTTATTGGGGATTTGTGCCGGAAGATCATGTAGTGGGTAAAGCATCACTTATATGGTTCAGTTGGGAAGGCGGCCCAAGATGGAAGCGTTTGTTCCGGTGGATAAAATAATTAACTATAAAATACGGACGATCCTCCCTGCAGCAACAGGGAGGATTTTTTTGTGTGAAATAAAATAGTTTAAATTTAGGCTATGAATAAAGAAGAATACCGTTTTAGCTATGAAGTTTATAATTCTGTGGAAGAACTGAATGAACAGGATGCCGGTTTGGTAAAAGAAGCCCGTAAGGTTACTGCTGCTGCTTATGCACCATATTCCCGGTTTAATGTTGGCGCTGTAGCTAAAATGGGTAACGGGGAAACAGTTACAGGCACCAACCAGGAAAATGCTTCTTACCCGGTGGGCATTTGTGCGGAAAGGGCTTTATTGGCTACTGCTGCCAATTTACATCCAAAGGTACCCATTGATACGATTGCCATTAGCTATGACAATATTGATGGCGAAAGCAGCCATCCCATCTCTCCCTGCGGCATGTGCCGGCAAAGCCTGGCAGAATATGAAGAACGTGTAAGTCAACCCATACGTTTAATTTTAAGCGGGCAGGATGGAAAAGTATATATTCTTAAAACAGCATCTTCACTATTGCCGCTTTCATTCGGCAGTGCGGATCTTAAATGAAACGGGTTGTCAGCCTGACAAAAAGTTTTCGTTTTAAAATAACGTCTGCACGCCGTTGGCAATTTTTCCTTCGTGTTCCAGCAGCCATTTTTTTCTCCAGAGATCGCCTCCATATCCAATAAGGTCACCATTGCTGCCAATAACACGGTGGCAGGGAACGATGATACAAACGCTGTTGTTACCATTGGCGGTACCCACAGCCCGGATGGCTTTTATATTACCAATTCTTTTGCTGAGTTCCAGGTAACTGATGGTGCGGCCGTATGATATCTTACACAGTTCAGCCCAAACCATTTGCTGAAAATCCGTTCCAACCTGTGAAGTGGTTACAGTAAACTCAGTTCTTTTTCCTGCAAAATATTCATCCAGTTGTTTGATGCAGCTTTTGATAATGGCAGACTTTGGCTTTACAAAACTGAGTTCTTCTTCATTTATTTTTGCGCCTTTCCATGAATTCACAAACAAAACATCGGATATTGCACTGCCCGTGCTCCTGATCTCCAGTGCACCAAGGGGTGATTGATAATATACAATTTCGATGTTCATGTATTTTCAAATTTACATGGATTTCTTTGCCCGATTGAATAAAAAATAATTTCTTTGAACAAGAGAACCCAGCATGAAGAACGAAACGAAATTTTTTGAAAAGGCAATGTCGGCAGTGGCTGACCCGTACCGCTTATCCATTTTACAGGAGATGTCTAAAAAAGGCGCCCTGCGCTGCTGCGATGTGGTAGGGCTGACCGGCTTATCGCAACCTACCTGCTCACACCATATCAGGCTTTTGGCCGAAAGCGAACTTATTGACTGCCGCAAGGAGGGAAGGAATAATTATTTTACGCTCAATAAAAATAATTTTAAAAAACTGGGGCAGTATTTTGAGAAATTTGGGGAATGAAGAAGAAGCTGCAAGGGAGAAGCATATTGATTCAAAATACTTTTAGCATTTGTAAAAACTCCATACCCTTAAAACTTGCCCCTTGGGGCTTGCAGCTTGAGCCTTTTAGAAACTTATCCTATTCTTCCTCCATTCTGAACAGGCAACGAAGGCTGTAATAGTACCACTTCATTCTTCCCGTTATAAACCCCCAGCACCAGGCATTCACTGAAGAAATTGGCTATTTGCTTAACAGGAAAATTTACAACCGCGATCACCTGTTTGCCGGGCAGATCTTCTTTTTTGTATAAAGTGGTTATTTGTGCTGATGATCTTTTGATACCATATTCACCAAAATCTATGGTTAGTTGATAAGCAGGTTTTCTTGCCCCGGGAAAATCATTGGCTTCGATGATCGTGCCTGCACGCATCTCTACTTTTTCAAAATCATCCCATGATATCATAATTCTGTAGTTTTAACAACAGCATCTAAATTCAGCCTGCCGTAAATATGCGGGAACTCTTCATTTATTGATGGCGCCAATTCATAAGTTAGGGTAGGTATCAATTTGGTTTCATCTATGTGCAACAACAAAAGGCCGGTTTGATCTTTGTAATATCTTTCCAAAACACCGGCTACCTGTTCTGCGTCGCTGCAATGAATAAAGCCTTCTGCTGCCAGTGAGTCAGCTTCATAAAAGTCTTGCCTTTGGGCTTCGTTCCAGTTGTGTTTGCTGACTATATGATAGATCATTTCAGTTAGTGGTTGTTAATGGTTCATAGTTCATAGCTGATGGTTCATGGTAAAGCGCTTCAACCATGGACTATGAGCTATGAACCATGAACTATCATTCGTCTAATAAGTTTGCAAGTAAAATCAACTCATCCATTTTATACCTGTTCCTGTCATTGTCAAAGCACTTACTCAATTCTTCCAGCAGGAACTGTATGATACGCTTATTGCTCAACTGCCGGAAGTAAGAAGCTACAGGCGGAACTGAGATGCGTTTAAAATAAGCCTCCACATCCTTATGACTGTACATCTGCCCGTTCAGGGGATCTATATAAAAATGTATCTTCTCTGATGCATGCCCAACAGGATTGAGCAGGTCGTGCTGCGCATCAAAATAACCCATGATGAACTGCCGTGGAATATTGATGGCTTTTACGGGTATGTCAAGCAATTCGCAAAGCACGATATAAATGATGCCATTACTTACGGCATTGCCTTTTTTACTTTCCAGTGTTTTATTGATCAGGTAATCATCGGGGTTGTTATAAGCGAATTCAATACCCTTCTGTTTATAATAATTGTACAGGATACTCGTAACAACATTGATCTGTTCGATAGGGGTAAGGTAATTATTCAGTTCAAGCCATACATTGCGCCGCAGCTTTTCGATCTCCTGGTGAACCTGGGTGGTATCCATATCGGGATAATGATAGCGGGCAACTAAGAGAGCGCCTTTTAAAAGGTCGGCATCATCTGCTGCCCATTCGGTAAAATCATTGGTAAGGTCGCGGAAGTGCAGGCGATGGATCAAAAGCTCGATCCTTTCCTGTATCTCTTCGTTGCTGGTATTTTCCCAGAGGTTTTCCAGGTTGGGGATGATGGCCTTTCCAAAGGAGATGATCTTATCACTTACCGTGCTGTATACGTCTTCATCGGGATCATCGATCAAATGTAATAAAGCTGATATTTCTTTATTTTCTTTCAAGGGCTTCAAATATTTAAATGAATGTCGGAAAAGGGAATTAAATAAAGAAGTTAAAATTTTCCACAGGGTGTGATAAAAATAAAATTCTTTTTGTGCAGCATTTTTATTTATTGGGAAGATGAGTTGTTGGGCAGCGAACAACAATGGTAAGGCAATACAAAATTATTTTACAAATACCGAATTAGCTACAGCATTATTTGAACCGTTTGTTAAAGATGTAGCAATACCGTTCTTCCAAACTTTTGCAATATCTGTGGTACCGTTATTTTCACGTCCCGCAGCATAAACATCTGTACCCGAAACAAAAATTGAATAAGCATTTCCACCAAAAGTGGTGTTTGTCAGAGAACTACTAACGCCGTTTTTCCAAACCTTCGCGTTCGAACTGCCTAATCCGCAATCATGGCCATTTCCCGCTGCATATACATCTGAACCCGAAACAAATACCGACCAGGCATAAGCACCGCAGGCAGTGTTTGCCACAGTTATTGCAACACCATTTTTCCAAACCCTGGGAGTGCCTACTCCGGCAGGAGATTCAAACCCTGCAACATATACATCCCCATTCAAAATGTGAACAGAAAGAGCCTCGGCAATAGAACTGCCGTTTGATAAAGAAGTAACAACCCCGTTTTTCCAGACCTTAGCAACCTGAACCGATCCGTTAAATTCATACCCTGCTACGTAAACGTCAGTGCCTGACACATAAACTGACCGGGCTTCGGCATCAAAAGAACCATTTGTCAAAGAGGTGGCAACGCCATTCTTCCAGACCTTTGCTATAAGAGCGGTTCCGTTACTTTCAGCTCCGGCTGCATAAACATCAGTACCTAAAACAAAAATGGAACTGGCATACGCATCATTAGTACCGTTTGTTAGAGAGATGGCAACATTGTTTTTCCAGACCTTTGCAATAAGTTTTGTTCCGTTATCTTCATTCCCTGCTACATAAACATCAGTACCCGAAACATATACTGACCAGGCTTCGGCGTCAAAAGAACTATTTGAGAGAGAGGTTGCAACACCGTTTTTCCAGATCTTTGCAACATATACTGTTCCGTTATCTTCACGACCTGCTACATAAACATCAGGTGTTGAAGAGAGGGTTGTAAAAACAGAATCGCCACCATAAGCAGTACCTGCACTGTTTGTAGCATAAGCACGAACATGATATGTGGTTCCTGCTGTAAGTCCTGTTATTGCACTTGTAAATACACCGGTTCCGGTTCCGTCTGTTGTATGATTACCTGTAGCAACAGGATTTGCAGTTGTGCTCCAGCAAACACCACGGGCTGTAACAGTTGCTCCGCCATCGGCAGTTACATTACCTCCGCTTGCTGCTGTAGCAGACATTATTGAACTTACCGTTGTAGTTGTAACAGTTGGTAAAGCAGTTGCTGATGATGTTGTTGTAAAACTTGAATCCCCACCATAAGCTGTGCCGGTGCTGTTTGTGGCATATGCTCTTACATGATAAGTTGTATTTGCGGTAAGACCGGTTATATTACTGGCAAATACTCCTGTTCCGGTTCCGTCTGTGGTATGATTTCCCGTTGCAACAGGATTTGCGGTAGTAGCCCAGCAAACACCACGGGCTGTTATAGAAGACCCGCCATCTGCAGTTATATTACCACCGCTAACTGCGGTTGTTGCTGTTATTGATGTGACCGTTGCGGTAGTAATGGCCGGCACAACCCCGGAAGTTCCAGCCGGGCCATTTTCGGGGCTGAACTCCTTTTGACAATTGAAAGAAACAAATGCCAGCAGCAGTATAAAAAATAAATTTTTCATCTGAACAGATTTGGATAAATATATAATATCAACAGTTACTTCTTCTTCGCAGCAGATTTCTTAGGTGCTCCCTTTGCAGCAACAGCAGTCCTTTTCTTGGCAGGCGCTTTTTTCTTCTTGCTGTCAAATGCCTTTGGATCCTGTTGTAAGATTATCTTTTTTACATCTTCCAGTTCCAGGGCAACCAATTCTTCCGGAGTATATTTTGCACCTGCCGCACTATAGCCAAGCTTGAACTTATTTTTACCAAATTTGATGAACGGGCCCCAGCGTGCATTTTCAACAGATATCTTTTCTTCGGGCCAGTGCTTTATAAAACGGTTGGCTTCTTTTTCAATTTTCTTTTCGATGAGCTCATTGAGATCCTGCTGCTTGAGGTTATCAAAGTCATAAGCCCTCGGTACATTAATGAACATGTCATTCCATTTAATGAAAGGGCCAAAGCGTCCCTTGCCTTTTGTAATTGGTTTTTCATCAAAAAAACCGATAGGGGCATCCTCTATTTTCTTGGCTTCAATTATTTGTATTGCTCTTTCCAGGTCAACAGTAGAAGGTTCTTCACCTCTTGGGATAGAGATGAACTGCTCACCGAGTTTTATATAAGGGCCAAAGCGTCCGATGTTCACAGAAATTTCCTGGCCTTCATATTCTCCCAGCGGTGCACCCAGTTTAAAAAGTTCCAGTGCTTCTTCCATGCTGATGGTCTCGATGCTCTGGTTGACCTTTAGTTTTGCGTAGCGTGGCTTTTCTTCATCATCAGGCAAACCTATTTGCACCATCGGGCCGTAGCGACCCATCCTCGCCAATATTGTTTTGCCGGACTCATCTGTGCCTAAGATCCTTTCACCTACGGCACGGTCGGCATTCTCAAGTGTATGCTCAACACCTTCATGAAATGGTGTATAAAAATCCCCCACCATTTTACTCCACTTCATTTTCCCATCTGCTATTTCATCAAACTCCTTTTCAATTTCCGCCGTAAAGGAATAATCCATCACCTTATCAAAATGCAGGCTTAAAAAATCGGTAACCACCAATCCAAGGTCGGTAGGAAATAATTTTGATTTCTCTGCACCGGTATTTTCCTGTTCTGTTATTTTTTGAATGCTGTCATCCTTCAGCCTTAAAATGCGGAAATCCCGTTTTACACCTTCCTTATCTTTTTTCTCAACATAATTACGCTTGATAATGGTAGAGATAGTAGGAGCGTAGGTACTCGGGCGGCCGATACCCAGTTCTTCGAGTTTCTTTACCAGTGCGGCTTCCGTGTACCTGGCAGAATGCTTGGTGAATCTTTCAGTAGCCGTCATCCTTTCAAAATCCAAAACCTGTCCAACGGTTAAATTGGGAAGGCGGCTGTCATTATCGCCATCATTTTCATCATCATCTGTACTTTCCAGGTAAACTTTTAAGAAGCCATCAAATTTCAACACTTCACCGCTTGCGGTTAATTCCTCGTTGTTTGTGCTAATATTTATTTTGGCTGTTGTCTTTTCCAGTTCTGCATCACTCATCTGCGAAGCAATGGTACGCTTCCAGATCAATTCATACAAACGGTTAAGGTCCATATCAGCTACCGACTTATTCTCCATGTACGTAGGCCGTATGGCTTCATGCGCTTCCTGTGCACTTTCATTTTTGTTCTTGTATTTGCGAACCTGTAAATAGTTATCACCAAAGCTTTTTCCTATTTCTGCTTTGATCGCATCCATTGCGGTATCACCCAGGCTTACACTATCAGTACGCATATAAGTGATCTTACCGCTTTCATATAATTTTTGTGCCAGCAGCATGGTCTTGCTTACACCATAGCCCAGTTTACGGCTGGCTTCCTGCTGCAGGGTAGAAGTGGTGAATGGCGCTGCAGGTGTACGTTTGCCCGGCTTTACCTGTATATCTTTCACCGTGTATTTTGCCCCAATACAACTTTGCAAAAACTTTTCTGCATCAGCTTCTGCATTAAATTTATTGCCTTCTGCTTTAAATGAAACAGACCTGTTATTCATATCCGTTGCAGCCAGTGTTGCTTCAAGCCTAAAGCTGCTTACCGGTTCAAACTGGTTTATCTCTCTTTCTTTTTCAACAATTAATTTAACGGCCACACTCTGAACACGCCCTGCACTTAAGCCTCCCTTCATACCGATCTTGCGCCATAAAACAGGGCTTAGTTCAAAACCAACGATCCTGTCAACTATCCTGCGTGCCTGCTGGGCATCTACCAGGTCCATATTTATTGTACGGGGATTTTGTACGGCTTTTTGAATGGCCGGCTTGGTAATTTCATGAAAGACGATACGCTTGGTCGTCTTTGTATCCAATCCCAACACTTCAGCCAAATGCCAGCTGATACTTTCACCTTCACGGTCCTCATCCGAAGCAAGCCAGACCTCGTCACTTCTTTTTGCTATACTTCTTAATTCTTTTACAACTTTTTCTTTTTCGGGGGGTACAATATAAGTGGGTTGAAAATTATTCTTCAGGTCGATGCCCATATCACTCTTCTCCAGGTCACGGATATGGCCATAGCAACTCTTCACTTCAAAGTCTTTTCCAAGGATCCCTTCAATGGTTTTAGCTTTTGCCGGGGACTCCACTATTAACAGATTTTTAGCCATAATCGGATGCCAGATTTATTTTGTAGCGGGCCATGGCACTGCATGACAGGCCCGTTTCGTCATTTACCTTAACTGTTTTTTTGCCGGGAAATTGTGCGTCGTTATCACAAGAACCTTTACTGCAATATTACTTTAAAATTGAAAAATCAAAATATTTCTTCTGCCGGGTGACCCCGTTTGATACATTTTAGAGGAACGTAATCACTTTGTTTTTTACATTTTCATCATGATAGATTTTCCGGTGGCCGAGCCCCTTTGTAATAACGAAATTTATGTTGTTATGGTTGTCTTCTTTTACTTTCTCTGCATCATCCCATGGCGTAATATCATCTTCCTCATCATGTATCCAGAGGATTTTTGCTTTGATATTGTGCATTGCCCTCCGCATAGAGAACCATGCGGTTTCCTTACCGCTTACTTCAACAATGATCTTTTCAAACTCTTTTCTTACTTCCGGGTTTTTTATTTTTAACATATTAAATGCACCATCAACTGCCGAGGTGGTTTCCGTAGCCGGTGCAATAAAAACGATCTTCGTGTTCTCATCATGAGGAATTTCTTCCAGTGCCAGGCTCAGGGCAATTCCACCAAATGAATGGGCTATAAAATTTTTTACAGGTCCGTATTCATCCATTACTTTTTTTATCATTTCGCTGTATTCGATCGCATGGGTTGTTTTTCCGTCACTCTCTCCATGAGCAGGCGCATCAAATGCCAGCACTTCATAGCCTTTCTCAACAAGAGGAGCCACATAATGTTCAAACTTATGGCCTGCCGAGCCAAATCCATGGAGGATCAATACCTTGTTTGCCTGCGGATAATTCCACCTATAGCCATTAATGGTTAATTTCTGTAACTTAAACTGAACTGATTCAGCACTTTCAGGATGTGTTTTCTTCTTTGATTTTAAAAAAGGTGTACAGAATAGCTGGAAAGCCTGTTCTGCGCTCTTCCTTTTGGATACTATTGTTAACAACTTAAATTTTGTTTGTATGTATCCAATTGCTAATCTTTGTGACAGTTTCATAATGAAAACAAAGATAGGTTATGAGGGTTGTAATTATTGGTTCCGGTAATGTGGCATCCGTACTTGGCCGCCTGCTGAAGAAAAGTAACCATGAAATCATCCAGGTAATAAGCCGTAATGCTGAACATGCCAAAATACTGGCAGACGAATTACAATGCCCTTTCTCAGATATCAATAATACAGTTGACACCGGTGCCGATCTTTACCTTGTAGCTGTAAATGACGGTGCCCTGTATGAGCTCAATAAATCCTTTCATCTTGGCAATAAGCTGATCTTACATACCGCCGGTTCTGTACCGAAAGACATTTTAAAAGACATCTCGGTTAATTATGGTGTGCTGTATCCTTTGCAAAGCCTGAGGAAAGAAATGGACTACCCGCATGATATTCCTTTACTGATAGATGGAAATACAGAAGAGACGCTGACACTGACAGAAGATTTTGCCCGAACGGTTTCTGCAACTGTTGCCCGGGCATCTGATGAGGAAAGGCTGAAACTTCATGTTGCGGCTGTCATCGTAAGTAATTTCACCAACCACTTATATGCCCTTGCGGAAGAATTTTGCAAAAAAGAAAAAGTCGATTTTAAAATGCTTGCGCCGCTCATCAAAGAGACCGCAGACCGCATAAAGACCCATTCACCAACAGAAGTTCAAACCGGCCCTGCATTACGCAATGATATCTTCACACTTGACAAGCACCTGCGGATATTGGCTGATCATCCCCGGCTGAGGTATGTTTACCTTAAGCTTACAGACAGCATCATGAAAAGATAGTTGCTTAAAATTACCTGATAGGAAAAACAATATCGGTTTGTACTTTATAGGGGTCCACAGCTTTTCCTTTCTTATCAACAGGATCAGTTACATAAATTTCGTAAGGAGCTCCCGCAGCTGTTTTCTTATTGTCTTTGATATATTCTTTAACTGCGTCATAACCCTGTGGAATGAGTTCATAGGGTCCATAAAAATGCGCAACCACAACTTTACCAATGGGCAATTCACGTACCTGTACGCCGGCTACCGGTTTTGTTCCTTTTTTATTTAGCTGTACACCAGCTTCAAAAAAATACGGCGCTTTGGGTTTCCTGTACCAGGCCATGGGTGCGCCGGCCATTTTAAGGTTATTCTTTTTTATATACTCCGCCAGTTTTGTTCCGTATTGTTTTGCCAGTTTCATGCTTATGCGTTCAAAGGTCGCTGCGCTGTCCTTGCTGTAAGCAACGATCCTCTTTGGTGATAGGGTATCTACAATATTGATAATGGGCGGGCGCTGGTATTTTACTTCCGGTTCCGGTTTAACCGGTTCCTTTTTCTTTGTTACTGTATCTTTTTTTTCGGCATCAGGTTTCTTATCGCTCTTGCTGTTGCAGGAGAAACTGATCATACAGACCAGGGTGAATAAGAACAGGGAAGTTTTTTTCATCAGGAAAAGAAATTGTAGTGGAAGCGAAAATTAATAAAACCTTTTTACTTTACAAATATTAATAAGAGGTTGTGTGGGTTGAACCACATAGAAGCATAGTCACAATAGTAAAAACACATAGGTTCTATGTAAAATTCCCATGTTTTATATGTTCCTATGTGATTCAATTGTAACAGCAAAAATCTATATTTTCCTTAATTGGTAATTTAAAGTAGGTTTGCAACCCGAAATTTGCAGTATGTATAGTATAACATTTAAGTTCGAACAGAAGGGATTGGAGCCGGTAACATTCACCGGCATTGAGCCTGATCAGTCCATTTTAGAGGTAGCATTAAAGAATGATATTGAGCTCCACCACAACTGTGGCGGTGTTTGTGCCTGCAGTACCTGTCATATATATGTAGAGCAGGGCGCTGATTTTTTAGAGGAGCTTAGCGATAAGGAGGAGGATTTTATCGACAGGGCAGTGAGCCCGAGGTTAAACTCCCGCCTGGGCTGCCAATGTGTTTTGCAGGGCGGCGAAGGCGAAATTTCTGTTACTTTACCTGACCAAACACAATTTTTGGGAGAATAGCAAACGTAAAACCGTTAATTGGTTAATTGGTTAACAGCCAGCAACATTAAAAGCTTTTACAAATGCATACTCTTTACGGATTAACTAATTAACGTATCAACTAATCAACTTTATCATGACTTTTGAACCCCCGATACACTGGAACGATTATGAAGATATAGCCATGAAGCTGTATGAGCGCTTTGGCGATGATTTTGGTGAAGGTAAGATCTACCGTATACGCTTTACCGATCTTCACAAATGGGTAATGGAAATACCAAAATTCGCAGGTAAGGCCGAAGAGAGTAATGAAGGCCACCTGGAGATGATACAAAGCAAGTGGGTGTATGAATGGAGGGATAACCAGAAAACGTAAACCCGTTAATCGGTTAATCCGTTAATTGGTAGGCAGTATGCAAACGCTAACAGTTTTTACAGATTTATTCTCTCTACGAATTAACTAATTAACGGATTAACATATTAACCAATAAACGGATCCAGCTATTATGAATGTTCTTGAACTTTTTAAGCCCATAAAAACGTTTGTCTTTGATGTTGACGGCGTTTTGACCGATGGAACATTATTGATACTTGGTGATGGCCAGTGGGCGAGGACGATGAATATAAAGGATGGCTATGCATTACAGCTCGCGGTAAAGAAAGGGTACAGGGTAGTGGTGATCTCGGGCGGAACTTCAGATGCAGTTAAAGAAAGATTAAACAGGCTGGGTGTAAAAGATAATTTCCTGGGGGTGGAAAATAAAAAAGAAAAACTAATCGCATACGCAGCAGAACATAAATTAAAATGGGAAGAGGTATTATTCATGGGAGATGATATTCCAGATCATACGGTAATGCAGTTGGTTGGATTGCCATGCTGCCCTGTAGATGCGGTTGCTGAAATAAAAAAGATATCACAATACATTTCACCCGTTGAAGGTGGTAAGGGGTGTGCAAGGGATGTGATTGAAAAAGTATTGAAATTGAATGGGCACTGGGACCTGGATAGTTCTGTTCCTTCGAGGTAACTGGCCCGGTTAAATTTTCAATCCTTAAATTTGCCTACAGAAATATTTCATGAAACTAATAACTGCTTTTCTTCGTTTGGTTCGCTGGCCTAACCTGGTTTTTATTGCATTGACCCAGGTCTTATTCTATTTTTCATTTGTACAGCCTTTATACAGCAAGGGCATTTATTCAGGTTTTAATATCATCCTTTTTCTTCTTCTTATACTGGCTTCCGTTTTAATTGCAGCAGCCGGTTATATCATCAATGATTATTTTGACCTGAATATCGACCAGGTGAATAAGCCGGGTAAACTCGTCATTGACAAACTCATAAAAAGAAGATGGGCCATTATCCTGCACATTACATTTTCGCTGGCCGGCATACTTATCAGTTTTTACATAGACTTTAGATCGGCAACCTTCTGGCTTGGCTTTTCGAATTTTATCTGTGTTTTTTTATTATTTGGATATTCCATCACATTAAAAAAGAAGCTCCTTATCGGCAATATTTTAATTTCTGCTTTAACAGCATGGGTAATATTGGTGTGTTTTCTTTGCTATTACAATTCTTTTCCGGAAAGCAACGGGGATGATTTTGTTCTTGAAGCTTACAAAAACAGGTTCATCCGCATATCATTTCTCTATACAGGCTTTGCCTTTGTAATATCGCTGATAAGAGAAGTAGTGAAAGACATGGAAGATATGGAAGGCGATGCCAGGTATGGCTGTAAAACAATGCCCATAGTATGGGGGATCCCTGCCAGTAAGGTATTTGTTGCTGTCTGGCTTATCGTTCTGATCGGCACATTGGGTATCGTTCAGTTCTATGTGTTACAACTGGGCTGGCTATGGAGTGCTGTTTATTGTATCGCGTTGATCATCCTTCCGCTACTGTGGATCCTTCAAAAACTTTATAAAGCCCAGGTTACAGCAGATTACCACCGGTTGAGCAGCGCCATTAAATTTGTAATGTTCACAGGGATATTGTCGATGCTTTTTTTCAAGATCTATTCCTGATAATTTCTCCGCTTTATGCAAAAGATAATTTTAGCTTCCCAGTCACCACGCCGCAAACAATTACTGGAATGGGCCGAGATACCCTTTGATGTTTTGGTTAGGGAAACGGATGAATCTTATCCTAAAGATCTGTCCATAGAAGAGATTACAATTCATATTGCGAGGAATAAGGCTTTGGCAGTTAAAGATGCTGTTAAGCCGGGCGCAACGATACTTGCCGCTGATACCATGGTTGTATATGATAACAGGATCATCGGCAAACCCAAAGACCGGGCAGATGCGATTGAGATCTTAACCAGCCTTTCGGGCAGGCTTCACCAGGTAATAACCGGGGTAGTGATAATGAAACAGGAGAGAGAACTGGCATTTACCGAAACAACTGAGGTCGAATTCCATCACCTGACACTTGCACAGATCGAATTTTATGTAGACAATTATAAACCTTACGATAAAGCCGGGGCTTATGCCATACAGGAATGGATCGGCGTTACAGGCATAAAATCAGTGAACGGTGATTTTTACAATGTAATGGGATTACCGGTGAGCAGGGTAGTACAGGCTTTGAGCAGTATCTTCTAAGACATTCTACAACTACCAGGAGAAAAAACACATAAGACATTGTGGTTTTTCTCAGTTTTCTATGTTTCTATGTGGTTCAATTTGTATTCAAATGGCACCCCATGACCGAACGTCTTTTACAATATATCTGGCAGTTTCAATACTTTAATTCAAAAGAATTGCTGACTGATGAAGGGGAGTCTTTACAGATCATTCATCCCGGCATATTCAATACCAACCAGGGGCCTGATTTTGCAGAAGGCAAAATAAAAATAGGGGATACCACCTGGGCCGGCAGTATTGAACTGCACATCAATTCTTCCGACTGGAAAAATCATAAACACAGCAATGACGCTAATTATAAGAACGTGATCCTTCATGTGGTCTGGCATCATGATGTGGATCTTGGCCTTTCATTCTCAACACTTATCCTGGAGGACAAAATACCCAAGCTGTTGCTAAAAAAATATGATGAGCTGATGAATACGGAGTCATTCATTCCCTGCGAAAAAAATATTCAGCATGTTAATGAACTCACCTGGCGGTCATGGAAGGAAAGATTAATGGCAGAACGGTTACAGGCAAAGACACAGCTCATTTTTGATCACCTGCGGGATAATAATAATCACTGGGAAGAAACATTATGGTGGCTGCTGGCAAGAAGCTTCGGTGCAAGACTGAACAACGATTCCTTTGAAAAGATCGCACGTTCCATCCCATTGAGTATACTGGCGAAGCATAAAACCCAGATCCACCAGCTGGAGGCTTTGATCTTTGGTCAGGCAGGTTTACTGGATGCATCATTTGGAGAAAACTATCCCCGGTTATTACAAAAAGAATATAAGTTCCTTAAAAATAAGTACAGGCTGCAAAAAATACAGGCGCCACTTGTCTTTTTAAGAATGCGCCCTTCAAATTTTCCAACAATTCGCCTGGCGCAACTGGCCATGCTGGTAAATGAAAGCCTGCATTTGTTCTCAAAGATCAAAGAGAGCAATGACCTGGAAGAAATTAAAGAACTGTTAGCAGTTACGGCCAATGATTACTGGCATTATCATTATGTTTTTGACGAAACATCAGCATTCAGTAAGAAAAAGCTCGGTGAACAAATGACCGATAATATTCTTATCAATACCATGATCCCCATTCTTTTTGCCTACGGACACCAGCACAGAAAAATTGCTTACAAGGATAAGGCATTGAAATGGATGGAACTGCTGGGTGCCGAAAAGAATGAGATAACAATGGGATTTGCTTCATTGCAATTGGAAAATAAAACCGCTTTCGATTCCCAGGCCTTTATCCAGTTGAAAAATGAGTATTGCAATAAAAGGCGCTGCCTGGATTGCAGTATCGGGAATAAACTGCTGAAAAATATTTGATGGTCTGGCCTTCAGTCTGACCATGTAGATTGCCGCAGAAGCACGGAAACACAGAAAGATAAATTGTATTAGAGCCATTAGCTCCAGCGGTATGTTGCCTGAACATCAACATCAGGATGCAGCCCCTTCCATACCGGGCAATTATTACCGATACGTTCTAAAATGATCCTGTCTTTTTCGGTTATTTGCAAGGTTGCAGGAAAGGTCAGTATCACTTCTATCTTCCCGATCCGCCGGGGATCATTCAGCATATGCTTGCTCAAGGCTATAGAAGCGCCAGCCAGGTCTATCTCCATATCAGTTGCCTTTAATGCCATCGTAGTGACCATACAGGTGGCGAGAGCAACGCACAGGGTATCTGTGGGGCTAAAACGTTCTCCTTTTCCCCTGTTGTCGGTCGGGGCATCGGTCTCAATCACCGTTCCGCTTTGCAGGTGGGTGCATTCACACCTTAACTGGCCTTTGTAAACAATAGATGCAGTCATTTGTTAAATTTTAAATTGTTAGCGGTTTTAATATTCAAAATGCAGCAGTTCTTAAGGCAAATGTATCATCTTTAAGATCCAGATAGTATTTTTGCCTAAATTTACGATAGTAAACAGTATACATGAAGCAATTATTAATCCTGCTGGCCGCATTTAGCATTTCAATTTCGGCCATTGCACAGGAACAAAAAAGATCAACCCGGAATAGCCGTAAAGAACAAAAGCGTGAGCGTATCAATACACTCATTAAACAGGAGGAAGAAGGTGTAATTGCTTACAAAAAACATTTTGCCTTTGGTATCAAGCTCATCTCTGACGGGTATGGAATATTTGTTGAGAAAGGCTATGCAAAGTCAATAAGAAGGGCTTCCCTGTTCCAGCTGGAAATAAGTGAGCGTAAACATCAAAAGGAAGAAAAGCAGAGCACTTCTTTTGTATCTTCTGTTCCTTTCATTTACGGGAAGATAAATTTCTTTTATCCTGTAAAGCTGGGTATGCAGGTGCAATATTTACTGGGTAATAAAAGTAATAAGAACGGGGTAAGCATTACTGCAAATGGCGGTGGTGGTATTACCCTTGGCGTATTAAGGGCTTACGAGATGGAAGTGGATGACCCGGAGGGACGTAAGTTCATAAGATACGATGGACCTGACAGCGCAAAATTTGCTAACCCTGTTGGGCTTAATCCCTCAGGACCTGGTTTATTCAGGGGATGGAGTAAGATAAAAATGACGCCGGGCCTTTACCTGAAATCGTCCTTACGCTTTGATTATGGCCGGTACAATGAATTGGTTTCGGCGATCGAAGTTGGTTTAACAGGAGAATACTATTCAAAAAAGATCCCACAGATGATCAGCAATAAGCAAAAGCAGTTCTTCTTCTCAGCATATTTTGCCGTGGCATTTGGAAAAAGAAAATAAAAAAAGACTTAACCTTTAGAGATCCTTCATGACAGAATTACCCGTAATAGATGGAGTAGTAGAACAGACCCCGATAGCTATCGGGGCAAAGAAGCCAAACTGGCTAAGGGTGAAATTACCGATCGGTGAAGAATACCGGCATGTTCGCAATTTAGTAGATACACATAAGCTGCATACCATTTGCGAAAGCGGCAATTGTCCCAATATGGGCGAATGCTGGGGCGAAGGCACGGCAACTTTTATGATACTGGGCAATATCTGCACCCGCAGTTGCGGCTTTTGTAATGTGGCAACCGGCCGGCCTTTGGAAGTTGACTGGGACGAACCACAACGTGTGGCCGAAGCGATCAACCTGATGAAGGTAAAGCATGCGGTGATCACTTCTGTTGACAGGGATGAGCTTAAGGATGGCGGCAGTATCATCTGGTACAATACCATTAAAGCGGTTAAAGCGCTGAACCCCGCAACAACTTTAGAAACACTTATCCCTGATTTTAAAGCCGAGCGTGAAAACATACAGCGCATCATCGATGCAGCGCCCGAAGTAGTAAGCCATAATATTGAAACAACAGAGCGATTGACAAAGCAGGTTCGTATCCAGGCAAAATACTGGCAAAGCATGGAAACGCTGAAGATCTTAAAAGAAGCAGGCATGCGCACCAAGAGCGGTATCATGCTCGGCCTTGGCGAAGAAAAAGAAGAAGTGATACAAACGCTAAAAGACCTGTATGCAAGTAATGTAGACGTAGTGACCATTGGCCAATACCTTCAGCCCACTAAAAAACATTTGCCCGTTGCCCGTTTTGTTCATCCCGATGAATTTGCCGAATTCAGGGAGATAGGCTATAACCTGGGATTTGATTACGTGGAAAGCGGTCCGCTGGTTCGTTCTTCTTACCATAGTGAGAAGCACGTGATACCCGGTTATGGAAGAAACAAATGGATGACGGAAAAAGCATGATCTTTCAACTTCTAATTTCATAATTCCTTGTTCCTTGTTCATTATTCAAGATATTTCGTCTTCCTGTTTATCAGCATCAGTTCTAATGCCCAGGTAAAATGGATAAATGTTGATTCGGCCTTTCAGCCATTGCCTAACGGCTTTCATGTTTACAAGACTACTTCAATGCTGGATGGCAAGCCATTCATTGCCTATTATGCCGAAGCAAGGTTAAAAGACAAACAGCTTGATTTTACAACTGATACTACTTACAAAAGAAGGCTTACGCCGAAGCAATTTTATGAAAAAAATGAACAGCCATTGCTGGTTGTGAACACTACTTTCTTTTCATTTGCTACTCATCAAAATCTGAATGCAGTAATTAAAGATGGAAAAATAGTTTCTTATAATGTACACAGTATTGCCGGAAAAGGAAAGGATACACTAACATACCGGCATCCCTTTGGAAGCGCTATTGGAATTGATAAAAACAGAAATGCAGATGTGGCCTGGCTGTATACCGATTCGACAAATCTATTCGCTTATGCACGGCAGTCTTCCTGGAGTGCGTATAAAGATTCTTCTAGAGTATTTCCATTCAATTATGTTTCTAAAAACACTATTTCTGTGGAAAGTGATTATGGCAACAGACATGCTAAAATGCATCCTCAATTAAAAAAATGGAAAATGAAGACCGCGGTAGGTGGTGGGCCAGTATTAATACAAAATGGAGAAATCAAGATCACCAATAATGAAGAACTAAAATTTGGCGGTAAGGCAGTAGAAGACCTGCATCCCCGAACCTGCATGGGCTATACAAATGACGGCAGGCTGATCATTATGGTGATAGAAGGCAGGCGTCCCGGCATTGCCGAAGGTGCCAGTCTTACACAGGAAGCCCGGTTATTAAAAGACCTCGGTTGTGCTGAAGCATTGAACCTTGATGGCGGCGGCAGCAGCTGTATGCTCATCAATGGAAAAGAGACCATCTCACCGGGCGATAAAGGAGTGCAGCGGCCCGTGCCCGCTGTATTTATTATCCGTAAAAAATAGGATCCGGATCTTCATAACTTTTTAATCCCAAACGCATATTATTTTTTCACATTTTGCGCCAATGGCATGATTTTTCGTATCGTTGCATGATTTCAAAAACGAACCCTGGTTCGTTGAAGGATTAAGCAATCCTATTTAAATTGTGAATTAAAAGGCCCTCGTTCGAGGGTCTTTTGATTTTATTTAATTTTTACTCAATTAATTCTTCATCTCCCAAACAAGCGCACTGGCACCGAGTATCGCGGCATCGGCTTCTTTCAGCTCACTAAAAATCAATTTTACTTTATTTTGAAAGATAGGCAGGAGGTTCTTTTCCATGTGCTCCCGGGTAGGGTTCATTATCAGGCTACCGGCATAGGTTAGCCCGCCAAATAAAATAATCGCTTCAGGCGAAGAGAACATTACAAAATTAGCAAGGGCCTTTCCGAGTATCTCGCCGGTAAATTCATAAACGTCTTTTGCCATACTGTCTCCCTGTTTGGCGCAATCATAAACTACACGGCTGTCCATTTCTGCTTTGGAATAATTTCTCAATAAGCTTTTTTCTTTAGGCCGCTGTTCCAGGAATTCCAGGGCCGTCATGGTTACGCCTGTTGCGCTGGTATAGGCTTCCAGTGAGCCGTGGTGGCCGGTACTCCAGTGTAACCTTCCGCCGGGTACGATGATGGTATGTCCCAGTTCACCTGCAAAGCCATCATGGCCCAGTATCAGTTGTCCATTGGCAACAATACCACTTCCCACGCCGGTGCCCAGGGTGATCATGATAAAATCCTTCATGCCCCTTGCGGCACCGTACATCATTTCTCCAACGGCAGCTGCATTGGCGTCATTTGTCAATGCTGCCGGCACATTGAATTTATCTGTTACCAGTTTTGCAAGCGGAACGATCCCTTTCCATTTTAAATTGGGAGCGTATTCGATAGTACCGCTGTAAAAGTTGCCATTGGGTGCGCCAATACCGATACCTTTTATTGTTTTAATACCACCTGCTTCTTCTATGGCAGGCGAGAGGGCGGCGTATAATTCATCAAGGTAGGGCTCTATCTCTTCATATTTATTACTGGCAATAACACCCCGGTATAAAGTATCACCACGGTGATCAACAATACCGAATTTGGTTGTTGTGCCGCCGATATCTATTCCTATTGCATATTCCTTCTTCATAAACAAATTTATTCAGGCATTTTATTAATGTCCGCTCGCGGCCCCAACTTCTGAATCATAATCGATCCCCTGTCTTTTTAAAATACCTTTTACAGCAAATGCAAAGAATGCCAGGTAGGCAAAACAGATCACTGCAATCCAGTATGAATTATGAATACCGCTTCCGGCAACAGTTGAATTTGACTGGAGGTAATCTGCGATCTTACCCTGTAACGGAGGTATGATACCACCACCAAGGATCATCATAATGAGGAAAGCAGAGCCTTGTGTAGTATATTTTCCCAGCCCTGCGATAGATAAGCTGAAGATACACGGCCACATAATGGAACAGAATAACCCGCCACTAAGAAATGCATAGATGGCAACAGTACCCGTAGTTTGCAATCCGATCACCATTGCAACAACGCCCAGCAGGCTAAATATCAGCAAGGTCCTTGCCGGCTTGTTCTTACTGATATAAAAGCCAATGATCTGAACGGCTACGCAAATAATGTAATAATACAAAGCACGCATATCATAATTGAAAATGGTATTAACGCCTATTATTATCCCAAACGCTACCAGGGGCACTACGATCTGCAAAATGATCTTCGTACTTTCTTTCATTTTGAATGCACCTACCGCATAGGCCCAGCGGCCGATCATTAAACTTCCCCAATACATTGCGATGTATGGAGTAGCTTCAGATGCCTGGACGCCTCCAAAATCGGCGTGTCTTAGTAATTCCCCGAGGTTACTGCCAATGGTAACTTCAACACCCACATAAACAAAGATCGCAAGCATGCCGAGCACCAGTTGAGGATATTGCATAGCACCCCAGCCATTCGCTTTCTTCTTCGAACTTATATTGGCGACGAACAACCCCACGAGTACAACAGCCAGCGCACCCAATAGCCAACGCATCCTGTAAGTCTCCATAGCATGCTTCTCCACATCAGTGGCATTGGTCATATCTGTTTTATAGGTATTAAAAACGGGAACGAACATCATAAACAGCAATCCCGCCATGATCAATAACATATATAATGCCTTGTTGGCTTTTTCTGTCTTCTCTTCCATGATACCCGCCGGAACCTTTTTAGAAAAATAGAAAAGGGCAGAAGCGCCAATGAACAATGCGCCCACACAGGTATATAAAATGATCACTTTGCTTAAACTTAAAGCCGCGATCTTTTCATCTGTTATAGCAGCCGTGGTACCAAATAATGCAAGGGCAACGAAGATGGGCCCAATGGTAGTGCCAAAGGAATTGATTGCACCGCCCAGGGTTACACGGCTGGATCCTGTAGCCGGATCTCCCAATGAAATGGAAAAAGGCTGTGCCGCTGTTTGTTGTAAAGAAAATCCCAATGCAACTATAAAAAACCCTACCAGCATCCCGGCAAATGTATTGGCATTTACTGCGATGATCATTGCCGCAGCACCAAGGGCTGAGAACAGTAATCCGTAAACGATACTTTTTTTATATCCCCATTTGCCTACAAGGTCCTTGCCGCCAAAAGCGCCATATGCAAACAATGCAAGGGCACCAACGAAATAAGCAGTGTAAAAAGCAAAGTCTATCAACTGGCTTTGAAACTGGTCTAAACTAAAATAATGCTTACAGAAAGGAATAAAGACACTGTTACCTGCTGCAATAAAGCCCCAGAAAAAAAACACTGTTACCAATGTGCTCAATGCACCATAATTGGTTTCTTTTAAGGATTGATTTTCTACAGGAGTTATTAAATCTTTTTGTTCAGTTGGCATATTGTTGTTTTTAAGTTGTTGAAAATAGAATAATTTAATCATTGTGAAAAATTTTCATTTTGAATTGGTTTGCAACAAAATGATTGGTAAATTGATGAGTAATAAAACGGTTGAATGGAAATTATTCATGTTAGTGCGGAATGTTACCCTTATGCAAAGGCCGGGGGACTGGCAGATGTTGTGGGTACCTTACCAAAATACCAGCAACAACTGGGGCATATTGCCAAAGTTGTGATACCCATGCACCGCACCAAATTCCTCTATGAAAATGAATGGGCGGTAGAACACAAGGGAGGCTTTGCCATGGGGAATAACCACTTTGATTATACCATCATCAAGGAAAAGACCAATAAACTAAACTTTGACCTTTATTGTGTAGATATCTACGGCTTGCTCGACCGTGAGAATATTTACAGTTACGATGATGATACCGAGCGTTTCTGTGCTTTCCAGATCGCCGTGGTTGACTGGCTGGCCAGCTGGGAGCACAGGCCCGATGTGGTTCATGTTCACGATCATCACGCTGCACTGGTGCCTTTCATGATGCGGCATTGCTTTGCTTACCGGCACCTGGCATCTGTTCCCACCGTTCTTACCATTCACAATGGCCAGTACCAGGGATGGATGAGCTGGGATAAAAGTTCCTATATCCCCGGCTGGGATACCTGGCAATGGGGTAAACTGGATTGGGATAATATGATCAACCCGCTGGCATGCGGGGTAAAGTGTGCCGACAGGGTCACTACCGTAAGCCCGAGCTATATGGAAGAACTCACTTACAATGCCAATGGGCTTGAACAGTTATTTGTAATGGAAAAAGGAAAGTGTACCGGGATACTTAACGGCATTGATACGGTTGTGTGGGATCCTGAAACGGATACCTATATCCTGGATAATTTTTCAACAAAAGATATTGAAGCCGGCAAGGGACTCAATAAGAAAAAACTCTGCAAAGACTTTAAGCTGGATATTAAAATGCCACTGTTCATTTTCATTGGAAGACTGGTTGGAGAAAAAGCCGCCGATCTTTTGCCGCAGGCGATCACTGATTCGCTCGGCACTATGAAAAACAAATCCGAAAGCAACCGGATGAATTTTTTAATTTTAGGAAGCGGCGACCCTGTTGTTGAATCGCAGTTAGAAGCAATAAAAAGCAGTTTTGTCGGGTACTATAATTCACAGATCGGGTACAATGAAAAATTAGCCCACCAGATGTATGCCGGCGCCGATTTTATATTAATGCCCAGCAGGGTAGAGCCATGTGGCCTGAACCAGATGTATGCTATGCGCTATGGCACGGTGCCCATCGTTCGCAGTACGGGTGGCTTAAAAGATACGGTCATCGATTTTGGAGAACCAAAGGGCTATGGTATACGTTTCAATAATGCAACCGTTTGGGACATTACCTATTCTATACATCGTGCGGTTGAGCTTTATGATGATAAAGAAAAGCTGGCGGAGATACGTGAACAGATGATGCAGATAGATAACAGCTGGGAAGTAAGCGCAGGAAAATATATTAACTTATACAACTCAATACGATAAACCTAAATCCACATATGATCAGTAAATCAGTAGTTGCCGTGATCCTTGGCGGCGGCGCAGGCAGTCGTTTGTACCCGCTGACCTCCACCCGGAGCAAGCCGGCTGTTCCCATTGCAGGCAAGTACAGGCTGGTTGACATTCCCATTTCAAATTGTATCAATTCAAACATCAACCGGATGTTCGTGATCACACAATACAATTCGGCTTCTTTGAACAAGCATATAAAAAATACTTACCAGTTCAGTGCTTTCAGCAGCGGCTTTGTTGATATACTGGCAGCGGAGCAAACGCCGGATAGCCTTGGATGGTTCCAGGGAACAGCAGATGCCGTGCGGCAATCATTAAAACATATCCAGAACAATGATTTTGATTATTTACTGATCCTGAGCGGCGACCAGTTATATCAAATGGATTTCAGGGAAATGCTGGAGAACCACATTGAAAAAAAAGCAGACATCACCATTGCAACCATCCCGGTTGGCGAAAGGGAAGCGCCTGAATTTGGCATCTTAAAAGCAGATACTGAAAACTGCATTACTTCATTTATAGAAAAGCCGGCAAAGGAATTATTACCGCAATGGGTTAGCGAAACCGGGAATGAGATGAATGCAATGGGTCGTAATTACCTGGCTTCAATGGGTATCTATATTTTTAACCGCCAATTGTTATTTGACCAGTTACTGAATGAAAAGAAAGATGCAACGGATTTTGGCAAGGAAATCATTCCTTCATCAATTGACAAATGCAAAGTGATAAGTTACCAGTATGATGGCTACTGGACAGATATCGGAAACATTTATTCCTTTTATGAAGCAAACCTGGCGTTGACTTTAGAAATACCACCGTTTAATTTATTCGACAATACAAAGACCATTTACAGCAGGTCACGCATGCTGCCACCCATGAAGATCACAGGCACGCATGTAGAAAGCAGCATACTGGCCGAAGGGTCTATCATTCATGCATCCAAAATTGTGAACAGTGTAATTGGTATCCGTACAAGGATCGGAAAAGAGACCGAGATCATCAGCTCTTATGTGATGGGCAGCGATTATTACGAGACCATTCCCGAAATGGCGCATTCCCTGGTAAGGGGCATTCCAAAGCTTGGGATAGGAGAGCGCTGTAAGATCAAAAACGCCATCGTAGATAAGGATTGCCGCATCGGCGACGATGTTAGTATAACAGGCGGCGCTCATTTGCCGGATAGTGACCATTCACTTTATGCGGTCAAAGATGGTATCGTTGTAATTAAAAAAGGAGCGATAGTACCTGACGGGTTTACTATATAATATCAATGAAAAAGGAGTCAGCCTCTGTTTGTGAACGTTATTTTGTAAATTTCACAACGTTCACAAAATAACGTTCACAAAAAACCCGGCGCTTCTGCCGGGTTAAATTTATAAGAATATATTCCAAACCGCCTGTTGTCCCCAGTTCCCCCAGTCCTTGGTGGCTTTTACAACAGTTTCCTGTAGCTCCTTGGCCTTTTTCTTTCTGCCCTTGGTTGGCGCATTTATTTTTGTAATATCCACGCCGTTCACTTCTAATTTTGTTGCCACCCAACTGCTGAACATGCGTGGTATAGTGATCCCCATGATCATACCGGGCAAGCCATGCAAACTCATCGGTCCGCCGCTTACAACGATCTCATCGGTGTAAAAAGCGAATACATATACGCTGTCGAATAATTTTCCCACAGCTTTCCTGCAGTTGAAACCGGCTATCTCACGGCTTTCGTTGGTCATCTTCCAGTCGATATTTATGAGACTGTCGGTTAAAAGGTAGGTATCGCCAAAAACCGATTTTTGCTGAACAAAATTCTCATTATTATAATCATTATACCAAACATTATCCTCACTGCCTTCATTACCCCACATAGGCACCTTTGTCTTCTCATCTTTGTGGTCGAACTTGTAAATGCTTTTATCAGCATCGAAAGTGAGGTGGTAATAGCTCTTTGTTAACTTAGGTATTTTGTCCTTGAACATTTCTGCCCAGGTACCGTCACCCATGGCCTTGTGGTTATTGACTACAACTTCGTATTCGATCTTTCCTTTGCTGATGAATGTTTGGGCAGTTAAGCCGTAAAAGCAAATTGTAAAAGCAATTGACAGTATATATTTCATGATTCGTTTATTTAAAAATTAAAAGCCGCTTGTTGGTTTACCGTTCTTTGAAAAATTCCAGGTCAGTGTAAGAAGCCAGTAACGCTTTAGTGTATTGTAATAAGTTTCGGTGTACCTGTAGTCGTTGAAATTCCTTTCATAGCCACGGTTCTCACTTAATATATCATTTACAGAGACACCCAGTTCCAGCACTTCTTTAAAAATATTCCGTTTTAGGGAAGCATTCCATGTAGTGAATTGGTTCTCTGCCGGGAAACGGGGATCCTTTTGCTTGGCATTATAATTAACTTCTGTTCCCAACCTGAATTTTTTAAACAAGGTAACTTCTCCATCAGCATTGATTCCTACCTGCCAGTAATCGGCGGCAGCATTTGTTCCAATTGAATTATCGTTCTTCACCCAGTTTATATTTGAATTGATCGAGAAATTGTATTTTTTCTCTTTGTCTTTCCGCAATCCTGCATTAAAACCATAGCTAAACCTGGTAGTTACTGATTTTTGCATACTGGTATAAGAAGGTGTTTTCAAGAACGATATATTTCTTGTAGCATAAGCTGATGGGCCAAAAGAAATGTGTGTATTTATTTTTTTCCACTTAAAGTTATAATTGGAATATAAATTAAAATTATAATTACCATCTGTATTTACTGTCCTGTAAAATGATTTACCACTGTTGTCGATGGTTGTTTCATTAACGAATGCATTTTGCGTGAAGCTGCCGTACACACCTGACCAAAAACCCCGCTCTTTTAAAACATTATAAAAGTTATAATTAAGATTTACAGAGTGGCTAAAAGATTGGTCCAGGTCCGGGTTGCCGATGTATTGGTTCAGGGGATCGGTATTATCAATAATGGGCTGCAACTGGTCAAGGGTAGGAGCTTTGGAAGAACCGTTATAATTCACACGGATGCCGCCATAACCACTCAGCTTTACATAAAAGGATGCTGTAGGAAAATAATTAGTGAAATCATATTCCCTTAAAATGAGCTTGGTACGGTTGTTCTGTTTAAAATGATTCTTTGATACAGCAAGGCCAACGCTGTAATTATATTTCTTCTTCACCATCCTTAAACTCATACCAGGCTTGTTGCTTACCTGTTTAAACAGGTAAGAATTGCTCAATGAATCAACCAGCTTTGTATACATGCCATTCATGTCTTTTGAAAAGCTTAACCGCTCATTTGCATTGGTTGAAGTACTATATGCATACGTAAATGACATGAACAGATCTTTAGCAAGAGGTTCAGTATAAGTCATGTTTGTAGCAAATGTGTGTGCGTTAATATCTTTTATTTTTTTCTGGTCTGTTGTGTCATTATCACCATTTATAAAGTCATTATTTTCTGAATAAAGATAGCTGTCAGTATTTGAGCCAGTAATATTATAATTCATATTAACGGTAAGGGTACGGGCATTCTTTTTAAACTTATGCTTCCACAACAAAGTGCTGTTCAATGCAGAATTATCTATTTCACTACTTGTTCTGTTATTGATGGTGGTAATGAACAGGCCTTTATTGGTTACAGCCTCTTGCTGGTAGTTGCTGTTTGATCTTGTATTATTCAGGTTTCCCCTCGCCGTAAATTTTAATGAATTTGCTGAATCTATATTGACCTCATAGGTAAGGCTAAGGTTCTGCTTGATCTTTGCTGAAAAGCCCTGCGATACCTTGCTGGAAGAATAAGTTGAATCGGGTCCTACAAAATAGGTTGTGAAATTCCGTTCACCGCTTGGACTGTTCACCTTTGATATTTTATAGCCACCGTTCAGCGAGTGTTTTCCGTTATTAAATTTATTACTGTAATGCAGGCCGCCATTCCAGTTCGTAGGTATACCACCACGGCCACCGTAATAATTGTCTCCATCACCACCTCCGTCATTCCACATCATAACTCCGCCTCCATCCATCACCTCCATATTCATACCATCATTTCCCCCATAATTCTGATTATCATTCCAGTCAAGGTTTGTTTTACCGGTGTTGCTCATTATTCCATAGGCCGCTAACTTGCGCTTACCCCTGAAAGAATTCCCCATTGCACTGTTGTTATAAAAATTCTTAAAATCAGTACCGGCTTCTACCTTTCCGAAATATCCTTTTTTTGCATTGTCCTTTAGCTTCAGGTTGATCGTCTTGTCCTTTATCCCATCGTCAATACCGGTGAAGGCAGCCTGGTCGCTTTTTTTATCAAAGACCTCAACCTCTTTTACAACATCCGCTCTCAGGTTCTTGGTAGCAATACCCGGATCATCGCCAAAGAATTCCTCGCCATCTACCAATACCTTTTTAACCTGCTCACCCATAGCGGTGATCTTTCCGTCCTTATCGACCGTGATACCGGGAAGTTTCCTGAGCAACTCTTCCACATTAGCACCCGCCCTTACTTTAAAGCTATCGGCAGTATAAACAGTTGTATCTCCCTTTATTTTAATGGGCGAGCCGCTTTTTACAATTACTTCTTCAAGTAATTTACTTTTTGAGGTTAGTGCAATGGAAGGTATCGTGGTCTCGGCGTCTTTGATATCAACATTTGAAACGATATCCGCGAAGAAAGGGTGTGTGGTCATGATCACATATTCACCAGCTTTAATGTTTTTGAATGCATACTTGCCACTGGCATCCGTACGGGTGAATTTATAGAGGACGGAATCCTTTGCTTTAAGCAAAGCCACAACAGCGTGTTGAACACCCTTCTTCTGAATGGTATCGTTAACAGAACCGGATACATTGATGTTTTGCGCCCCGGCGCTTATTGTAAAAAATAATACGGCAAGGAGGACAGACAGTTTTGGCATATACAGGCAGGGTTGGTTGTTTTTAAAAGTATTTAAAACTAAATTCTTAGTTAAAGATGAATATATTAATTGATAATAACTAAAAGGGTATTCTTAAATTTACGTTAAAACGAATTTTCTCGTAAACGAAGGTCGTCTCTCCCCGGAACTATCTTCAACCCAATTCTATAAATGGCAACATCTAAAAGACAGCCGGTAACACCGGCGGATATAAAACAAGATAAAGCGGCTACGCTACCCGGTTTAAAATACGAGGAAGAGCATTTTGTAGATACAGAGAAACCGGTTTGGAATTATTCGCTCTTTACAGATGAAGACATCCGCAATTTTCAAAACGGCACCTTATATAGTGGCTATAAAAAATTCGGCAGCCATTTCATGAATGTTTTGGAAACCCCGGGGTTTTATTTTGCAGTGTGGGCGCCCAATGCCACTGCCGTATCCGTGATCGGTGATTTTAATGGCTGGAAAAAGCAACTCCATCCTTTATTTGTCCGCCTCGATAAATCCGGGATCTGGGAAGGCTTTATCCCCAACTTTAAAAAAGGCGACCTCTATAAATACTATATCAAAGGCTTTAAAGGCGCCGAATTAAAAAAGAGTGATCCGTATGCACAGTATTGCGAACTCAGGCCGGCAACATCTTCTATCGCATGGATCACCGGCCACGACTGGATGGATGGCTCCTGGATGAAGAAAAGGAAAAAGAACAATTCATTGAATGCGCCCTGGAGTGTTTACGAAGTGCACCTGGGTAGCTGGCAACGGCCGGTACCAACAGATGAAGAAAGCTACAACAGCTACAGGCAACTCAAAGAGCACCTTGTTCCATACGTAAAGAATATGGGCTTTACCCATGTGGAATTAATGCCCGTAATGGAATTTCCATTTGATGGAAGCTGGGGGTACCAGGGTACCGGCTATTATGCTGCTACCTCCCGCTTTGGCACACCCGATGATTTCAAAGACCTTATTGATGCCTTTCACCGCGAAGACATAGGCGTGATACTGGATTGGGTGCCTTCACATTTTCCTTATGATGCACATGGCCTCTTCATGTTTGATGGTACGCATACTTATGAATATGCCGACATGAGCAAGGGCTATCACCCCGATTGGAACAGCTATATCTTTAATTATAAAAGGGGGGAAGTAAAATCATTTTTAATAAGCAGTGCAAGGTTCTGGCTCGACCAGTTCCATATTGATGGCATAAGGGTAGATGCCGTGAGCTCTATACTTCGCCTGGATTATTCAAGGGAGGAAGGAGAGTGGACACCCAATGAATTTGGCGGCAACGGAAATTTAGAGGCTATTGAATTCATCAAGCATTTTAATGAAACGGTTTACCGTGATTTCCCTGATGTACAAACCATTGCCGAAGAAGCAACAGACTGGCCAAAAATATCAAAGCCAACAACAGCGGATGGCCTTGGCTTTGGGATGAAATGGATGATGGGATGGATGCATGATACCCTTGATTTTTTTAAGCTGGACCCATTACTGCGCCAGTTTCACCAGGACAAGTTCTCCTTCAGCATGATGTATTTCTATGATGAGAATTTTATGTTGCCCCTGAGCCATGATGAAGTGGTGCATGGCAAAAGCCCGATGATCTATAAAATGCCGGGTGATGAATGGCAGCAGTTTGCAAACCTGCGGCTGCTTTATACCTATATGTATACCCATCCCGGCGCCAAGCTTTTATTTATGGGAAACGAGTTTGCACAAACAACAGAATGGAATTACAAAACAGAACTGGCCTGGGAGCTGCTACAGTTCGATCCGCATAAGAAAATGCAGGAATGTGTAAGGGAATTAAATAATTTGTACCGGTTGCAACCTGCCCTTTATGAACTGCAGTTTGACCCCAAAGGCTTTGAGTGGATCGACCTCGATAAAAGACAGGAATCTGTTATTGTGTATCTTCGTAAAGGGAAGAACAGGAAGGATGATATGCTTGTAATTTTGAATTTAACACCCGTAGTGCGCAGGGACTGGAAGGTAAAAGTCAAAGGGAAATCTGCATGGAAAGAGGTTTTTAACAGTGACAGCGTAGAGTACTGGGGCACTGGCGATGTTTTTAACCCTTCTCCAAAGCTAAAACTGGTGGATAAAAAGAAACTTATTTATGAAATAAACCTGCACCTTCCTGCGTTAGGAGCAGTAATACTCCAATAATCCTTGTACCAACTAAACACATGAAAAAAAAATTCGCAACCTGTTTATTTTTAATATCAATTGGCTTGTTCTCACGGGCCCAGGATAGCTCATCTCATTTTTTTCAAAAAGGCCTTGAAGAAAAAGCTGGAAAAAAATATTTATTGGCTTCCAATTATTTTGAAAAAGCCACAACGCTAAATCCCCGTTTTATTGCTGCATATCTTGAAAATGGTCATGTGAACCTGGCGATGCGTAAAACAGATGCCGCAATGCAAAACTTTACAAAGGTTCATGAACTGGAGCCACAAAATAATACAGCCATTAAAGAACTGGCTGATCTTTATTTTAATTATCGCCAGTACCAAAAAGCGATCGACTTTGCAGGTAAATGTAAGGGCTGTGAAAATTCGGAAAGAATAATCGCCATGTCTTATTTTAAAATGGAAGATTATGGAAACGCTGAAAAAGCATTACAGGGTCTGTTGGAAAAAAATGCTAATGATGCGGAGCTGACTTATACCCTGGCAAAGACATATTTTGAAATGGAACTGGAAACAAAAGCAATACCTGTATATGTAAAAGCCATCGGGTTAGACGGAAGTAAAAGTCTCTGGTCGCATGAACTCGGTTTACTTTACTACAATAATAATAATTTCAAAGCTGCGGTGATCTATTTTAATAAAGCAGCAGAACAGGGCTTTATACAAAGCAATGATTTTAAAGAAAACCTGGGCTTCGCTTATATTTATAGCGGTGAATTTGAAAAAGGTGAAAAATTATTACTGGACATCATTGCCAGGAAGCCGGGCGATAAAGAAATGCTGAGGATTATTGCTGATGCCTACTACCAGCAAAAGCAATATGACAAGTCTTTGGAATTTTGCCAGAAATTACTGGAAATGGACATGAAGGATGGAAAGGCGCTATACCAGGCCGGACTTTGTTTTCAAAAGAAAGGGCAAAAACAGAGGGGGCAACAGATGTGTGATAAAGCAATTGAACTGGATCCTTCGCTTAACAGCTTAAGACAAAAAAGAGATATAGGAGGAATGTAAAATATAAATGCTTTACGATTGATAATTTAGTTTGTAGGCCGGGAGATGTGAGATCTCCCGGTTTTTTTATTTCTTTTTTAAAAACACTTCCGCCATCATACACCTGGCACTGCCACCACCGGCAGTTTCAATAGAAAGTAAAGAAGAATGAATTATGCGGTTATGCTTTTCCAGGGCTTTGATCTGATCAGTTGTTAAAGATTCATAAGCCTGCGTTGACATCACTAATAACAATTCACGATTAACATTCTTAACCTGCAGCATATTACCTGCAAATGAATTCAATTGTTGCTGGCTGATAGTAATGATCTCTTTATTCGTTCTTTCAAAAGAAGCAATAACATTTTTTCTTTCTTCATTATCCGGGATGGAATCCAGGCAGATGACCGCATAGGTATTGGCGATGCACATCATCACATTGGTATGATAGATATCAACGCCTGTGCTGTCTGTTGACCTGAATGTTACCGGGATGAAATTGGCAAGCCTGCAAAATTCATCAAGCAGTGTTTTGTTGGTTCTCGGCGAGATGCAGGCATAGGCAATTTTATTTTCCCTGTCCAGTACCATACTGCCGGTTCCTTCTAAAAATACCTGTTTGTCCTCATATTTGCTGAGATCAGTTATTTCGGAAACCGTGAATTTAGTTTTAACAGCCTCGAGCACATTTGCTTTTCTTTCCAACCTTCTGTTAACAGCGAACATTGGATAAAGGAATAGCCGGCCGTCATCATGAAAAGATATCCAGTTATTGGGGAAGATGGAATCAGGGGTTGAAGGCTCCGGAGTATCTTCAATAACCGTAACCTCCACTTTATTCTTCCTCAGCACAGCAACAAGATCATTGAATTCCTGCAGGGCCTTTTGCTGGATATTGTCGCCGGGATCTTTTTGAAAACTATTATTAACAGCAGTTTGCGCATTAAACCCGAAATTAACGGGCTGTATCATTAAAAGCTGTGAAGTGTTCTGCATACATCAATGTGCTTTTCCAAAATTCATTTCACCCGCCCTGATGGCAACCCCTAAAAAATTCTCTCTTGGCGGTATAGGACATTTAAAACCTGCTGAGTAAGCACAATAGGGATTATAGGCTTTATTGAAATCCAATTCAATCTTATTACTTTTAATATCCTTTATGTAAAATTCAAGATACCTTCCGCTTCCATAAGTTTCATCTCCGGAGGTTGCATCTGTAAATGGTACAAACAAATAATCTTTATACTTCTCGGTTTGCATCAGGTCCTTGCCCTGATAAACGTACAAATGATGGTCTTTACCCGATAATTTAAAATTCAGCCTCCCGTATTTAAAATAATGTTTTAAGGTATTGGCTGATGTTCTCATGGTGAAGCCTGTGGTATCTGTTATCTTCTCAAAAATACAGGAAACATTAAAGGCCTTGTTGACGGGGAAGAAATGGAAGTGTTTTTTATCCTTTTGCTTTACTACTTCATGTGTAACCACATAATTTTTCTGCCAGCCTTGCATGGAGCTTGTATAAGTGTCTGTCGTTTGTGCAAAGGAAAACTGGTAAAGGAAAATAAACACCAGTAAATAGAATATTCGTTGCATGGGTTTTAATTCATCATCAATACATTCACGCTTCGCTGTAAAATATTAAAAGCGATCTCGGCCATCAGGTTCTCTTTATCCAGGGTAGGGTTCACTTCAGTGATCTCGAAGCAGCATATCTTCCGGTTCTGCATAAATTTACTGATCAGGTCTTCCACCTCTCTTTCTTTCAGCCCATTGCTTACCGGTGTTCCCGTACCTTTTGAAATGGATGAATCCAGGCTGTCAACATCAAAACTTACATAGATATCCGTGCAGTCACTTAAATAACGTAATACTTTCCTGGAAACATTCTCTGCACCGGTACGCCTTACTTCCGAAGTAGTGATCACTTTCATTTCATGTTTATCGATCAGGTGCTTCTCTTCTTTTTCAAAATCACGCAGGGAAATGAATACCACGTCTTCGGGCAATACTTTCTGGTGGATCTTGCCCAGGCTCTTTAACTGGTCCCATTGCTTCGCCGTCTTCTCATCAAGCTCATGCACCTTCGATTCTTTATTGTCTTCTGCAATGGATGCGGCCAATGGCATGCCGTGCATATTACCCGATGGGGTAGTATATGGCGTATGGAGGTCAGCATGCGCATCTATCCATATTACGCCCAGTTTACTTTTTGGCTTGGCCATTTTGATCCCGGCAATTGTTCCGCCTGCGGTACTGTGGTCGCCGCTGATAATAACGGGAAAAAAATGACTTTTCATAGAATCACAAACGGCTTTACTTACCCTGTCGTACATCGTTAATATGCCCTGCATCCTTTTAGCATAGGGTGACTGTATGGGCTCAAACAATATCTTGTTCTCTACCTCTATCTTTTCTGAAGGGAAGTGCACAAAGAAGTTACTCATGAAATCAAGTGCCGCAATTTTTATGGCTTCAACCCCCAGGCTGGCGCCCCGTGTGCCGGCCCCAATTTCTGAGGGTACTTCTATCAATTTAATATTTTTCATATTTTATAATTGCATTCCTGCAAAGCAAGTTCGTGTTTAGTATCCCCAAATCTACAACTTTCCTTTTTAGGTATTATTGTGGGGAGCCTGTTAGTTTATCCGCCATCACCGTGTATGCCGTGCAATAAATCTCCTGTTAAAGGCGTTGTATTAAAGACTTTACAAACGAAACCCTAACTAATCATCGTTTTTTACACTAGTATCAACCTAAACCATCGTTTGTTTGTGCTTGATTTAAAAAGCCCCCTGACTATTCAGGAGGCTTTATATTTTAAGGTCGGTCAGTAATTAAAATTGTTCCAGCTTACTAAAGAAGAAATCTCCTTCGATCTGCGCATTAGCATCGCTATCGCTTCCATGTACTGCATTTTCACCAATAGAAGCCGCAAAACGCTTACGAATGGTGCCTTCAGCAGCTTCAGCAGGGTTAGTAGCGCCTATGAGTTTACGGAAATCTTCCACTGCATTGTCTTTTTCCAGTATGGCCGCAGTGATATGGCCGCTGCTCATGAAGCTCACCAGTTCTCCATAAAAAGGCCTTTCAGCATGAACCGCGTAAAATTCCCCGGCTTTTTCTTTACTGAGTTTTGTCATTTTCATAGCTACGATTCTGAAACCGGCAGCGTTGATCATTTCTAAAATAGCGCCGGTATTTCCTTTACCTGTTGCATCCGGCTTGATCATTGTGAATGTTCTGTTCGTCATTTTTATTCTTTTTTTGAGCCGCAAAGATAACATAGAATTCTGTTAGCTGATATGCTAATTGGCTAATTGATTAATTAAAACTACTTTTGCGCCGCTTTATGCAGCCCGTTAAAAACATATTCCCCTTACTGACCCACCCTAAAAAAGTGGTGATAACCACGCACCAGAAACCCGACGCGGATGCCATGGGATCTTCTTTAGGGCTTTATCATTTTTTGAAACAGTTTGGCCATAGTGTCACGGTTATCTCACCTACAAACTGGGCCGCTTTTTTAAACTGGATGCCGGATTGCAAAACAGTTTTAGATTATGAGACGCAGGGTACAAAGGCTGATGCTGCCATTGCAGATGCTGAATGGATATTTTGCCTCGATTTTAATGTACTCAGCCGGACCAAAAGAATGGAAGAAAAATTATTATCGGCAAAAGCAGAAAAGATCCTGATTGATCACCACCGTGAGCCACAGGCAGATGTTTTTACCTATGGCATCAGTGATATTGATAAAAGCTCTACAGCCGAAATGGTCTATGATTTTATTGTTGATTCGGGATACGCAGATAAGATAGATAAAACAATAGGGGAATGTTTATATGCAGGTGTTATGACAGATACCGGTTCATTTCGTTTTCCATCTACAAAGGCAAGTGTACACCTGATGGTTGCCGACCTGAAAGCAAGGGGATTGGAGCATAGCCATGTGCATGAAGAACTTTACGATAATTTTTTAGAAAGCCGTTTTCGCTTCATCGGCCATGTGCTGTTGAACCGGATGGAAATGTTTTACGAATATAATACGGCCCTGATCTCGATCCCGCAGGCTGATCTTATAAAATTCAATGTTAAAACAGGAGATACAGAAGGCCTGGTGAATTATCCCTTAAGCATACAAGGGATAAAACTTGCCGCTGTGATCATCGACAGGGGGGAAGAGCGTAAAAGCTCATTCCGCAGCAAGGACGGCTTTGATGTGAATACCTTTGCCCGGAAATATTTTAATGGCGGAGGCCACTTCAATGCAGCGGGTGGATTCAATAAGGAACCACTGGAAGAAGTAGTGGCAAAATTCAAGGCTGCAATTAAAGAAAATGTGGCACAATTAAGTAGTTATCAATTTTAAAAAATAAACAATGAAACAGTTTTTTTATTTATCGGTTTTTTGCGTTCTGGCTTTATCTGCCTGCACGGAGTCATTTAAAAAAGGCGAGAAAGGCCTTGAGTATAAAATAATTTCCAAAGGAAGCGGCAATACCCTGAAATACGGGGAATACATGCAGTTCTACATTAAGCAGGTATACGGCGGCACTAAGGATACCGTATTACAGGACACGAGGGAGTATATGGCAAAAACCCAATTATTTGATTCTGCCTCTATCCCCGTAGAATATTTCAAAATATTAAGCAAGGCAAAAAAAGGCGATAGCGTGGTGGTTCGTGTATTGACCGATTCCATTTTTAAGGATGCCAGCCAGCCAATGCCTCCCTTTATGAAAAAAGGAAAGTACTTATACCTGAGTTTTAAGATCATAAATGTTTTTCAAACCCCGCAACAGGCTGATAGCGCTAACAAGGCTGAAATGGCTGCGGCGAGGCCAAGGATCTATAAGAAGCAATTGGAAATGATCGAAAAAGATATTGAAACGAACAGGCAGCAGTTAGAGGCAGACGGAAAAATAATAAACGATTACTTAACTAAGAACAACATTAAGGCTACAAAGACAAAATGGGGAACCTATATTGTTATTCAAACAGAAGGCACAGGCGAAAAAATAACCAGCAACAACATAGCCACCGTTAATTATACTGGCAGAACACTGGACAGCGCAGTAGTATTTGATTCAAATGTTGATCCCAAATTTGGCCACACACAACCTTATGATGTTAACATGACAGAATTGGGAGGCCCCCAGGGTGTTATCCTGGGATGGACGGATGCTTTACTACAACTTAAAAAAGGATCGAAGGCTACTGTTTATATTCCTTCTTCACTTGGTTATGGCACCAGCGGTAACGGGCCATTAATAAAACCAGGTGCGAACCTGGTCTTCGATATCGAGGTATTAGATCTTAGCACCATGGCAGATATGCAGGCAAAGCAGGAAGAAATGCAGAAGAAAATGATAGAAGCCGAAAGGTTGAGGACAGACAGTATAGAGAAAGCTTCAAAAAAATAATTTAACCGGTTATTGGAAAGGCGTCCTGGATAAGATCAGGGCGCCTTTTTGTATGCGGTAAAAAGTGTAATGGCTTCCCGGGCTTCTTTTACATCATGCACCCGAAGTATAGAAGCGCCGTTCATTAAAGCCATTGTGTTCAAAACCGTTGTCCCGTTCAATGCTTCCGCTACAGTGATACCTAATGTTCTATAAATTGTACTTTTTCTTGAAAGGCCAACAAGTATAGGCCGGTTGGTTATGGCAAGAACAGCGAGGCTTTTTAAAAGCCGGAAATTGTGTTCAATTGTTTTACCAAATCCAAAGCCGGGGTCTATGATCACATCAATGATCCCTGCCTTATGGCATTCTTCCAGCTTATTGATAAAATGGTCCAAAACTTCTTTCACCACGTCTCCATACATTGGTTCCTTTTGCATAGTAGCAGGCGTTCCCTGCATATGCATACATACATAGGGCACTTTTAATTGCGCAACCATGGGTATCATTGCTTCATCCAGGTTGCCGCCACTGATATCATTTACTATAGATGCACCTGCAGCCACAGCAGCCGTTGCTACCTCGCTGCTATAAGTATCAATTGAAATAATGCTGTCCGGGTATTTTTTATGAACGGCTTCTATCAAGGGCAATACCCTGCCCAATTCCTGTTGTGCTAAAATGCGCTGGCTGCCTGGTTTTGTACTTTGCCCGCCGATATCTAAAATATCTGCCCCATCAAGGATCATTTTTCCCGCAATGGATAAGATCTCATCATTACCTAATGGCAAATGCCCCTCATAAAATGAATCCGGTGTGGCATTGATGATGCCCATTACCCGTGGCTGAGACAGGTCAAGAAGCTTTCCTTTACAGTTTATGATGGACATCCGTTCTTTTTCAATTATTTTTGAGTCTTTATAACACTAAGTTACAAATGCAAAGGGATAAATGAATACAAACGAACAATACGATAAGGCAGTAGATTCTTCCAGGGATATCTTTTTACAAAAAACGAAAGACTATGGCACATCCTGGCGTGTGTACAGAACGATATCTGTAGCAGACCAGATCTATATTAAAGCAAAACGTATCCGTACCATACAGGAAACCGGCTTTCAAAAGATAGGGGATGATATCATCAGCGAGTTCAAGGGAATATTGAATTATGGTATAATCGGGTTGATACAACTGGACATCACCGATGCTGAAGTGGAAGAATTACCGGTGGAAACCGTACAGAAGTTGTATGATGAAAAAATTACCATTGCAAAAAAACTGATGCTTGATAAGAACCATGACTATGGGGAAGCGTGGCGGCAGATGAGCCAGGAAAGTTTTGTTGACCTGGTACTGGCAAAGATCCTGCGCATAAAGCAGATTTTACTGAACAAAGGCCAAACCATTGCCAGCGAAGGGATCGATGCTAATTTTTATGACATCATAAATTATGCGGTGTTTGGGTTGATACTGATCGATGAAGAATTACACAGTTCATAAAATGTTCCTTACATAATAAATAATATGAAAGCAATAGTAAACATTTCAAGGATCCTTGTAGGCTGCTTTTTTATTTTTTCCGGCCTGGTAAAAGCCATCGACCCGTTGGGGCTTGCTTACAAGATGCAGGAATTTTTTGAAGTGTGGGCAAGAGAAGGGTTTATGAAGGGAACCATGATGTGGCTTTATGAATATGCCCTGTGGTTCTCTTTAATAATGATCACCCTGGAAGTGGTTTTAGGAGTTGCGTTATTACTTGGGTGGCGTACCAAATTAGTAAGCTGGCTTTTGCTTTTACTGATGTTGTTCTTTACTTTCCTTACCAGTTACGTTCTTTTTAGTGGAAAAATAAGGGCCTGTGGCTGTTTTGGAGATTGTATACCGTTGACACCAATACAAACTTTTACAAAGGACATCATTCTTTTATTATTGGTACTGCTGATCCTGTTGGGCAGTAAACATATCCGGCCCCTCTTTTCAAATATAATGAACCTTGCAATTTTATTGATCGCTCTTTTTTTGGCAGCGGGTTTACAATGGTATGTTTTAAAATACCTGCCCGTAAAAGATTGTTTGCCGTTTAAAACCGGTAATAATATCCTTGAGCTGCGAAAAATGCCAAAAGATGCCGTGGCAGATAAATATGATTATGTGTTTGTGTACGAAAAAGATAAAACGAAAAAAGAATTTAAGGTTGATGCATTACCGGATAGTACCTGGCAATTTGTTAGCCGCGACCAGATATTGATCGAAAAGGGAAAGAACAATGTTCCGCTTATAAATGATTTTACTTTGGCTACGGCATCAGGCACAGATACAACGGAGGCCGTACTATCTACCCGGGGTGAGTATTATTTATTATTCGTGAAAGACATAAATAAATTGAAAAAGGATTGGGTAACAGACGAAGTGATAGCCGGGGAAGTTGTGAAAAACGGGAAAAAGATATTTGTTGTGGCTTCACAAAGAAAGAGCGCCGAGGACAGGTATCGTCCTTTGAACATTCCTGTTTTAACAGGTGATGCGACTGCGATAAAAACTGCAGCACGAAATAATGTTACCTTATACCTGATGGATGGGCCTGTTGTAAAAAACAAATGGGGTGGAAATGATATCGAAAAAGCTTTGAATAAATAATTACTGTCAGCCTGGCATCTGTTTAATTAATAAGGTTTGTTGAAATTAATTCCCTTTAATTGAAATACATTCTCAAAAAAATATTCTACTCCATCCTGGTACTGCTTGGTGTTGTAGTACTTGTCTTTATCATGTTCCAGGGCTTTGGTGACCCTGCAAGGATGATCGTTGGCCAGACGGGTGATAAGAAAACAATGGATAATATCCGTAAGGACCTCTACCTCGACCAGCCAAAATGGAAACAGTTCTTTTTGTATTTAAATGATGTTTCACCCATCGCTGTTCACGATAAGGCAGATATAGAAAAAAAACAACTCAGGGGATTGTTTATCGGCGCCAATACAAAGTTGGGTATTAAAGTTCCTTACTTGCGCAAAAGTTATCAAACCAAAAAAGAAGTAGGGCAGGTTTTAATGGAAGCCCTGCCCGGCACTTTGATCCTTGCATTTGCCGCCATGCTCTTTGCCACCATCATTGGCATCTTGTTGGGCGTAACGGCTGCAGTAAAAAAAGGAACATGGATGGATACCACGGCTGTGTTCTCAAGTATTGCCGGTATTTCGGCACCCTCATTTTTTATGGCGATAATCATAGCCTTTTTATTTGGAGTGGTTTTGCATGATTACACCGGTTTGAATTTAACCGGTAGCTGGTTTGATATTGATGAGGTGACCGGCGAAAAATACCTCAGCCTTAAAAATCTTATACTACCTGCTTTTACACTGGGCATACGCCCCCTCGCCATCATTACGCAGCTAACCCGCAGCTCAATGCTTGACGTGCTTAGCCAGGATTATATTCGCACAGCCTATGCAAAAGGTTTAAACAAGAGGGGAGTGATCTATAAACATGCTTTGCGCAATGCACTCAATCCTGTTATTACTGCCATCACCGGCTGGTTCGCCGAATTATTGGCAGGCGCATTCTTTGTTGAATATATCTTTGGATGGAACGGGATAGGAAAAGTAACAGTTAATGCATTGGAAAAACTTGACTATCCTGTTGTAATAGGAGCTGTGCTGCTAAGTGCCTGTATTTTTATCATCATCAATCTTCTTGCTGATGTTTTATACCGGGTTGTGGATCCACGGATAAAAATCTCATAATAAAGCCGGGCTGGCCCCGGCTTAGTTTTAATATCCTTAATTTTTTATCCTTAAGGTTTAATTCTCCAATGCGCCGTCATTCACCCATTTTTCAAAAACTGCAATTTCTTCAGCACTTAATTTGGGTTGGCGGAACGGCATAAAACCTCTTTCTCCCGGGTTCTTTTTGATACGCACGACCATATCGGCAGCAAAATTCTTTGCAGACGCATAGTTCTCAAAACTGGCCTTGTTTCCTCCTTTTGTAGGAAGATGGCATGGACTGCATTTTGCCTGGATCAGCGGCTGTACATCTGCAGTGTAAGTGGATAATTTAGCCTTGGGCACTTCGGCAGTTTTTCCCGGTGTAGTTTTTTTAGAACAGGCTATAAATACAAAAACAAGTAATAGTGTGATAGCGAAGAGGGTCTTTTTCATTTTGGTAATTTTTTAGTTGCAGTTTAATGTTCAGCAATATAAGTACAATTGTTTATATAAATAAGCAGTGCTGCTAAAAAAAGCAGGAATTACACGACAGGATTCTATTAACATTTTATTTGTAAACAAAGGGAATAGTGCAAAGTCTTAGTATCATTAATAACCTTTTAAAATTTAAAATTATGAAAAAGATCTTTACACTATTAGTAGTAACCACTGTAATGCTGGGTTCAGCATTTGCACAGTACAACGGAGCAGACGAAAAAGGCTGGAATGATGTTGCCTCAAACAGCAGGTTCGACAAGGACAACGACAAATTCAATGGCGGTAAGTATTACTTTACTCCAAAAGAAAGGGATATGCAGATCGCACAGATCAAGCGGGAGTATGATCACAAGATGCAGGCCGTAAGGAGTAAATTCTTAATGAGCACGTTCCAGAAAAAACGCCAGATCGAATTCTTAAAAGACCAACGTGAAAAAGAAATAGCCAGGGTCATTTACAAATTCAATGATCGTAAAAATCAATACGGTGATAAAAGAAAAAAATGGTAATTGAATCAGCATCTGAAATGAAGCCCTGTTTTACAGGGTTTCATTTTGTTTAAATAATAAAACTGTTACAGCAATATTGTATGATGGTTTTTAGTATATGTTAAACTTTCATACACCTGCATCAGCCAATCAACTTTTTACTAAATTTATAACCAGTTAAAAAACCATTTATGAAAAAATCAACACTTTTACGTTTTAGTGTGCTTGTGGTTCTTTCCCTCATTTTGTCTGTAAGCCTTTTTGCCCAACATGGCAGAAGAAGTTATGGCAACAGCCGCAATCATTCCAGGAATTACAATTATCATCCCCGTCCACATGTTTCGGTAAATATTGGCCCACGCTATAATTATCGTCATTACCCGAGACCCACTTACCGGTCAAGACCAATTTACAGACCGATCTACAGGCCCATCTACAGAAGCCCATATGCCTATGGGCATTTTGGTCCGAGGTTTGGCGTAAGGATAAACATATTACCGGTAGGTTATAGCCGCATTTATGCAGGCCCTAATCCATATTATTATAACAGCGGGGTATATTATCGTCCTTACAGCAGTGGCGGGTATGAAGTGATAGCTCCTCCTTTGGGGGCAGTAGTTTCACAATTACCTTCTGATGCCAAGGTGACTGTTATTGACGGCCAGAAATATTACCAGGTTGGGGGCACTTTTTACCAGGAAGAGATGATTGATAACAACAATCTGGCTTATCGCGTGGTAGGTACAGATGGTGTTATCAATACAATAGATCCCGGGCAGGAAGAAAATACCGAAATGGTTAATGAACTGCCGGCGATAGGAAACAGGTATGATGTATTACCTGCAGATTCCAGGGTTGAGATCATCAATCAACAAAAATATTTTGTTTCAGGAGGCGTGTACTACCGCGAAGTGATAGAAGCAGACAAGATAAGGTACGAAGTAACATCTGTGCAATAAAAATTCCCTCGCATAAATAACCAGGAACAGGAAGACTTAAGGTTTTCCTGTTTTTTTATTCCTGTAACCCAGCTAATATTTCTGCTTTTGCTCAAAAAGTAATAAATTAACGGTGAAACTATGAGCAATAAGTTCCTCAAATACTACGGGATCATTTTAACCCTGTTCCTCGCAATAGGCGGAGTGATCTTTTATAAAGTTTTGCCCGACCCGGTTAGATCTGTTGACCTAAAAGAAGATCCCCGCGACTGGTATCCACCAGGCATCAGCTCTTTAATAAATTCTCCTGAAGCCGGTTTGATCCTTTATGGTAAGGAACTGATAATTGAGACATCAAAATACCTGGGGCCAAAAGGCATTGTTACTTCCATGAGCAACGGTATGAATTGCGGAAGCTGTCACCTTGATGGAGGCACACGCATTTATGGAAACAGTTTTGCCGCCGTTGCCGCAAACTATCCAAAATTCAGGAACAGGAGCGGAATGATGGAATCCATTGAATTCAGGATCAATGAATGCTTTGAAAGAAGTTTGAACGGGAAGAAACTGGACAGCGGGAGCAGGGAAATGAGGGCAATGGTTGCCTACCTGAAATGGCTGGGCAAAGATGTGCCTAAAAGTATCGTACCAAAAGGTTCCGGTGTTCCACCCATAGAGATCTTGCAAAGGGCAGCGAATGTAAACAATGGTCAAAATATCTACATAAATAAATGCCAGAGCTGTCATGGTACTGATGGGCAGGGGCAATTAAATCCTGATGCAACCGGTTATACTTATCCTCCACTATGGGGGGCGGGAAGTTATAATGTAAGTGCCGGCCTTTATCGCCTTTCATCATTTGCCGGTTTTGTAAAATACAATATGCCATTTACAGCAATGCGAACTGAACCGCAATTAACAGATGAAGAAGCCTGGGATGTGGCAGCTTTTGTAAATTCACGGGAACGACCTGTTAAATTCTTTAAACAGGACTGGCCAAAAATAGAGACTAAACCGTTTGATCATCCTTTTGGTCCCTATGCAGATAGCTTTTCGGTAACACGTCATAAATACGGTCCCTGGAATTTCGCAAAAAAGAAAAAGCAAGGCACGTAATATTTACGCATCTTGCTTTCCTTCATTAATAACAGGTCTCTATCCTGCAAAAATATATCCGCATTTACGTTCCTGTGCACGGCCGAGGGCCCATACACCGGAAGGAACAACCTGTACGTTTGGCAATATGCCCAACAACCAATCCTTCTTCACATCTTCAGCACTCATTTTCATTTTCTCTGCTGTAGCGGCGCTGTAAACTGTAATTGCCATATTACATACACAGAACATAGCGCCACTATCCTGCAGTTCATTAATACCAATGGGAACTGGTCCTGCACCGGGAATACTATAACCCGGGTTTGGTTTCCAAAACCTGTTACGTACAGCCGGTGCGCCTGTTTGATCATCTTTTATACCAAACATTTCACCAAACTTGTATTTTGCCCAAAGCCTGTCCTCCATAGCAAAAGGTATAGCCGTGTGTCTCCAGACAGTTACTACACTACTTTCCTTTTCGGGAGTACCGGTGGCAGCATTGGTTAACAAAAAAACTTTTGCCCATGCAAAAGGCATCATCAATTCTTTTCCTTCCTTCGGCTGCGTTACATCATATACAACCCTGTGTTTTCCATTGATCTTATCGAACCATTCATCAGCTTCGGACAGGTTGCTAAGATCGTTTTCCGATGATGCTAATGTGCCGGCCTTTGCCAGGGAGGATGAGCCAAAGGTTGCCAGGCCTAGTGCTGCGGCACCTGTTGCAATTGTTCCTAAAAATTTACGGCGGGGTGAAACTCCTGAATTATTTTTTTCCATTTTAAAAGAATTTAAAGTTTAAAAAATAAGGTCTAGGAATTTAATGGGACTGTTAAACTACGAACAAGAAATGTTATTTACAAAATTTGAGAATGAAAATTCAATAGATTTTATCAACAAAAATAAAATATACCACAAAGCGGGTATATCAATCGATATCGCCAAGGCCAAACCTTCCGCCGATTTTTAAAAAAGCAAAAGCCGCTTTTTTTTCTGCTCCCTTCTTTTTGTAGCTGATCATTAGAATATGCCAGGTGCCTTCCGATTCCTTTTCGGTGGTATAACGCACAATTTTATAGCTGCTGTCGCGGTTCACTGTTTCATTGATACGCAGGCAGATCTCATCAACTCCTTTTTTTTCAGCAGGATTGTTATAATTCGCAAAATCCTTCCAGGAACGTTTTTTATCGTCACCCCGGTAAACAATATAGGGAGCTGCTTTATAAAAAGCACCCAATTCTGCTGTTTTAGGATCAGCAAAATCAACAGACCTGCAAATGGCCAATAACGCTTTCAATGTCTTCGCCACTTGCAACGAATCTGTAGCATTTGTTTGCGCATTTAAACAAGGAGAGGTCAGGAAAAGCAACAAAAACGGGACCAAATATCTTAAGATCATGTATTTTTTTTAGATGCATATCAAACCTACTCATTCGGGGGAAATAAAGCACTACCCATTGGGCGGTATTTTAAAATATACCGGGCCGGGCCCCAAAAAAATTCTTACCCGTAAACCTTACCTTTGCATCCTAAAATAACTTGTTGATATGAAAGAAGTATATATAATCTCCGCTGTGCGTACACCCATGGGTAGTTTTGGAGGTTCTCTTAAAAGTTTTTCGGCCACGCAACTGGGCGCTGTTGCCATTAAAGGGGCATTGGAAAAAGCAGGTGTAAAACCTGCGTTGGTGAATGATGTTTTGATGGGATCTGTTATACAGGCCAACCTGGGACAGGCACCAGCAAGGCAGGCAGCTAAGTTTGCGGGTTTGCCGGATGAAGTGAATTGTACAACAGTAAATAAGGTTTGTGCCAGTGGTATGAAAGCCATCAGCCAGGCAGCACAAAGTATCATGCTGGGCGATGCAGATATAGTTATTGCAGGTGGTATGGAAAGCATGAGCAATGTCCCTTTCTATGCAGACACACTGCGTTGGGGAAATAAATATGGTAATACTGGTTTAATTGATGGCCTGGCAAAAGACGGATTGACGGATGTATATGATGGAAAGGCAATGGGCAACACGGCAGAATTTTGTGCAGCCATCTGTGGCATCAGCCGCGGTGAGCAGGATGCATTTGCAATAGAAAGTTACAAGCGCAGCCAGGCCGCTATTGCTACAGGCAAATTTGAAAATGAGATTGTACCGGTGTCAATTCCGCAACGCAAAGGCGACCCGGTATTAATTGCTAAGGATGAAGAACCATTTAATGTAAAGTTTGAAAAGATACCGGAGCTGAAAGGCGCCTTTCAAAAAGAAGGAACAGTTACTGCAGCAAATTCTTCTACCATGAATGATGGCGCCGCTGCACTGGTCTTAATGAGTAAAGAAAAAGCAGATGAACTGGGTTTGAAACCCATTGCAAAAATACTTGGCTATGCAGATGCGGAACAGGCACCCGAATGGTTTACCACAACGCCTGCAGTAGCAGTACCAAAAGCAGTTGCAAAAGCGGGCTTAAAAATGGAGGACATCAGTTATTTTGAGCTGAACGAAGCATTTGCCGTGGTAGGTATAGAAAATAGCAGGCGCATGAAACTGGATCCTTCAAAAGTGAATGTAAATGGCGGTGCAGTTTCTTTGGGACATCCGTTGGGTTGCAGCGGTGCAAGGATAATTGTTACACTGATAAATGTATTGAAACAGAATAATGCCAAATATGGCGCTGCAGGTATCTGTAATGGAGGAGGAGGCGCAAGTGCAATGGTGATAGAGAACATGTAGTATTCATTAAAATAATTAAAAGAAGTGATGCCCAACAGCATCACTTTTTTTATGGATACCATTTACAATCCTAAGCTGCCTTTTATACTATTAGCTTCCGGCGCTTCATATTTTTTTTACAACTTGTTTGTATAGCCAAAAGACAAAACTAATGACATTTATCAGCCACATGCTGCCGCTGCTGCTTTTAGTAGTGCCGGTCGCCTGGGGGATTTACGGATACTTCAAAAGCAGGTCTGTAAATAAACCTCCATCAACTTCCATTGCAACATTTTCACCATGGCCCCGCATTATTAACTCCGCAGTGTTGTATGCTTTAGCTTTCAACCTTATTTTCTTTATCCAGGAACTCTTTCTTGCACTGGGAAAAAGATGGCTGGGATTAAAAGCGCAATTATATCACAATAACCATAACTGGGATGGTAATCACCCCATGGAGGGCCTTGCACAGGGTTATGGAGCAGCTGCAATTTTGATTGTTGCTATCATTTGCTTGTTTATTGCAAGAGGCATGAAGAGGTCTTCCCACTGGATGCAATTATTCTTTTTGTGGATGGCATTCCAGGGTTTCGCACAATCGCTGCCACAATTCATTACCGCTACGATGGCACCGGATACGGATACCGGGCAGGCTTTTACTTACCTGGGCATTGGTGATACCCTGGGATTCTTGATCTCGGCACTCGGAATAATCATTATGCTTGCTATTTGCGCTGCTTACAGCCGTTACCTTTTGCAATTAGCGCCAAATACAGACTTCACCAATCATGCAGGAAAAAGATTCGCCTATCTTTTTAAGATCGCTGTCTTAGCCAGTCTTATTGGCATTGTCCTGATAATCCCTTTCCGTATCATGCCGTGGGATAGGGCATTGGCCCCCGTATTTGTAACCTTGTTTTCCATACCCATGGTATTTGCGAATGGGTGGGCTGTAAAAAATATCAATCCTGTTAACAGTAAAATAAATAAGAAGGTCTTTATTGTACCTGTGATACTGCTTGTTATTGTATTGCTGGTATTCCAGCTCATCCTGGCAAAAGGAATAGAAATGTAATGAGAATATTTTTTAAATTGAGCCGTCTTAATAAAAGGCGGCTTTTTTATGTCCTGCAAAATAAAAATATGTTGTATCAGCTCTGTGGAGGAAGCCAGGCTCGCTATCAGGTATGGCGCCGATGCACTTGGACTTGTGGGCAGAATGCCTAACGGTCCAGGGCCAATCCCTGATGAATTGATCGCTTCCATTGCAAAGACGATACACCCACCCATTGCATCTTTTTTATTGACCTGTGAGCAAAGTGCAAAAGATATCATCGCACATGTTCAGCGGGTGCATACCAACACCGTGCAGGTTGTGGATGAATTGACTGCCGGTACTTATGATGAGATCAGGGATGCATTGCCACACCTGAGGATCGTGCAGGTCATTCATGTAACGGGCGAAGAAAGTATTGCAGAAGCTTTATCCGTGCAGGATCATGTTGATGCAATATTGCTGGACAGCGGAACGCCCAAAGCTGCGGTAAAAACATTGGGCGGCACGGGCAATACACATAACTGGGAAATAAGCCGTGAACTGGTTAAACAGGTTCAGGTACCCGTTTTTTTAGCCGGCGGACTCAATGCTTCCAATGTAAAAGAAGCCATTGAGACCGTAAAGCCTTTTGGCGTGGATATTTGCAGTGGCGTACGTTCCAATGGCAAACTGGATATTCAGAAACTAAGCAGTTTTATTAAGGCAGTGAAAGCGCTTTGAACCACATAGGAGCATAGTTAACATAGATCTTATTGTATCTTCTAATGTTTTCTATGCTCCTATGTGGTTCAATTTTTTTGGATTTGTTCATCTGCCCCTGATAAGATAAATTTGCAACCTTATAAACAAATAATTATACATGCGACAAATTGCCTTTAGAGAAGCCCTCAGAGAAGCCATGCAGGAAGAAATGAGAAGAGATGAAAGCGTTTTTTTAATGGGGGAGGAAGTAGCGGAATACAATGGCGCCTATAAAGTGAGCCAGGGTATGCTGGATGAGTTTGGCGAAAAAAGAATTATTGATACGCCCATTGCGGAGCTGGGATTTACTGCAATTGCGGTAGGTGCTGCCCAAAATGGATTGCGCCCTATAGTAGAATTCATGACCTGGAACTTTGCCGTTCTTGCCTTAGATCAAATTCTAAATACCGCTTCTAAAATGCTGGCAATGAGTGGGGGACAGGTTGGATGCCCGATCGTTTTTCGTGGTGCAACGGGTAGTGCCGGCCAGCTTGGCGCCCAGCATTCCACTTCTTTTGAAAGTATGTATGCAAATATTCCCGGGATCAAGGTTATCTCGGTTTCCAATCCGTACGACGCAAAGGGTTTATTAAAATCGGCCATCAGGGATAATGACCCCGTCGTTTTTATGGAAAGTGAAGTGATGTATGGTGATAAGGGCGATGTTCCCGAAGAAGAATACCTTTTGCCAATTGGTAAAGCCTTTATAAAAAGAGAAGGTAAGGATGTTACGATCGTATCTTTTAATAAAATGATGAAAGTGGCTTTGGGCGCTGCTGAAGAACTGGCCAAAGAAGGGATCGAACCCGAAGTTATAGATCTTGCAACCATCCGGCCACTGGATTGGTTCACCATTTTGGAAAGTGTAAAAAAGACCAACCGTTTGGTGATCGTTGAAGAGCAATGGCCATTTGCCTCTGTATCTTCCGAAATCAGCTACCGCATACAAAAAGAAGGATTTGATTACCTGGATGCACCCATCCGCAGGATAACATCTGTTGATGCGCCGATGCATTATGCTCCCAATTTGGTTGCCGCTTATTTGCCTGATGTTCCCCGCACTGTTAAGCTGGTGAAGGAAGTGATGTATTTGAAGAAATAGATCGTTCTTCACGTAAAGTCGCTTAAGATAAAATACAAAAGACGCTAATATCATTTGCGCCTTTGCGGTTATTTTGCAGCTTTGCGTGAATACGTTCAACATTCGTAAATTACATCATGCCTTATCGCTCACTCGAAGATTGTTTACTTGACCTTGAAAAGAACGGCCAGCTCATCCGCATAAAAGAAGAAGTTGATCCTTATCTTGAAATGGCGGCCATTCACCTGCGTGTGCATGAAGCAGGTGGTCCTGCATTATTATTTGAAAAAGTAAAAGGAAGTGATTTCAGGGCGGCTTCAAATATTTTTGGTACGCTGCAGAGAAGCGAATTTATCTTCAGGGATACACTCCGGTCCGTACAGCAACTCATAGAATTAAAAAGCGACCCGGTAAAAGCATTTAAACATCCCATCAAAAATTTCGGTGCCGGCATCGCTGCTTTAAAAACATTCCCACTGAAAGATCCTGCAAGCAACCCTGTCCTGTTCAGGGAAATAAAGATCTCCGATATTCCGCAAATACAGCATTGGCCCCTGGATGGCGGCGCATTTGTTACCATGCCCCAGGTTTACACAGAGGATATGGATAAGCCGGGGATAATGAATGCCAACCTGGGCATGTACCGCATTCAATTATCCGGCAACGAATATGCATTGAATACAGAAGTTGGCCTGCATTACCAGATACACCGTGGCATTGGGGTGCACCAAAGCAAAGCAAATAAAAAAGGAATGCCGCTTAAAGTAAGCGTATTTGTTGGCGGCCCGCCTGCACATAGTGTTGCCGCCGTGATGCCCCTGCCCGAAGGCATCAGTGAAATGACCTTTGCGGGAGTTTTGGGAGAGAGAAGGTTCAGGTACACTTATAAAGATGGCTTTTGTATAAGTACCGACGCTGATTTTGTAATTACAGGCGAGGTTTACCCGGGAGATAATAAACCCGAAGGGCCCTTTGGTGATCATTTGGGATATTATAGTTTGAAGCATGATTTTCCTTTGATGAAGGTCCATAAAGTTTATGCAAGAAAAAATGCCATCTGGCCATTCACCGTTGTTGGCCGCCCGCCGCAGGAAGATACCAGCTTCGGGCAACTCATTCATAAAATAACGGGCAAGGCTTTACAAGAGGAAATACCGGGGCTTAAAGAAGTACATGCCGTAGATGCAGCAGGTGTTCATCCTTTGTTGCTGGCTATTGGCAGCGAAAGGTATACACCTTATTTACCGGCCAAACAACCGGCGGAGATCCTGACCATCGCCAACCACATTTTAGGAACAGGACAATTAAGCCTTGCAAAATTTTTATTTATTACGGCTGATGAAACCAATACATTAAGCGCTTCAGATATCCCCTCGTTTTTAAAATATATTTTAGAGCGTATCAACCTTGAAAGAGATGTTCATTTTTATACGAACACCACCATTGATACATTAGATTATTCGGGCACAGGTTTAAACAGCGGAAGCAAGGTTGTGTTGGCTGCTTATGGAGAAAAGAGGAGAGAATTATCGGAAACAATTCCTGTTGGTCTGACTAACCTACAGGCTTTTGAAAATGCAAAGTTGATAATACCCGGCGTTGTTGCATTGCAAACAAAAAAATTTATTGATTATAATGCAGCGGCAAGAGAAATGGAAATACTCAATGCTCAATGCTCAACACTCAATGATCAATTGGCATCCGTTCCCATAATTATCATTTGCGATGACAGTGATTTTGTAAGCAAATCATTGAACAACTTTTTATGGATAAGCTTTACCCGCTGCAACCCTTCACATGACATCTATGGCATCGATAGTTTTACAAAGAACAAGCATTGGGGCTGCAATGGTCCCCTGGTATTTGACGCAAGGACAAAACCCCACCATGCGCCGCCACTTTTAAAAGATGATGCAACGGAAAAAAAGATCGACCGCCTGTTTGAAAAGGGTGGGAGCCTGTACGGCGTATCATAGCCGCTTTATTATGATCTTTTCGGTGTATTCTTCCAGAACAGTATTAAAAAATTTCTTCGTTTCAAGGAATTTTGCAACAGGTATCTTATGCTCATTCAATACAAGCCTGGCAGTGGTAACAATGGTTCTTTGTTTTTCATTGTATTGGTAAGTTGTATTAAAACTTCCGTATTCAAATTTTAAATTCCTCGCTTTGGGCAGGGTCTCCGGTACAAAGCCATCGGGCAGCATATAAACGGTCGTATCTGTTTTAACCAGGGGATGCTTAAAGTAAAAATCCTGTGTTCTGTTCTCTGCCTTGGGTAAAGCATAGCTCCAGAATTTATATATACGGGGACTCAAAAACATTTTAGAGCCGGTGGAGAACTCGGGTATCTTTTCAAGTTTCATAGTAAGACTTGTAGGAGCATCCATGTTGGCCTTATCATACTTTATCTCGAACTCATCAGGCTGAATGAAGCCCATGCGGTAAACAATGTACCTTTTCTGAATATCTTTTCCCTGGTCAAAAACATAACCTATAAACTCCTGTTTATATTCACCCGTAGCATTTAACACTATGCCGGCGGTTCCTGAACCATCTTCAGTTAAAGATATTTTTGACGCGGAACTAAATGAATTTTCATGGGCTTTGCTGGTGGGGGTACGTATTAACACGCCTCCATTTTCCGTCAGCAATAAAGCCTGGCGATTTTCAGTGAAACTTCCCAATACAGCGAAGTCATTAGTTGCACTCGTGCATTCCAGCCAGATAGTATCTGCCGGCAGCGGTACACAAAGTATCTGGTGGTTAAAATAATCCCGCGGAAAATCCGCATCAAATGGACTCGGATACGGATCACCTTCTATCCATGCTGAATAGCTTTTAATATTAACGGCATCAAGACAAGCCTGCATATAATTACTCAATGCTTTGCAATCTCCATACTTTTTTGTGTGCACAAAATTGGCGGGGAAGGGCTTTAATCCGCCGATGCCCAATTGAATACTGACATACCTGAAATTCTTTTGCAAATAAGTGTAAATGATCCTGATCTTTTCTTTATCCGGCAGATCGTTGTTTACCATTTTCCTGATTTCCCCGGCAAATACCGGTGAAAGAAGGTTATCGTTTTTTACCAGCGAATTATACCACAGGCCAAAATTTTTCCAGCTGGACTGGTCACCTTCATAGCCATCCAATTCAAATTTATTTGGCGCTAATAAAATCCGGGGATAGCCATCAACACTCCCTTCTTCATCCTCCAAAGCCGGCAATTTATTTACTGCCCACCTATAAGTCTTATATTTTCCTTCGCTACCGATTACCGGTGTAATAGCTGTGTTTTTAGAACGGTACCGCATGTCCAGGTCAGCGGGGATCTTTACAGTGAAACTGGAATTTTCAACAGCCTCTTTTGATGATTGTAGTTTGTAAGTGGGATAACTGTATAAGCCGTTATATTTTATTTCGTAATCAAATATGACAGTTACCGGGAAGTTGTTGGCCGGGATCTGCATGTAATAGACTTTCCCGTCCGGAACCAGCCCACTACCATTTGATTCTTTTGTGAGATCGGATTTTGTATACTTCTTTTTTGATTTTCCCATTTCATCAAGTAATTCTATTGAAACATCTTCCAATGACTGGAATTTGTCGGAGAACTCATAAAATAACAATTCACTCTTCCCAGCCTCATCCAATATGGTTATCACCTTGTGTACATTGTAAAAGGCCTTATCTGTTGAGCGCACTTCAAACTCAATGAGTTCATCCCTTATTACTGAATGCGCATTTTTCTTTAATTCAGCCGGAACGGAAAATGCAGTATACATTTTATTTTGTGCATGGGCATGTACACATAAAAATAAAAGGAACAGGCAGGTAAGTAGCTTCATTATGGCGTGGCTTTCTTTTTAATTACGATCTGCTCATTGAGCTTTGAAACCAGCTTTTTATAAAATTCCCTGAACTCTGCATAGTTCGCGGCGGCATAAAATGTCCTTTTGAATTCCACGGTTATCTTAACGTTCAGCATGTTATTCTCTGCCTGTAAAATACGGCTGAACATGATACTGTTATCGGGCGTGTACATGGATATATTATCAGGAAGTGTTTCAAAACTGTAGTTCTCAGGGATGGTAAAATTTCCAAAGATGTTGTATTCCTGCTGGAATCCAAAATCAATATCTGTACGCCTCAGATCTGATATAAAAGGATTTTTTTCCAGGTCGGAAAATAAGTTCACTGAAAAATATCTGTAGTCTCCCGAGCTGTTCAGCGTTGAAGTGAATTTTACCTTTTGTTCCAGCGGCAACGAATCTGCTTCAACATTATTGACGGTAAGCTCATCTATTTTTAAAGAGGTATAGGCTTTGGTAAAATATTCCTGCCTGAATTTCTCTTTATCCTTTATCCAGCTTTCACGCCTGTCTTTGCGTGCATAGTCCGAACAGTTCACCAGGCAATCTCCCTTCATTACCCCGGCATCATCGATCTGGCCACGCAGGGCTGCCATTACTTTATATTTATGTTTGTTATCAATGATATCGATCCATTTGCCTTCTTCACCTTCTATAATATAACCCTGTGTGTTTACAATACTCTCCGGTATCAACCTGTACCCGGATGTTCTGTCGGAAGCATCAAGCACAAAATACTTATCATTCATTCTTACAAAGGTCATCACGGTATTGAACTGTTTTACGAAAGGATAGAATTTATTCACCAGGCCATTTTCTCTTGTACTTAATAAGATGGGCGAAGCAGGAACACCAGCTTTGTTCAAAAGACAGGTGAGCAGGAGATTGATATCGCCGCTGCTGCCGGTCTTTTTTCCAAAGGCCGCATTTATCCCGTCATAGGAATAGATGCTTTCCTCACCATTCCAGTTCATATTTTTCTTTACGTATTCATAAACCAGTTTCATTTTAGCCTCCGGGTCACGCAATTGTTTTGCTTCGGCCAAAAGGGCGGAGGTTCCATTCGGTTCCCATTCCAGTTGCTTTCCAAAATCGTCATCCTTCGCCAATTCTTTAATAATGTCGCTCCATTTCATACGCAGGTCCAGCACCCGGCCATCACCATAATCGAACTGCGACAACTGGAACTCGATCCGCTGCTGGTAATCTTTTGCCGATCCCATATAAGGTTCATTACGGATACCAATAAGGTTGCGCATGATGAAATTCTTCTTAAGCACCTGGGTACTCAATGTTCCATCATTGGTAGAGATAAGCTCATCAGTAATATTTTCTTTTACCTCCACATCATCAACCACGGTAGGTTGTACCGAGAACCGGTAAAATAAGGGAACATTGATCTGGTATTCAGTGTAGCGAACAGGGATACCTGACTGGAAATACCAGTCTTTAATGCGGTCTGTCCTTCTTTCCATCTTATACTTGTACTCTATAACACTTCCTACCCTGGCCTCCGGGAAAGCAATGATCATTTCGCTGTAATCTTTATTTATCCTTTTAGAATAGATCGAGCTTTTGCCTACTTCTGTTGTTTTGATCTTCCCGTCATCCCCTATATTGTAAGTGACTGCATCTATCTTTAAGATCTTTTCTTCATTATTATTATCAAAGTAGGGGATGGTGACATTGGCGTAGGAGAGGCCGCTCTCCTTAAGTATCTTTATCCGGATACGCTTTTCATAAATGGTGTTAAGAAAAGAAACGCCCTGTATGCCGCGGTCGTAATAAATATTTCCCCATGCTATTAAAGTAAGTGCTTCAGCCCCTTTATCAAAATCACAATCTTTCATCTCCAGGTCAGCCTTATCTATTTTGCCAACGGAAGGAAGGCCCTTTTGTGCAAACAAAGGGTAAATGAAAAGCAGCATCGCTATAGCAAAGATTATTCTCATATGATTATATTTGGTAACTGCGCTAAGATATTACTTGTAATCAGTACTTTTAAGCTAAACTTTTTTTATGAAGATTTATAGCCTGGTAACGTTAATTTTTATAATAAGTTCCTGCAAAGGCCAGTCTGCCGGCAATTTAAAGACAAATGAAAACGACAATACGCTGCTGTGGGAAGTTACGGGCAACGGGCTTAAGGCGCCAAGCTATTTATTCGGCACTTTTCATATGCTGTGTAAGGAGGATATAAAGTTCAGCAGCCCCTTAAAACAGGCTGTAAAGAACTCGGACAAGATCTACCTGGAAATGGACATGGATGACCCCGCCACCTTACTTGGCGGGCTGATGCTGATGAATATGAAGGACGGGAAAAAACTCAAAGAGCTGTATAAGCCCGAAGATTACAAAAGGGTGGAAAGCTTTTTTAAAGATTCCCTTAAAACCCCGCTCACGCTTTTTCAAAGCATGAAGCCCTATTTTTTAGTGGCCATGCTATATCCTAAAATGATGCCTTGTAAAACGGTAAGCGGTATTGAGGAAGGACTGATGAAACTGGCAAAAGAAGATAAAAAGGAAATACTGGGGCTGGAAACCATGGCTTTCCAGGCATCGATATTTGATAGCATACCTTATGAAAAGCAGGCGACCGAATTACTCAAAGCCATCGACAGTATGGCCATGTCAAAAATGTATTTTGATTCCATGCTCAGCGTTTACAAAAACCAACAGCTAAATGAAATTGAGATAATGTTCAGTAAAAATGAATTTGGAATGGAAGCAGAGGACCAGGACATTTTACTGGATAACAGGAATAAGAATTGGGTAGCGCAATTAAAAGACATCATGAAAAAAGAACCTGTTTTTATAGCCGTCGGCGCCGGGCACCTGGTAGGAAAGATGGGATTGATAGCGTTGCTGAGGAAGGAGGGATATAACGTGAGGCCTTTGCAGAACAAGTGAGAAGAAAGCTACAAGCCAAAAGATGCTACAAGCCTCAAGCTTCAAGGGGGCTTTGAAGGGTCTGCACTATATAAAAACATTTTTTCATCGCATGCTTGTCCCTTGTAGCTCACGCCTTGTGGCTATTTTATCACCACTTCCTTCACCAGTTTCTCCCCGAGCGCTTCATTCACCCTTTCAATTATCTTTTCTTTTTGATAAAGCAATTCGTTCTTAAGCGGCGCAACTGTTGTGGTGATGAATAAGGTATTGTTGATGATCTGTATCTTATCGGTATATTTTGCAATGGTCTTGCCCATCAATTCTTCCCAGATGTCTTCAATGCGCAATGCCTGTATACCCGTTTTGAGTTTACTTTTTTGTAAGAACTGGCGGATGGCATCCTGTAATGAAATCTCTCCCATGTTGTAAAGGTAAACGGAAATCTGAAGTCTGAGGTAAGAAGTATGAGGTCTGAGGTAAGAAGTCAGACATCAGACTTCTGCCTTCACAGTTCTATTATCTGGTAAGTCGTATTCAATTTGTCAAACGCATTGCTTAATCTATCTCTATGCGTATCGGTAATAAACACCTGTCCCTCATTTTCATTACATACCCAGTGCAGGAGCTGCTGCATCCGGTTGTCATCCAGTTTTTCAAAAACATCATCTAAAAGCAGGAGGGGGGCAAATCCCTTATTGGCTTTTAATAATTCAAACTCCGACAGCTTTAATGCAAACAATAAGCTTTTGCGCTGGCCCTGCGATGCCGTTGTTTTAAAAGGCTGCCCATTCAACTGCATAAGAATATCATCCTTGTGAATACCGGCATTGCTTCGCTGCAATACAAAATCTTTTTCACGGAAATTATTCAGCAGGTCATGAAAACTGCTTTCATTCAGGCGGCTGTCGTATTGCAGGGTAACGATCTCGTTATTATCAGCGATCTGCTCATAAAATTTTTGTACCAGCGGGATCAGTTGTTCAGTAAATATCCTTCGCCTTTTATAAATAAAATTACCCGGACCCATCAGTTGTTCATCCAGCACTTCCAGCAATGGCCAGTCTGTTTTGCCCTGTTCGGCAAAGCGTTTTAATAAGCTGTTGCGCTGCTGCAATACTTTGTTGTACTGGATGAGTTGCTGCAGGTATTCCGCATCAAGCTGGCTGAGTACAGTATCCATAAAGCGCCTTCTTTCTTCACCGCCACCCGTTATCAGTTCTATGTCATCAGGAGCGATCATTACTGCGGGGAACTTGCCGATATGATGGGAGAATTTTTCATAGGGGATATCATTGAGTAATAATTCCTTTTTACCTACAAGCCGGTGAATGCAGATGATCTTTTGCTTATCGCTTTGTTTTTCAAAAAAAGATTCCAGCCTGAACCCGTCATTATCGAACTGGATACTCAGCCCGTCCGTTTTTGAAAAATAGCTTTTGGTAAAGCAGCAGTAATAAACGGCGTCCAGTAGATTGGTCTTGCCCCTGCCATTCAGGCCGCAAATGCCGATCACCCTTTCCTTAAAATCGAAGGTTGATAAGCTGTAATTCTTGAATTGTGTTATGGCTATCTTATTGAGAAATAACATGGGGCTGCAAGATACGAAAGGGAAGGGCTGTTAAATCTTAGTCCCTGTATATGCGTGGTTTACCCATAAGAATGTGCCTGATTACAAATTCCCTTTCTTCCCTTATCTTTGCCGCCTAAAATTATAACCATTGGCTACAAAGTTTTCCAAAGAAACTTATTTATACTGGTACGAATTAATGCTGCTTTTACGCCGCTTTGAGGAAAAGACCGGCCAGTTATATGGTATGCAAAAGATCCGCGGCTTTTGTCACCTGTACATAGGACAGGAAGCCGTTGCCGCAGGATGTATGACGGCAACCAACCCGGACGACAAGTTCATTACCGCTTACCGCGATCATGCCCTGGCCATTGCCAAGGGTGTTACCGCGAAGTCCTGCATGGCTGAACTGTTTGGTAAAGCCACCGGCTGCAGTAAGGGAAAGGGCGGCAGTATGCACTTCTTTGGTGTAAAGGAAAATTTCTACGGCGGCCATGGTATCGTGGGTGCACAAATAGGCACCGGGGCAGGCCTGGCCTTTGCTGAAAAATACCGCAATTCAAAAAATGTGGTGCTTTGCTATTTTGGCGACGGCGCTGCAAGACAGGGAATGCTGCATGAAACATTTAATATGGCAATGCTGTGGGACCTTCCTGTAGTATTCATATGTGAGAACAACCAGTATGCGATGGGAACATCTGTTGCCCGTACAAGCAAGGTGCTGGATATTTATAAATTGGCTGATGCCTACGACATGCCCAGCGACAGTATCGATGGCATGAGCCCGGAAGAAGTACATAATGGTGTATTAAGGGCCGTTAACCGTGCGAGGGAAAAAGGTGGTCCAACCTTGCTTGAAATAAAGACCTACCGTTACAAAGGCCATAGCATGAGCGATCCGCAGAAATACCGTACCAAGGATGAGCTGGAAGAATACAAGGAAAAAGATCCTATCGAACACGTGCTGAAAGTGCTGAAAACACAATACAATGTAACCGATGCGGAAATAGAAGTGATCAATGAAAGGGTAAAAAATGAAGTGGAAGAGAGCGTGAAGTTTGCAGAAGAAAGCCCATGGCCCGATGATAATGAATTGCTGAAAGATGTATATGTACAGGAAGATTATCCTTTCATAGTTGACTAATAATTTTTATTCTTAATTTTTAATTTATAATCATTTTAAATGGCAGAGAAAGTAAAAGTAGAAACCGTGCAACAGGCAGATGTAGTGGAAAGGGCTAAAGGATTCTGGGCTAAATACAGTAAACATATTATCATAGCAGGTACTGTTGTTATCGTATTGCTGGGTTGCTACCTTGGGTATAAATACCTTGTTAAGATCCCTAAAGAAAAGAAAGCAAGTGAAATGGTATTCCCTGCCGAGAAACTATTCGGCAAGATGACCAGCGCTCCTGTTTATAACAAAGACACGATAAACATCGTGCTCAATGGCGATAAAGCTACCGGCGTTACCGGCTTATTAAAGATCATCAGCAGCTATGGCGGTACTCCTGCCGGCAACAGGGCCGAATATATGGCTGGTGTATGCTACTTACAATTAAAGCATTTTGATAAAGCGGTCAAGCACTTAAAAGAATTTGACGGCAATGGCGCAAAGCAGATACAGGGCAAGGCTTATATCCTGCTGGGACATGCGTACTCAGAGCAAAAGAAAACAGATGACGCACTGAGCTATTATAAAAAAGCGGCTTCAATTGATGAAGAAGATGAAGGCATGACAACAGAAGCATTATTTATGGCAGGCAGGTATGCCGATGCGATAGGCAAATCAAAAGATGCGATCGAGCTGTTTCAAAAATTAAAAGATGATTATCCTGCAAGCCAGCGGGTGCAGGCCGGTGAGGTAGATAAATACCTGGCTAAATTAGGTGTGACCAAGTAAAGGTTAAAACAAACTATGTCGGTTTCAACCCAAAATCTATATGATATTACAGGCATCCAGGTTCCCCCGGATGCCTGTGTTGTAATTGTACGAACCGAATGGAACGCGGAGACAGTTGATAAACTGGAAGAAGGCTGTAACAAGATCCTCGCTGAGAAAAAAGTGCAGTGCATGAGTATTACCGTGCCGGGTGCATTTGAAATTCCCTTCGCCATTAAGAATTACTGGGAGGCATATAAATACAGGGATGATAAGCCTTGTGTGTTCATAGCCCTGGGTTGTGTGCTGAGGGGCGATACCCCGCATTTTGATTATGTGTGCAGGGCCGTAACAGATGGGATCCTCCAACTGAATTTATCATTACCCGTACCAACGGTCTTTGGTGTGCTTACCGTAGATAACCAGCAGCAGGTTGACGAAAGGCTGGGAGGGAAGCACGGGCATAAAGGCCAGGAAGCAGCGGTAACTGCGTTGAAAATGATCGCCTTGACAAATTCATTTAAAAAAAATTAATAACTCCTTATTTGGAGAACCACAGATGAAGGTTCAATTATTTATACCTTGTTTTGTTGACCAGCTTTACCCGCAAACTGCCTTTAACATGGTGAAGGTGCTGGAAAAAGCCTGCTGTGAAGTTGTGTACAATACCAATCAAACCTGTTGTGGCCAGCCTGCTTTTAATGCGGGCTTCTGGGACGAATCAAGAGCGGTTTGCAGCAAGTTCATCAAAGATTTTGAGGGAGCAGACTATATTGTTGCACCCAGTGCAAGCTGCGTTGGCTTTGTGCGAAATTATTATTCCAAGCTTTTTGAGAACTCATCCCAGCATAACAACGTAAAGGACCTTGGCAAAAGGATCTATGAATTCACGGAATTCCTGACCGAAGTATTAAAGATCGAGAACTATGGCGCCGAGCTGAATGCAAAAGCCACCTACCACGATAGCTGTGCAGCGCTGAGAGAGTGTAAAATAAAACAAGGTCCACGCAAATTATTAAGTCATGTAAAGGGCCTGGAGCTTACGGAGATGAATGACGTGGAGACCTGTTGTGGCTTTGGCGGTACATTTGCCGTTAAGTTCGAAGCCATCTCCATCGGCATGGCCGACCAAAAGATAACGAACGCCATGGCAACGGGTGCCGAATATATCATTTCTACCGACCTGAGCTGCCTCATGCAGCTTGATGGCTATATTAAGGGCAAGAACCTTCCCCTTAAAACAATGCATATTGCTGATGTGCTTGCCAATGGTTGGGAATAAACAGCATAAGCAACCCGGGCTTATTATGAATAAATACTATCCTTTTAGACATTGCTTCTCCGTGGCCGGTGTCCTCACCGACCATTATTGACAAACCGTTAAGAAAAGAACAATCTCTCCACCGTCCAGTAACCGGCTATTACTGTAATTAATATTGATAAAGGAATTACAATCGCCTTGCGGTAATAAGGCTTGTTGCCAAACCATTTTCCAAATAAAAGAAAAGCTCCCAGGATCACAGCAAGCTGCCCGAGCTCAACACCAACGTTAAACATGATGAGTGAAGTGAGGTATGAATTCTGCGGAAGTCCCAGCTCTCCAAGCGCATTGGCAAAGCCCATACCGTGTACCAGCCCGAATAAGAAAACGATGCCGATACGTGACTTTTTTAATGTTGGCGAAAGGATATTTTCCAGCGCCACATACATGATGGACAAAGCAATAATGGGCTCAACAATGGCAGGAGAGGGCGTGATCACTTTAAACATGGCCAGTCCAAGTGTGATGGAATGTGCAACCGTAAATGCCGTTGCCTGCCAAAGCACGGGTTTTAATTTGGGACTGAGGAGGAAAAGGCTCAGCACAAATAAAATATGATCGAAGCCAAGCGGGAGAATATGAGCAAAGCCCAACTGCAGGTATAATATTGCAGCATCTGCTTTGCTCATTTTTTCCAGTTCTGCCACATCATCATGAGCCCAGAGCGGCTGGCTGATCAAAAAGAAAATCAGTATCATGCCAATAATCCTGTAATAATATCTTTTGTTGTTACTTTTCATTCAATACTAAATATATAACTGTCATTTTTTTGAACCACATAGGCATATAGAAACATAGGTGAACCCATAGGACCTATGTGATTTTCTATTGTTACTTATGTTTCTATGTGGTTCAACTTATATAATAATTAAAAAAACACCGCCAGCTTCACCCTCGCAAAGAACGGGCTCCCCGGTGTATAATGAAGTTCGGTTACCGGCGATGCTTCATTCATCAATCTTGATTCCGTAGCGAACTGTGCTTCGTTCCACTTACTATTAAAAATGTTTTCCAAAGCAAGGCCGATCTCGTACCTGGACCTGGTATAATTAACCGATACATCCATCAAAAAATATCCTTTGGCAATTATTGAATTATCCTCATTGGCTGTGCGGTCCTTTATATAGCGGTAATTGATCCCGCCGTTAAACCCTTTTTGTGCTTTATAAAAAACACCGCCCACACTTGTAAGTGTTGGGGCCAGTGGAATATAGTCAGTACCCTTTGGCTCGCCTATCGCCCTTGGTTTTGTAAAATTAAGATTTACGTTTGCAAAAATATTTTTGCTTAGCTGGAACGTGCAGTGATGTCAACACCATGTCGCTTGCTTTTACCGCTGGGTTCTATAACCCCGGCGTCGCCAACATACACAAATTCCTGGTCGAGCCACAAATACCATGCGGCAACATTTATCAATAAGTTTGCTGAGGGTTTTAAGATAAGGCCGATATCTGTGCCATAAGCTGCGGGTAATATCTCTTTGCCGCTGTTCTCAACAACCACTCTTGCATCGTTGCTGTGAAATCCCTTTCCTGCTTTTACAAACAATTGAATTTTAGAATTCAATGTGTACTGGATATTTAATTTAGGGCTAACGATCGCTTTTTGCTCCGATGGGTTTTGTATTGTATTTAATTTATCAAGATAACTAAAGTGGAAATAATCCAGGCGCACACCTGCATCAAAAAGCCATTTACCCGTGTTCAACTGCTGTTGTACATAAGCATAGGCATTGGTTTCTTTTATATCTCCCAGTTTTATATCGCTTAAAAATTTACGGCTTACCGCATTCGATAAGCGGCTGTCTTTAGTTGCATCATATCTAAATCCAAGGCCGTATGTCGAATGCAGCATCTTATTCCCAAAAAGATATTTCTGATCGAATTTGGAAGCGTAGCCAAAGATATTCCTGTTTTCCGCCTGTTGTATCTCATCGCCATTCACCGGGTCATTTAAAAAGAAAGTAAAGTTTGACCAGAGGTTGAATTTATAGCGGCTGTAAAATGCCTGGTTCTCCCAGGTGGCCCCGTTCTTAAACCTGTTGGTTAAAATGACATTTGCATTATGCCTTTCAGTATTGCCGCCTTCCGTGGGATCAATACTTCCAAACCGGGATATTGTTCTGTTTGCAACAGCCCTTTCAGGCACCTGCCCGCTTGCATTCCACTTACTTGTAAAAGAAGAAAGAGAAGCCGTAAGCTGTGTATTGTCATTAATGGAAAGATTATATTTTCCAAATACATTAAAGCGCTTAAAGACCTGTTTGCTGATGGTGGGCCCGTCGGTATAATTAAAATCCGCGGCAATATATGCGCTTTGCTTATCCTTATTCTTTTTGAACAGGTCGATCATGGCCAGCTTACGAAAAGAATTGAATCTTCCGCCTTCAACCTGCACCAGGCTTTTTGATATGTTCTTAAAGCTTGCGAAGGAAACATAACCCGCAGTATTTAAATTACCCTGCTTTGTGTAATAAGGGCCTGCACCAAAATCAATATTGTTGATGGTCTCGGGGATAATAAAATGTGCATCGGCATAACCCTGTCCGTGCGCATGACTTACCATATTAACCGGCATGCCATCGATACTTACCTGTACATCGGTACCATGGTCAACATCAAAGCCGCGTAAGAATATCTGCTCGGCCTTACCGCCACCGGCATGCTGGGCAATGAACAATCCCGGCACAAGCCGTAGTAACTCCTGTGTATTTTTTACAGGCTTAAGGTCAAGGTCGATCTTACTGAGTGTACTGAATTTTGAAGCTGCATGGCTTGCCAGTACAATATCTTTTAAGCGGATAACATCGGGTTGCAGGGCAATAATGTTTTCATCATTTTTTGTAATGGTAAAATTTGAAGCCTTATAGCCGATATAAGATACCAGCACCTTGCCGGCCGATCTTAAAATAAAATTCCCGTTCTCGTCCGTGGAGGTTTTGAGCGAAGGCATACTAACATCCGTGACCGACACTGATTGTAACGGCTGCCTGCTTACCGCATCCACTACTTTGCCACGGATGGTATTTTGTGCATGTAATGACGAAATTGTTCCCAGTAAGAAAACGATACACAGTATGGTAGTATTTATGAACCTGGATTGCATAATTAAATTTTTAAAATAATAAATACAATGATCTTTTAATAACGGGCAGACCTATTATACCTGTCAATCATAAAGCAGTAGGGTTGCATCATTAAAAAAAGGAGATCATTACTCAGGCACGGGGAGGGGGAAAATCAGCCTGCAGGTAATTATAATGCAGGGAAGAGGAATACGAAGCCTTCGGCACGGGGATCTTAGTAAATTCCGGCTGATCATTGTTTGGGGAGAAACCCAGGTGATCGTTGGCGGAATTTTCTTTTTTTGATGAGGGGGCTTCTTTTTGGGGATCTGTTTTCTTAGCGTTATCGACTATTTCCTTGTGGACGTGTAATTTCCCGTTCTCAAAGTGCACGGTTGCCATGTGCTCTGAGTATGAGAAAATATGGGCAGCAAGGTCCGAAAAATAAGGCGTTACAGGCTTTAACATGATCGTTGAGTACGAGAAGAGCAGGATATATAAAGCTGTCTTTTTCATTTTGGCGATGCAGTTAAAGAATAGTTTTAAAAAGTAAAATAATCGATCTGTACAATCATTTACGGTATAATAGTAAGTACGGTTTTACCCGGTGACCGGTGGTTTCAACTTTTTTTGCATCAGTTAATATCTCTATTTTTGAGCCGGAACTTATAACTCATAACTTATAATTTATAACTCAGATGGCTTACTGGCTCGTAAAATCAGAACCCTCGGCTTATAGCTGGGATCAATTGGTAAAAGACAAGCATACCGTTTGGAGCGGTGTTCGTAATTATGCCGCAAGGATCAACCTGCGGGGTATGAAGAAAGGAGAGGAGGTGCTGTTCTACCACAGTAATGAAGGTGTGGAGATCGTTGGCATTGCCAAAGTAGTAAAAGAAGCGTACCAGGATCCCACAACGGATAACGATGCCTGGGTGGCGGTGGATATCAAAGCGCATAAAAAATTAAAGAAGCCCGTTCCGCTTGCAGAACTTAAAACAGATAAGCGCCTCGCAAATATGGACCTGGTAAGGCTGGGAAGATTAAGTGTGCAAACCGTAAAGCCGGAAGAATGGGATATCGTGATGAAGATGGCCGGAGAATAGTATAATGAATATTGAACAAGGAAAAAGAATAATGAACAAGGAAAAAGAATAATGAACAAGGAACAAGAATAATGAACAAGGAACAAGGAATGTCGAACAAGGAAGTGTTCTACTTCGAAATTCAACATTCCTTGTTCCTTGTTCGATATTCCAAAGGGCTTTGGTTTTCATTTAACATTTTCCACCGGTTACATTTTTTATGCAATTTGTATCAATGAGTATCTAATAACGCTAAACTCATTGTTATGAAAGCAAAACTATTGACCGCCGCCATCTTAATTTTTTCAATTCTTATTTCATGTAACAGGGGAGATAATAAGTCTGATCTTTTAACCCTGGAATCTAAAGTTTCTGAACCTCAAACAACGGCTGATAAGGAAAAACAACAGATCCCCATAGGAAATTTACAGCAAACACTTACTGATTCAGGTATTGCTCCCTTACCCGTAAAAGCAGCATCAAACCCTGACTGGGACAAGAAAATGATCAAGACGGGCACGCTTAAACTTGAGGTAAAAAATTTCAAAACTTACAGTAATAATGTTCATAAAACCATAAAACAGTTTGGCGGCTATATTGCACAGGAGGAACAAACCCTTTCAGACGAAAAAACGGAAACCGTGGTGTGCATAAAAGTGCCGGTTGAACAATTTGAAAGCATGATCAACCAGCTTCCCGGCGATGATGATAAAGTGATGGAAAGGAAAATAACTACCGAAGATGTTACGGGAGAAGTGGTTGATACCAGGTCGAGGCTGGAAGCAAAAAAACAAATGCGGATAAAATACCTGGAGTTCCTGAAACAATCAAAAAATATGGAAGAAGTATTGCAGGTGCAAAATGGAATAAACGGCATCCAGGAAGAACTGGAATCAGCAACCGGGCGCATTGCATCCCTTTCGCACCAGGCATTGTATAGTACGATCAACCTTACATTCTACCAGCCAGTTAACGGGTTTAAACCTTCGGATGGTTCGCCATCGTTTTTTACAAGATTGAGCAGTGCTTTTAAAACCGGCGGAAGCTGGATAGCAGACCTGTTTGTTGGTTTGATTTCGGTGTGGCCGTTGCTGCTGCTGGTATTTGCAATTTATTTTGGATGGAGAAAACTAAGGCCGGTAAACGTGAAGGCCAGTTAAACCTCATAAAGAAATGCTCAATTCTCAATGTTCAATTTTCAAGGCTCAATTGCGTTCTAATGAAAAATCAGTTTTAAAAGGGGAATTTTTATTTATTCCCGGGGATGTTTTTAGGATCAATTGAAAATTGAGAATTGAGCGTTGAAAATTGATCTTAGGAAAAAGTCACCTGAAAATCACTGTTCCCAGTTGTTTTGTAAGTTCTATCTCCATCTGCTTAAGGTGCTGGTGTGTTTGCACCAGCATCATTTGATCTTCGGCAATACTGGCCTTTTCAAGATCACGCTGGTTCTCATCCATCAGCCTTTTTATTTTGCGAAGCTTGAGATAATTGAGTGTGGAGAAAACCTCTTCTGCGAATAATTCCTCGCGGGTTGGGATATGGCCTTCAAAATGCTCTTTCCAGTTTGGACTTATTTCGTAATTAAAATCCATAATGCTTACCACCAATGCGCTCATGCGGAGGTCATCGTGGTATAAAAAATTCTTGGCCGTTGGCTCAATGCCGGCATTATACCAGGCTTTATAGGTCTGCATAACCCTTACCAGTTCTTTATTGTCTATAAGTTCTTCCAGCCCGTTATCTTCAACTTCTTTAAAAATATAATCAGCAACTTTTTGTTCCTCATTCCACTCCCGCAGCCCGAATTCCAGCAGGCTTCTTATCATTGCCTGTTCGTGTATCTCGTCCTTATTGAACAATGCAAGTGCATCAGTTTCAATATCGCCGCTGGTTTCTGTAGTTTTGCGTTCTTCAGCAAATTTTTGTTCCCGGTTCGAGCGGTTCTCTTCCTTGGTAACTTTTTCCCGGATGAATTTATTCACCAGGGCATGCATGCCGCTTTCCTCTATCTTTAATATTTCCGAGCATTGCTTTATATAATCCTGCTGTTTTGTAAAATCCTCTGTTTTATTGATCTTGGAAATTGTTTCCGCAACCTGGTTAACGATGATGGATTTTTTATTACTGTCATTGCCGGCATCTTTTAATGCAATGTCAAGCTGGAATAAAATGAAATCTTTTTTATTGGCATTTACGAAATTGATGAATGCAGCCGTGCCCAGTTTATGAACATAGCTGTCCGGGTCCTCATTATCCGGTATCAACACCAGTTTTACATTCAGGCTTTCTTCAAGGGCCAGGTCAAGTCCACGCAGTGCGGCCTTTATACCGGCGCTGTCGCCATCATAAATTATCGTAAGGTTATTGGTGTATTTTTTTATCAGCCTTAACTGGTCGGGGGTGAGGGAAGTGCCGCCGCTGGCCACAACATTCTCTATGCCCGCCTGGTGCAGGCTTACAACATCAGTATAACCTTCCACCAACAAGCATTCATCCGCTTTATCAATAGCCTGCCTTGCAAAATAAGAACCGTATAATATTTTGCTCTTTACATAAATTTCGTTCTCCGGGCTGTTTATGTATTTGGGCGCTTTGTCATTGTTCTTAATGATCCTGGCGCCAAATCCCAATACCTTACCACTTTGATTGTGGATGGGGAAAATTATCCTGCCGCGGTAATTATCATAAGCATTGCCATCTCTTACATTGACCAGGCCCGTCTTCTGTAAATATTCCAAACTATATTGTGATGCCAGGGCCGCTTTTGTAAATCCATCTCTTGCTTCAGGGTTATACCCAAGCTGGAATTTGCGGATGATCTCTTCCCGGAATCCTCTTTCCTTTAAATAACTCAAAGCAATATCCTGCCCTTCTTCTGAATTGAACAAAGCATCGGTAAAATGTTTTTGCGCAAAATTATTGATGATGTATAAACTATCGGCTACCTGTTGCTGTTGTTTGAATTCGGGGCTGGTTTCTGTTTCCTCAATTTCAACATTATACTTTGCGGCAAGCCAGCGTAAGGCTTCCACATAACTGTATTTCTCCGCCTCCATTAAAAAACTTATGCTGTTACCGCTACGGCCGCAGCCAAAGCATTTATAAATTTCCTTGGCGGGAGAAACGGTAAAGGAGGGGGTCTTTTCATTATGGAACGGGCAAAGGCCGAGATAATTAGTGCCCCGTTTCTTTAGCTTAACGAAGGAACCCACTATTTCCACAATGTCTATGCGGCTGAGAATTTGCTGTATCGTATTTTGAGATATCAAGAAGATTGTTATAGGACCTGCAATATAATTCTATCCAGCAAATAACCGGATAACAGCCTTAAACTAAATATCTTTAAGGAGGAAAAAAGCAAACATGAAGAAAACCCTTCTATGTATTTTCTTGGGGCTGCTGACCATAAGCCTGTGGGGACAAAGCCTGAACCGGGTCAAAAGATCGATCTTACATAAAAAATATCCCGAGGCCAGGGCTGGATTGGATAAATGGCTATCCAACCCGAAGCATGAATCGGGGGCCGAAGCCTGGTACCTCAAAGCTTTTGTGTACAATGCCCTGGCGCTGGCACCCAATACCAGCCCGCAAAAGATGGATACATTGAACCAGGCTGCTTTTGCAGCTTTGAAAAAATATATGCAAATGGATCCCGATGCCCGCCTTACCATTAAAGAAGAAAATACAACCGCATATAATCTTTACCATGGCTTCTACGATCTCGGGATAAAAAACTACAATAAAAAAGACCTTCAAGCCGCTTATGCAGGTTTCAGCAAAGCACTGGAAGTACATGACTATATCAATAATAAACATCTTGCCGGCCCAAAAGGAATAAGACTGGCTCCTCATGATACGATGCTGGTTTGGACACTCGCATTTTTAGCCACTGACCTGAAAAAAATGAACGAGGCCCTGCTGTATAATAAAATGATCGCTGATGCCGGTCTTACCGATGAAAGATATGAGGGTGGGTACGAAATGCTGGTAAGCAATTACAAAACAGCCGGCAACAAACAACTCTTCGACAGGTACCTCGCTGTTGCGAATAAGAATTACCCGGATAATTCTTATTGGGATATAGCCGAAATGGAATACGCAGCAACGCTGTTGCAGGGCGATGAGCTTTTTAAAAAGTATGAAGACATGCTGGCGAAATATCCAACCAGCTATATATTCCTTTATAACTACGCGGTGGATCTTGACAGATATATAAAAAATAAACCCACATCAATGGATAATGAGGTTTACAGGCAGAGATGGCCGGAACTGCTGAAGAAGGCGATCGCTGTTAATTCCACATTCGATGCAAACAGGCTGCTGTCCCTGTATCATTATAACAGTGCGATTGATCTCTTTAATGGATCAAAAAAGATCATAGGTAAAAGCAATGAAGAAATAAAAATGAAATCGGGACTTGTATCAGCGGCTGAAGCAGAAATGAACCGGGCAATAAGATGGGCAGAAGATGCAGTGAACTTATTTGGTTCTGTAAAAGAATTCAAACCTGCTGATAAGGATAACTACCAGCAACTCGTTGAGATGTTGAACAAGGCAAAGCAGGGAAGTATATTAAAATAAAAGACCTCCTGCAATTAACAGGAGATCTTTTATCATTGAAATTATTTTAGTTCCGGTCCCTGATCTGGATAGTACCCGGGCCACCACCACCTTGCATATCTTTCATTGGCTTTACTTCTATATCTTTTGGCACTTCAAATTCTTTGTCGGCTATTTCTTTATCGATTGTTATTTTTGTTACCTGCACGGTCATTTTTCTTCCGCGTGGCATATTCCTTTCGTATTGCAGGGGAAATCCGTTCAGCAATTCCATACCACTGGAGCTGGCGCCTCCGGCCGTAAAACCACCGAAGCCACCCAGGCTTCCACCAGTGCTGGCCAAGCCCTGCAACTTGAATTCGGGAGTATACCACACCGCCGTGGTATCCTTTTTTCCATTACCTCTTGTTGCGATGATCAGCGCTTTTTTGCAATCGTAGCCCGATATCTTCTTTGATTCATCCTTATATTCGATATTAAAATTAGCCGCGCCACCCGGCCCTCCAGTTCCAAAGGTTACAGCCTGTCCCTGGCTTCCGCGGGCCTTCATCAAACTATCCATTCGCTTGCGCATATCTTCCTGGTCCTGGTCAGTAGCATAAAAGCCGGTCTTCCTGCCCATCATTTCCATTATGGTGGTAGTGATCTTTTTCGTGTTATCCCTTATCACTGTCGTTCTTCCCATTTCTGATTCTGAAAAGGTTTTGGTGAGATCATTCTTCAGCCACGTAATGGTCTTTGTTTCACCGTCGCCGCCAAAACGCATCACCCGCACTTCCTGGCCATCCGGGCCGGTGCTCATGGTTTGAGGAGCGTTGTCATCATCATCAGGTGCAACAATGGTTGTTTTGGTTGTTATCGTAGCCTGCGTGATCATCTTTGGTTGCGCAAAGACAGCAACAGGGGCAGTTAAGATCAATAGAACAAGTATTCTTTTCATATTAGTCAATTAAGTTTCAAAAATACGAATTCGTTCGTAAAAATCAAACCATTTATCAATTTGGTGATTTGATAATTTGGTGATTTGATGATGAGAAGACTCTGTGCTGAGAAAGAATCATCAAATTATCAAATCTTCAAATCAGTATCATCCTGCTTTTGCCGCCGCTATAAAATAGATATTTAAGCCAATATAGAGCAGCAGCAGTGCCTGGGCAATGATCATATCATACTTATGACCCTGTTTGGCCTTGTCATTTTTTACCATTTTCATGTAAAGTGCAGTGGCGGTAACAACAGCGAGAATAAATATAAGGGTGATACCGTGCAGCGTATCAACCAGGGTGAACGTGGTTGATTCAGGAAGGGCCGAATCAATTATGTACTTATTACCAATAACTGCAAACAAGGCGCCCACGCTCAGGCCGAAACGGGAGTCTATGCCGTCAGCGTGGATATAAAAACATACATAGGCTATAAAAAAAGCGATGTACATACCGAGGAACATCTTCCAGAACAACCCGCCTGCCTCACGGTTTATTGCAATCGTTACGCGGAATGAACTGTACTCCATTTTTCCACTGGCAATACTTTCATCACCAAATGGAGTCTCGTATATCTTTTTTCCTACGCTCAGCCTGCAGCTGTCAATTTTCCAGCCACTCAGGGTAAAACGGGGATCATAATGATTGCCTGCCGTGTCCGGTACAAACACAAGAGCGGTTGCATCATATTGCGAATTCTCAAAGAACAATCTTAATCTCTGGTGGTCAAATGGAAAGTTGCCGATCTTCCAGGAATCTTTCATCACACATTGTACTTTCATTATGATATATATTTCCTCACCCGAACTATCAATGGTAGAGAAGGACTTTGTAACGGTCTTGGCGTTGGGTATTTCCAGGTATTGTAAAAAATCAAAAACCCGGTTCTTATATTTTAACCAGAGCCAGAAATTTATACTGTACTCTTTTTGTTTAAAATCAATATCGTGTATACTGGTAATGTAGATACCTGCTTTAACGGTATCCGGCTTCTGCACTGATCCCGTATCTGTTTTTATATCCTGGGCGTGGACAGTCCCAATAAAAATGAAGAAGATAAAAATGAAGAGCAGGGCTTTTTTCATTTATTATTTTTTTATAAGCATGAATTTAGAATATTTATCCGGGCTTTCTTATTATGACCGGAATAAAAATACCGGCACAAGAAAATGTGCCGGTATGAATAAGTATTAATGAAATATTTTTTAGATCTCAGGTACGCAACTACAGTAGTCGAATTTCATGCCCCAGTTACCCCCATTTAAATTGATACGAACGCCATTACCCCAACCCGTTTGCGTTTGAATAGTTCCACCAGAGATATTCAGTTGCTTAACCACGGCATGCGCAGCAATACATCCGCAGGTTCCTGCAGGTATCCTGGAAAGCGGTACTGTGTAGGTAACGCTTGTAAGATTATTGTGCGTACCTGCATAAGGGAATTCTCCCGGTATAGGATTTCCCGGGTTATTTACAGGGATCAGTGCACAATCTCCCACATAAAGGTGTGTTTGTGTTAAAACCCAACCACCGGTAGTGGTATAGGTTACATAGATGTTGTTCTCGTCATTGATCACGCTAATGGTACCTGCAACCATATTCTGGCCTGCAATAAGGTCAACATCAGTAGGTAAACAATTGTCGATCCTTCCCATATCCCGGTCACTTGCTTCTTTGTTTTGTATACCCGTTACATAGCGTTGGGTATTTTCAGGTGCCGGGGCATCCACTTGTGTTTTTTTGCAGGAAAAAATGACGAAAACGGTTGCGGCAAATAATGCCGGTAGTAATAGTTTTTTCATAAGGATTAATTGATTTGGTTTAAGATGAAACAGTCAATGTCAGGTATTGACATTACGATGATCTAACGGGATGCCAAATCAAATTATTGCAACAGAAAAGCAATGTTTTTAATGTATAAGATATTTAATGTTTTTACCCGGTAAAATTGCATATTAAAACTGTATAAACCCTTCGAAGATCTACTTCTTTTACACGTAAAAACTACAGCTAGCAACTTCCCAGTGCATACCATATTATCAGGAAAACAACGATCGTACCCAGGCATCCGCCGCCCAGTTTTTTTGCGCCATAGCCGGCGATCAGGCCTCTTACTAATTTATTCATAATCGAAGTTTTCTATGATTGATTTTGATTTTTTTTTGATATGTTAAAAGTCGCATTTTTAGGCTTTTGGTACAACCCTTGTGTTTTTAAAATACGACTACTAAGTAGACAGTCCACCCATGGAAATGGTTGCGGGCAATATTTAAAAACTTTAAAATACAAATCTATGAAAGTTTTATTCAGCTTATTAGCAACAACAGCATTGGCATTAGGAACGATTTCCTGCGATAAGGATGATGATAATCCACCACCACCGAATCCCAACATAACTTTTACCGCTACCCTGGACGGAGCGAGTGAAGTACCTGCCAATGCTTCAACAGCCACCGGAACGGCAACACTTGTTTTTAACAACAGCACAAAGATTTTTACTGTTACAGTAAATCATACGATCGCTGCAGCTACTGATGCACATATTCATGTAGGGGCAGTTGGCGTAAGCGGGCCACCGGTTTTCCCGTTTCCCACTTTGGCATCTCCCATAACGTATACCAGTGTTGCGTTAACAACAGACCAGGAAGCCGACCTTATGGCTAACCTGTACTATGTGAACATACACACTGCCGCGTTTCCGAACGGCGAGATACGAGGCCAGCTTATAAAACAATAAGCTCATTTTTCGCATGGATGCCTTCCTGTCCTTAACGGGTCAGGAAGGCTTTGTGTATATACCAGCGTTTTTTATAGATAACTCAAAAGGCTTTTGATAAAACTGTGAATAACTAGCATATTCGCTGTAAAAAATCAAAAAAATCTATTGCTTCATTCCTTTATATTTGCCGCTACACTTAAAACAAAGAAAAACCGTGCGTTTAAAGAGTTTAGAAATCAAAGGATTTAAGAGTTTTGCCGATAAAACTGTGGTCAATTTTGATGAAGGTATTACCGGGGTAATTGGCCCCAATGGTTGTGGAAAAAGTAATATCGTTGATAGTATCCGCTGGGTGATAGGTGAGCATAAAATAAGCAACCTGCGCAGTGAGAACCTCGAGAGCCTGGTATTTAACGGCAGCAAAAGCCGTAGTGCCAGTGGCCTTGCCGAGGTTAGCCTTACTTTTGAGAATACAAAGAACCTCCTTCCCACCGAGTTCAGCACCGTAACCGTAACCCGTAAATATTATAAAAGCGGGGAGAGTGAATACCGCCTCAATGACGTTGCCTGCCGCTTAAAGGATATCCATAACCTGTTCATGGATACCGGTATCAGCAACGACAGCTATGCCATTATTGAACTGGGCATGGTAGATGACATCATCAAGGATAAAGAGTTCAGCCGCCGCAAAATGCTGGAACAGGCTGCAGGCATCTCCATTTACAAAACCCGTAAAAAAGAAGCCAAGCTTAAATTAGACGCAGCCGAGCAGGACCTTGCCCGTATAGAGGACCTCTTATTCGAAATAAATAACCAACTGAAAAGCCTCGAGAGCCAGGCCAAAAAAGCCGAAAAGTATTTCGAGATAAAAAAAGAATACAAGGAGGTAAGCATTGAACTGGCCAAAGCGGCTTTGGAAGGTTTTAATATTACCTACCACGACCTTAATGAACAGCAAAAATCAGAAGTAGATAAAAGGATAGAACTGGAGACAGCCATTGCTAAAGAAGAAGCATTGCTGGAACAGGAAAAGCTTGGCCTTATTGAAAAGGAGAAAGCATTGCAGCAAATGCAGCATGCATTCAATGATATGCTGGAAGCAGTACGCGGCAAGGAAAGTGAAAAGAGTTTGAGCAGCCAGCGCCTGCAGTATTTGAAAGAAAGGGAATCGGGCTTAAATGAATTTTTACAAAAAGCGGGAGGGCAGCTAAGCGGCCTTGATGAAAGCATACAATTTACCAGCAAGCAAATAAGCGAGGATGAACTGCAGCTGGCTGAATTTGAGAACCGGCTGGCCGAATTAAAAAATGCGGTAGAAGATAAGCGTAAGGTATTTGATGACAAGCGCAGCCATATTGATGAACTGCGTAAAGAGAACCAGGCCATACAGCGCAACCAGTTTGAAGCAGAGAAAAAAGTAGCGGTTGCCGATACTTCTATCCAGAACTTACAACGCACCATTACGCAGATACAGGAAGAAAAAACACAAAGGCAGGGGCAACTTCAGCAACTGGAGCCGGAAAGAAAAAATAAGGGCGAAGAACTGGAACAAAAAAGAACCAGCCTGAACCAGCTACAGCAACACCACGAGTTCACCAAAGAGCAGATCCTGCAAACACAGAACAGGATGGAAGGCTTGCGTAATGAGCTTGCCAACGAGAACAGGAAATTAGACAGTAAGAAAAATGAACACGACCTCCTGAAAAGTTTAATAGACTCAATGGAAGGTTATCCCGAGAGTGTAAAATTCTTACACAATAACCCAAGCTGGAATTCTGCAGCACCCTTATTAAGTGATATCATTTATGTAAAGGAAGAATATCGTGCGGCGGTGGAAAATGTTCTGGAGCCTTACCTGAACTATTACGTGGTAAATAATTTAGAGGAAGGTTTACAGGCCATTCATTTACTGGATGACAATAAAAAAGGCAAGGCCAATTTCTTTTTGCAGGATAAGTTCACCGACTTTGAAGCCCATGCGCAACCGGAAGGTACCATCCCTGCTTTAAGCGTGGTGGAGATCGACAGCAAATACGCCAATCTTGCCAAACACTTGCTGGGCAATGTTTTTATTGCAGAGAATGAAGAAGCTTTACGCAACAGCAACGGATCTGTGGTGTTGGAAAGAACAGGAAAATATGTAAAAGGAAAATATTCGATCACCGGGGGAAGTGTTGGCTTATTTGAAGGAAAGAAGATCGGCAGGGCCAAGAATTTAGAAAAACTGATCGAAGAGATCGTTTCGCAGGAAGCCATCGTAAACAGTTTGAAGGCTGTTATTCAAACCAGCCATAACGAAGTGATCGCATTTAATGAGCAGTTGAAAGAAAATGCCATTAAGCAAACACAGGAAGATATCAGCAGTCTTACCAACCAGGTCTTCTCCCTGCAGAATAAAATTGAGAACCTGTACCACCTGGAAGAAACAAGCAGCGAAAGGATAACAGAATTGCAGCAGCAACTGGAATCCAATCATTCGGAAATAGCCAGCACAAGGACTGACCTCGAAAATTTTAATGCACAGTTAAAAGAACTGGCAGAAAAAATGCAGGGGGTAGAACAGGATTATGCATCGGCGGAAGAAGGATATAATGCTGCAACAACAACTTTTAATGACAGCAACTTACAACTCACCAGGCAGCAAAGCAAGATCGTTTCATTAAAACAGGAATTTGATTTTAAGAGCAACCAGCTAAATGACCTGAAGCTACAGATCGAAAACAGCAATACGCAGCTGAATGAAGCCGCTACGAGTATTACCGAAACCGCGGAAGAACTGGCGGCACTGGAAACACTGGTGATCACCATGCTGCATAATAAAGATGCTGAAGAAAGAAAGCTGAACGAGACCGACCAGGCCTATTATAACCTGCGCAATGAATTAGCCGAAAAAGAAAGTGAGTTGCGCCATAAGCACAAATCAAAGGAAGGCATTGATACCTTACTGAATGAAATAAAAGATAAGCTCACCGACCTCAAACTGCAACTTGCGGGGATGAAGGAAAGATTGAATGTTGAGTTTAAGGTTGACCTTGACGTGATCATTGATGAGCCAAGGACAACGGATACGCCATTGGAAGAATTAAGGGAAAAAAATGAACGCCAGCGCAAGCGCCTGGAAAATATCGGCGAGATAAATCCTACAGCGATAGAGGCATACACCGAAATGAAAAAGCGTTATGACTTTATCCTTGAGCAAAAGAATGACCTGGTAACGGCAAGGGAGAGCCTGATGCTGACCATACAGGAAGTGGAAGCCACGGCCAACCAGCAGTTCCTGGATACGTTCAATAAAGTGCGGGAGAATTTCCAAAAGGTATTCCAGGCATTGTTCACCGAAGACGATACCGCAGATATGGTGATGGTTGACCCGGAGAATTTAGCCGAGACAGGTATCGACATCATTGCCAAGCCAAAAGGTAAGCGCCCTTCATCAATAGGACAGTTAAGTGGCGGAGAAAAAACATTAACGGCAACAGCCTTATTATTTGCCATCTATTTAATTAAACCGGCGCCGTTCTGTATTTTGGATGAGGTTGATGCCCCGCTGGATGATGCCAACGTTGGTAAGTTCACGCAGATGATAAAAAAATTCAGTGAGAACAGCCAGTTCATCATTGTAACACACAATAAAATGACGATGAGTGCCGTGGATGTTATTTACGGCGTTACTATGCAGGAGCCCGGCGTGAGTAAGCTGGTGCCGGTGGATTTCAGGAGCCTAAATTAAGGAACGGATAGCAGATACTGGATGCACTTCATGTATTTAAGAGACTTTTAGTTCTTGGACTCCATCCAGTATCCAGTATCAAGCATGGAAATATTTTTTAATTGAATGCATCCTGCTTCCGTTATCCTGCATCTTGTATCTAGAAACTCAAACTAAAACTCTTCATCATGGAAACACAATCGATCCTCATCATTCTTCTTTTAGGCGCATTAGCAGGTTGGCTCGCAGGACTGGTTTTCCAGGGCGGCGGACTTGGATTATTAGGCAATATCGTTGTAGGTATTGTAGGCGGGTTTATTGGGTATTGGCTGCTGCCAAAAGTAGGCGTACACATAAATACCGGCACGGGCTGGCTCAATTATGTTTTGACCGCGGCCATCGGCGCTCTCGTATTACTGGTAGTGATCAATCTTATTTTTGGAGGACGAAACCGGAGTTGATTTGATGATTTGAAAATTTGAAGATTTGATGATTTTTTTACCGCGAAGCGCATAATTTTATTGCGGGGAGTTCGTGAAAAAAAATTTTATGGCATGTCTGCTGACTGTGCCTTCATCTTCAAATCACCAAATTTTCAAATCTTCAAATTATCAGTTCATGATTCGCACTATCTTACTGCTAACTGCTTCCAACATTTTCATGACCATTGCCTGGTATGGAAATTTAAAACATACTACAATACCAATATGGAAAGCGATACTCATCGCATGGGGTATTGCTTTATTTGAATATTGCCTCATGGTGCCTGCAAACCGTCTTGGTTTTATCAATGGCTTCACCGGCTTCCAGTTAAAAATTACGCAGGAGGTAATAACGCTTGTGGTATTTGCGGCATTTGCAGTATGGTACTTAAAAGAACCCTTTCACTGGAAATACCTGGTGAGTTTTATATTGATATTGGGTGCTGTGTATTTTGCCTTTAAGAAATGAGAAGGCCAATTTGAAAATGTGATAATTTGAAGATTTGAAAATGATAAGACTCTTTGATGAGAAAAAATCTTCAAATTTTCAAATCAATTGACCAGTTTCCCAATCCTTCCTCCACCCCCCGAAAAATAAACCGCCTTTCCTTTCTTTGCTTTGTGGCAGGCATGAAAGCTTTCTTTGCTGATCCATGCCCAGTTCTTTCCCTCATCAGTTGAATAATCCACACCATTGAGCCCGCAACTGATCCAGTTCTTTTTACCAAGCCATTCAACACAACTGCGGTAGCCATGCGGACCAACAACCGGTACAGTAAAGGTCTTACCGCCGTCTTCCGTTATAACACAATTTTTTATTGCGGAATCCTTCTTTGTAAAATCACCACCCACAATGATCAATACATTTTTATTTTTTACAGCAACCGAATTGGCACCCGTACTTTGTGTTCCCTGCAAAAGGGGCAGGTCTGTTTTTGTATCACGGATGAATAAGCGGGAGCGCAGGCCGCCACTGACAAAGACAGCTTCTTTTTTATTAAGTTTCCTGATATTGGTTCCGCTGGATGCAAAAAATGCTTCCCCGCTATCGGTTACGGGGTAGTTTTGTTCAGGAAGTCCCTGCCAGGTATTACCGCCGTCAAAAGTTCTCGTAATAAAAACCTTATCATTGACAGGATCGCCAATAACAATACCTGATTGTTCATTCCAGAATTCCATCGCATCCAGGAACATCCCTTTTCTTTTATCTTCAAAAACTATTTTCCAGTTCTCCCCGCCGTCAACTGTCTTTAAAATATAGGCCGGGTCTTCAATAGCCATGATGATGGCAGTTTTGGCATCAAAGGCCTCAATATCCCGGAAGTCTTTTTTTTCATAACCTTTTACGGTCATCCAATTCCATGTTTCGCCGCCGTCGATCGACCTGCCAACCGTACCTGCGCTGCCACTTACCCAGACTATTTTATCGTCAACCACGCTCAGGCCCCTGAATGAAGCCTTCGTGCCTGCAGTATTTAAAAGCTTTACTGTTTGGGCGCATACCGTTGATGAAAGCAGGATCAATATGGCCGGGAGTATTTGTTTCATAAATTTATTTTAGGACGTTAACAAGTTAATCCGTTAATCTGTTAACCAGTAAAGCACTCAGCTATTTTTAAAAGCTTTACAAATTAAAGGCACCCCACGGGTTAACCAATTAACTAATTAACGGATTAACGTTTTTATACTAGTTTTGTCCAAGTTAAAATTTTTTAATGACCAGCCCAACTAATTGCCTGCATACATGAGCTATAACTATTTACCACTGGATAAGAGCCATACTGATTTTCAGCAAATAAAGAATTTACTGGCGTTTGACCAACTGGTCTCCATCACTTTTGACGCCCATCACCGCATCAGTAAATGCAGGGAATACCTGGATAATAAGCTTGACAAGTCTGATGAACTTTATTACGGCATCAATACAGGATTTGGCTTTTTACAGAATGTGCGGATAGACAAAACGCAATTGCAGGAGCTGCAAAGCAATTTAATAAAATCACATGCCTGTGGAATGGGCGAGGAAGTACCCGCAGCCATTGTTAAGCTGATGATCGCAATGAAGATAAAATCGCTCAGCTATGGTAATTCCGGTGTACAAACGGTTACGGTGGAAAGGCTGATGGACATGTACAACAATGACGTGCTGCCGGTCATTTATACCCAGGGATCGCTCGGCGCTTCAGGCGACCTTGCGCCACTCAGTCATTTAAGTTTACCCCTGCTTGGTTTGGGTGAAGTGTACCACGAAGGAAAAAGAATGCCTGCCGCTGAGGCACTCAAAAAATTAAAATGGGAACCCATTGAATTAAAAAGCAAGGAAGGGCTTGCATTAATAAACGGTACACAGTTCATGAGCGCCTATGGCTTGTATAACCTTATTCAATGCGACAGGCTTATAAAATGGGCGAATATCATTGCGGCATTAAGCTTTGATGCATTTGATTGCACAACCGAACCATTAAATGAAAAGATCCATTCCATACGTCCACACGAAGGCCAGGTAGGAACCGCGGCAGCCATCAGGGAATTATTGAGCGGCAGCAAGATCGCCGAACGAAAAAAATCACAGGTGCAGGATCCCTATTCTTTCCGGTGTGTGCCCCAGGTGCATGGTGCAACAAAAGATACATTTGACTATGTGCTCAATGTTTTTATAAAAGAGATCAATTCGGTAACTGATAACCCAAATATTTTTCCTGATGAAGACCTTATTGTAAGCGGCGGAAATTTTCACGGCCAGCCGCTGGCGCTTACCCTTGATTTTTTAGCCATTGCGATGGCTGAGCTCGGCAGCATTTCAGAAAGAAGGACCTACCAGCTCATCAGCGGGCAAAGGGGGCTTCCATTATTCCTTGTTAAAGATCCCGGGCTTCATTCGGGTTTAATGATACCGCAATACACCGCTGCAGGCATCGTGAGTGAGAACAAGCAGCTCTGCACGCCATCCAGCGTAGATACCATTTCATCAAGCAATAACCAGGAAGACCATGTGAGCATGGGTGCCAATGCGGCAACAAAATGCAAAAGGGTAGTGGATAATGTTGAAAAGGTATTGGCAATTGAACTGCTTACTTCAATACAGGCACTCGAATTCCGTCGCCCATTGAAGACCTCAGCTGAACTGGAAAAGATCGTGACTGCTTTTAGAAAAGATGTGAGTTTTAATGATGCAGATAGAATTCTTCATGATGATATGATCAAAGCCGTTGAATTTATCAATAAATATGATTTGAAGATTTGGAGATGATAAGACCCTTAAATTTTAAGGAATTTTCAAATCTTCAAATCAATTGCTTAAAAATGAATAGATCAAATTTTTTCTTTTCGCTGCTAATGGCGTGTTCCCTTATTTCCTGCAAAGGGAAAGAAGAAGAAAAATATTACCTGAAAGACAAATGGAAGGTAAAGGCCCTGCCTTATGCCACGCTGAAAAATGACCCAACGAAAGTATTTGAATATTTTTACCGGGGCATTGAAGATATAAATACCAGGCAATTACCATTGCACGGCTCTTATGAGTCTTTTATTTACGATGATGACGGCGACCTTCTCGAATATAAGTTTCATTTATCCAGGGAATCATCCATGCTGTTCAGGTTTAAATATACGGATGAGGGTTATACCGAAGTGATGAACAATCAATCCACCACGGGCTTTGAAGAAAAACCTGTAAACGAATTAAAAAAAACAGGCGATAATAAATATAAAGAAACAGAATGGTATGCTACCGCAGGAAAAAAATGGAGCCTGGTGAGCTATAAAGAAAACGGGAATAAGATAATAAAAGAACAAACCATAGATGGTACGGGCCATCCAAACAGTACCATCATCACTTCTGAATATGACGGGCAGCGCCTGCTGAAGCAAACCATAAAAGCCATTGTTGATGATGGGCAGCTTACCTCGGTCATATCGTTCTATTATTCAAAAGAAAAATGGCCCGACAGCATCATTACAAACATGGGGCAAAAAATAACCCGAACTTTCTTTGTAAATAATGAGCATGGCGACCCGCTGCAGGAACTAAAGATCAGTAATAATGATACTATAGAATTTTATACACGCCAATATCTTTACGACAATAAGAATAACTGGGTAAGAATGCTGGAAAAAGAAAATAAAGGGAATAAAACGCAGGCATCAATGTCCCCATATATATTGATCAACAGGGAGATTTTTTATTAATATAAAAACAATTTTACCACGGAGACACAAAGATGAAACACAAAGCACACGGAGAATCCTCTTTGTGTTCTTTGTGAAAAAAAATTTTGTGTCTTTGTGGTAAAAAAATCGCTCAGATAATTGCATTTATCGCAATTACCGATTCTAATGCGAGTTTTGTCATATTATCCAAAGACGTTTGCCGCTGGTCTGCCGACATGCTTTCATGCGTAGGAATAACATCAGATATCGTAAGTATCGTCGCCGCCATCTTACCTAAGTATTGTGCATTGGCAAATAAAGCGAAGGCTTCCATCTCCACGCAAATACAATTATATGCGGCCGCTAAAGGAGGCGTGCCCTTTACAGCCCTATAAAAAACATCGCTCGAATGGATATCTGCTGCCTTGATGGTCATACCCAGGTTCTTCGCCGTTTCATTGATCAGTTCATAAGCCTTCCCTTGATGAGAAATATAATTGCCATCGATGCCAAAAGCTTCCTTTGCATAAGTGGATTCGCTGAATGCCTTATCGGCATTTATTACATCATAAACCTTTGTCGTGGTTTCGTAAGCACCTGCCGTACCGATGCGGATGATGCATTCCACCCCGTATTCATTGTATAATTCATAAGAATAGATGCCGATGGAAGGACAGCCCATACCTGAAGTACCAATGGTAACAGGCGTCCCTTTATAGGTCCCGGTATAATAGCTGGCGCCCCTGGTAGTATTTACCGGCCTGGGATCATCCAGCATTTTTTCTGAAAAATGTTTAGCCCTCAGGGGATCTCCTGCCAGCAGAACGATCCTCGCAATTTCACCGGGCTTTGCGCTGATATGGATACTCATAAGTATGAAGATAGCATAATTTGAAGATTTGGTGATTTGAAGATTTTTTAAACCACAGATTTACACAGATCGATGCACAGATTAGACAAATCTGTGTTTATCTGTGCAATAATCCGTGACTATATGTGGTAAAAAATCCGGGTCAATTTGATTAATTTTACACTTCAAATTATAA